>Ga0163110_10001488_pt1 | contig 11922 bp, 10 predicted proteins | sample CRUFie1St17metaG_FD_108703 | JGI IMG/M metagenome (GOLD analysis project Ga0163110, IMG submission 108703) | Marine microbial communities from the Costa Rica Dome - CRUD Field 142mm St17 metaG | ecosystem: Environmental > Aquatic > Marine > Oceanic > Photic zone | place: Costa Rica: the Eastern...
CGAATATTATTGGCATATTCCTCCTAAGCTCACTAAATGGAAACTCAGACACACCCGAGGATCATGGATGGCATATGATTCAAGATCCAAATGGGGGCTCCTCGAACTATATCGAAACGAAAATGCCTTCTTCTGGGACTATTACCGAAACTTGGGTACTGCTTACGCCAGAAACCCTTGGAAGCCATAATCTGTACGCAGAAGTTCACCATGGATCTTACGGAGGAGAAAAGGCATACACGGGAGTAAGCGAGGCCTTCGAGGTAACTGTCAACGATGTCCCCGAAGGACTGCCGGGAATATCCAATGATTGGGTTGCTCCGTCATTTAGGGTATCAGGTGACGACTCCCCCTTACACATCAGCACTAGGAACACGACGGACATCTCTGTCGAATGGATGATAGAGGGGGAATGGGATCCTACCTTAGCCCCAGTCCAGTGCACCTCTGATTCAGAGGATGGGGTGTGCAATGATTGGGAAGTGAGAATCCCAGCCACTATGGGGGAAATAGAAATTATCTATAGAATTACAACATTCAACGGGACCTTCTCAATAGAACAACCCTGGCTCAAGATGGGTACAGCACCACCACCGTTTGAGGGAGATATTTGGTCAGCAAGAGCCCACTCGTTCGCATTCGCACTTTTAGTCATCTCAATCTTAGTATCTTTGCAAGGGCAACTTACGCTAACTATAGAGAGAAAGGACACGGATCAAACAGGACTTGTAAATAATTCATCCCTCATCAGGTCCGAGGACAATCCGGGCTGGCTTTGGAATCCAGAAACAGAGGAATGGGTTGAGGATTACGAGTACAGAGAGGGGGCAGAGTAATGGTCAGCTCAGCAACACTTCATACTGCCATGGCTGAGATTGTTGTAGGATCCATGGTACTCGCAACTATCTGTGCGGTTGGATGCCTGGCATCCAGGATGTTGGCTCCTTCGGGGATTAACAATGAGTCTCTCTTCATCACCATGGACAGGGCTTCTCTGGCCGGGTCATTTCTTGCCTTGTTATTCCTCCCAATCGCCATATTGACAGGAAACCTTGCCTCCGAAGGATATGCTGAAAGCGCCTTACTGTACAACAAGTTCGTCTACAGCGGGCTGGCTCTTGGCCTGTGGTCTTCATTTGTTATTGGAAGGTATAGGATGGGACCCGGACTCTGGAATTACAGGCAATTAGCAATTCTACAGTCGTCCACAGCTGTACTCGCATTCCTGATGACTTCCATGGCATCATCAATTGGCGGGAAACTGGTCAGAGGCGAGTCACTCTTTGATATCCTGCCATTCTGGCTACCTTCAGACTCAGCGGCAATCCTCCCTCTATGGGCATCATCAACCCTCCTGTTATTGGGCATTATATCCACAATTATCGTCTTCAGGCTAACTCTCCCGAGAATCAACACTGTCGACTAGACATTTGAGACTCCAATAAAAATATCCTCCAGCCTTTCAGAGAATCTATCTGGGTTCAACCCCTTCATCGAGATATTCTTCCTGCCATTCTCTGCCCATTCTGAACGGGTGTCCTCTTCTACAGCTTCCTTCAGAGCATCGTGCCATGCCGAGTAGTCGCCCCGGGGAAGCAGCCTCCCTGATTTCCCATCGGAGATTGTTTCCCTGAACCCGCCCTCATCCACAAAAAGTGCGGGTGTTCCAACCGTTTGTGCCTCAATGGGAGTTAGCCCAAATGGCTCAGAGTGAGCCATGCTAACTACAGCCACTGCTCCCCTAATTATGCTACAAAGATCAACGGAGCTTAGCCTGGGCGCTATCCATAATCCCACCCCGCAATCCTTTGCATGACCAATCAGTGCATCAAGATCCCCTGAATCACCCCCTCCTACTAGTGCCAAGGAATGCCCACTTCCTTCAAGCATCGATATCGTCTCCCAAGTACCCTTGACCCAACTTGCCTTTCCTATTGTAACCACATAGGGTTCAGTAGGACCATCCACCTTGCTAGGCTCATCAGTCGAAGGATTTTGAGTAAACTCGTCTACCCCCAAGCTAGGTAGTAGAATACCAGAACGCACCCCATATACATCGCCGATTCTCGATGAAGTGAATTCAGAGTTTCCGCTTATGAAGGACCTATTTCTGGCCGAGAGCTCTCGGATGGTCGCAAGATCCCTTCGTCGCGCAAGCGTCAAGGCGGCCTTCGTCACACCAAGATTTCTCTTCGGACTGCCATCAATCCCCCGATGGAGTACATCCTCATGGAGTCCCCTATGTGGCTCTAAGAGATGTAAGTGAACGGCAATATCATCGGGTATGATTTCCAAGATGGCCAAGCTACCATCTCCGCTCGTTATGTGGACACAGTCTAATTCACCCATGCCGTCTATTAGTTCAGCGATCGACTTCCAGCAATCCAATGCCTTGTAAAAGTCAGAATCGAGGACCCTAGAGAATACACTGTTAGATTTAGACCACTCCAGGCTTGGTAACATCAATTGTACGCCTATTTCCCTGCAGACACTCTCCAGTTCCGCAGAGCTTTCCAATGTCGCAACAGATAGAGAAAATCTCTTAGATAGCGATGGAAGATTCCTGATTATGTCTCTCTCGGCTCCTCCCATGGGTGCGAAGCTTCCCTTGGCGATTAACAACCTCATACGGGAATCCCCATCCTCCCCGCCATTGCGCGCCATGAGGCTCCATCACACGTCCTCGTTTAAGTCCGATACGCCTTGGTGAGAACATGGTGAGGAGAGTTCTGCTGGTTAGAGGCCCTCGCCTTTCCGAAGATTCAGGACTAGGGAGGGCACATCACTCAATCGAAACTTTGCTTAACAGAGCTCTCGTTCCAAACTGGACAAGAATCAAAACTGTCGAACATAAGAGAATGGAATCTCTATTATCAAGAGCCATGAAGAGATGGTTCTCCCATCCAAGATTAGTTAGTCAAATATCGGAGTCAACAGAGGCCGACTTGATTCACATCACAGATCAGGAGCAGGCCCACTTAGTTCCAAAGAAAAGCAAGGTTCCGGTAATCGTCACGGTGCATGACTTGTTTCATATCAGGCCAAGGGCGATAGTTGGTGGTGACGTAGTAGTACCAGTGGGCGACCAAAATCCCGGATTCTTCAGAAGGAGAGATCTCAGGAACCTGAAGAAAGGACTTCAAAGGGCAGATATGCTAATATGTATCTCCGAGGATACACTAGGGGATGTGAAGAGAACATTTCCCGGGAAGCCGACTACCCTCGTAAGACACCAAATCGATACCGAATACTGGAGTCCAATCCTAAATCCTATGTCGAGAGATATCCTTGGTGACCTAGATGATGAATCCAAGATGCTTGTGATAACCCTGGGGAGTAATGAAGAAAGAAAGAGACTGGATTTTGCCAAGCGAGTAATTGCCTCCTTGCCCGAAGAGGTCTCCGGGGATATCAATGTGATACACATAGGGAGCGATGTGAAATTAACAGATAGCCAACTACTTGCAGCATTGCAAAATGCCGAGGTCCTAATATTTCCCAGTGCGGGTGAAGGATTTGGCTACCCTCCTGCTGAGGCTATGGCCGCCGGATGTCTAGTACTTGCCTCGGATTTACCCGCACACAATGAGATAATCCCAGACAATTGCCTTCTGCCCCCGACCTCAATCCAAGACTGGGTGAGTGAGCTTACGAATATCCATGCCAATTGGAGAGCAGCAGGAGGGGTTCCAAGGCACCCATCCGAGGAGCTGATGGAACATGTCAAGAACATATTGAGTCCTGAGTCTCAGGGAAAATCACTAGCAGAAGCCTACGACGCAGTTATCTCCGCCCAAAAAATAAATTGAAGATTGCATAACGACTGATTATAAGCTCAAGTTAAGACGTAATTACACGCTTAGGAGGGGGACATATCCTAGAAGTAAGCAATCTAACGAAGGCCTTTGGCTCCGGAAGGAGTAGGCTCGAGGTCCTGAAGGGAATAGATTTGAAGATCAGTTCTGGTGAACTCGTAGCCCTTATGGGACCTTCTGGATGTGGTAAGTCAACTCTCTTGAACATAATAGGAGGCCTTCTGGAGGCTGATTCCGGGTCCATCTCATTGAACGAATTTCACTACGGTACAAAACCCCCAAGCAGGGTTGTCGATGTCAGAAGGAATGGAGTAGGATGGATTTTCCAAGATTTTCATCTCGTGGACAGGCTCTCTGCGCTTGACAATGTCACTTTCGCTCTTGAGCTATCAGGAGTTCCAACATCGCTCGCAGAGTCACAGGCCGAGGAGGCTCTGCGCAAAGTTGGATTATCAGATAGAATGAACTTCATCCCAGACCAGCTATCAGGGGGCCAAAGGCAGAGGGTCGCAATAGCTAGGGCCATTTCCGGCTCAAGGCCACTCATTCTTGCTGATGAGCCTACAGGTAATCTGGATGTCAAAAGCGCAGAAGGGATTCTCGATCTCTTCAAGGAACTCTGCGAAGACTACGGAATTTCGGTCCTTATGGTCACTCATGACCCAAACCTCGCATCAAAGGCAGACAGAATGCTCCTTCTCAAGGACGGTGTCACCGCCGCTTCAGATATCAGATCTGCATGGGGAACGGCAGGTGATGAATGATGGATTTCTTCTACGAGGATGATCACAGACCAGAATTCCCTATGCATCCATTTGAGGCTATCAAGAAATGCCTGGTAAAGACAGGAGACCTCGGGGGAAGGGCCTCGAGATCAGAATACTGGAACCCCTTCTGGTTCTATCTGATAATGGGGCCAATACTGTTAGCAATTGATATCTTTTACTCAAATGTTATCCTATCAATATCCTCTACTGTTGGGATAGGATTACTCGATACGCTTTTCTTCAATCCTTTGTCATACCTGATCGTTTTCATCAATCTGGTATTTTTCTACTCCTTCACGTGTGTGACTGTTCGTAGATTGCATGATTCAGGAAGGTCGGGATGGTGGTTGCTCACTTCTCCTATCCCAATTCTCAACTTTGTTTTACCCTTCTTCCTCATCCAAGAGGGAGAATCTAACAAAAATAAGTATGGATCAGTCCCAGACAACGGTCCCATAGACGCATCGATACTCGAAATACTGTACTCAGTCCCTGACAACATGTCAATGGCTCTCAAAAGTGCCTGGAAGGGAAGGGAAAGGGTACTCGCAGTTTTTGCTGGCGTCTTTTTGGCATCTCTTGTGATAACCACAGTTCTAGCTTACTCTGCTGGACTGAATGGAGCTTTCCTACAGTTCTCTCTGCAAGAGGAAATCTTCGATGGAAAAGTGGATTTCGCCGAGGACCCTGATCAGGACTCTGAAGGCAGAACCAATGACTCACTGCTCTGGGAAACCGCATGCTTTGAACTCCTACAAATGGAAGAAATATCCGATTGCGGGCTGGTATTTGGTAGACAGGGAGTTAGAGTTAACGGATTTTTTGATGATGGTGCTATAATCCCACAGCCACTAAACGCCGTTGGAGCAACAAGCACTGTCGGGGATTGGAATAATGTCAGTTGGGAATACCCTGAGGCTTATGACTCAGGTCCCCCAATTAACGATAAAAGAACCATAAGGTTCTACGGAGATGGAATATGGGACGGTGATCTGGGTGAGAGACATTCTAATCGGATCATATACGGCTCATGGCCAAGTTCTGCAGAAGAGGCCACTCTAAACCGTTCGATAGTGCTACCTTCTCAGATTGCTGGAAAGGCCGGAGTAGGGGTAAACGACACTCTCGAATCATTAACATTCTCTTATACACACGACTATCTTGGCTACCAAGATATAGCCTCGGGCTTCGACGATTGCCCCGGCTATGAATACTTCAATGATGAATCCGGATTCCTCTATTGTCAGGTTAACATGACGGTATACGATCTAAAGGTAGCCGCGGTCTACCAAGAAGGTGGAGCAGGCAACCCAACTCTTCTGTTTAATCCCATAATGGTCTCGGCTTCCGTTCTGAACGAATCTCAGAAGCTCACTCTGATGGACAAGGATCATGGATATCTTGGTATAGCTGTTGATAGAAACCAGCTCCCTTCATCGTCTACGAGCGCTGCTACGAAATGGCTGGATGGATTGAAGGAGGATGTTGAGGGGTCCAATTACACAGCAGGTAATGACATAATGGTCGAGTACAATGATTTGATTTCAGGTACCATTGTCTTCCTAGAACTCTTTCTGGGTATAATCAGTGTCTTCGATTACATCTTAATGATACCAATAGTGATACTATCCTTCTCAGTTCTAATTTATGGGCTGATACTGTCCCTGGAACAGAGAAGAAGGGAGATATCGATTCACAGGGTTATCGGAGGCACGGAGGCGACTCTCGGCTCGATGATCTTTCGAGAGCTAGCGGTTGTAAGCGTGATTGGCTGGTTCTTCGGATACATCCTCGCAATGGCTTCAGTGCCCGTAGTCCTAGATGCCGTTGGGTTCATGGCCTTCGAGAAAAGTGACTTCCGCGTAGTTCCAACACTGAGCGGATTAGTAACCCTCCTGATTTTCTCTGTGACTGTCGGCATAACGTTACTGTTCGGAAGCTCTAGAACAACAGAATTCCTCAGCATAGAAATCGATGAGGGAGTGCGTAAAGTCGCTCCAAAAAAGAAATCAAGACTGTGGTTACATCTCATTGTCTTCTTCATCGGGATCCTTTCTTTTGCAGAGAGTTGGATAGAGAGTAACGGGGGATTAGGGCCTGTGGGGTCAAAGGGAATCAGCTCCAATTTCATAGTCGATGGTCTGTTATTCCTATTCGGACCATTCTTCCTTTGGATAGGAGGGGCACTAGTCCTCGGCAGAATAGGTGCATCTGGACCCAGAATATTCACCACATTGTTCGGTTGGACCCCAATACTGACGGATATCAAGAGAGGATTGAGGGGATCAGGCTCCAGTGAGTCAGTGAATCGTCTGGCAATCATCCTCCTCCTAACACTCTCCATCGTGACAGTTGCTGCAGTCCAAGGATACACAGGAACCCTTGTCGATGAGAGGACCACCTCGGCGCAAACTGGAGCGGACTTACAGGTGCAGTTCGATGAGCCAGTTTCAAAACAGAGAGCTATGGAAGAGATTACTCTGGCAATTAGAAGAGCCGGTATTTCAGAGATCGACTCGATTGATAATATGACTTCCGTCGGGGACATTTTCACTAATCAGAAGGGCGAAGGTTCACTTCTTAGGACATGGGTAGTTTTTGATGGGCATGAGGATACCCTTCAATGGGACGAACAGGCAATATCGGGAAGTATAGGCTCTGTAACATCTGAATGGACAGTGTCAGGATTCACAGCTGGACAGGCGGCAAGAGGTCAATTGGATGTTTCCAAGGCAGATGTCGGATCTAATGTAACTCTGCAGTACACCTCCTATGGATTCGGGGGTTTCGACAGCCAAATGAACCCAATAATCACATCTACGATTACAGAAGCAGAGGTAACATACGTGGGAGGGCACAGTTGGGTACCTGGATTACTTTCCTCAGAGTCTTCCCAAGCAATAGTCATTGGTGAGGAAACCTACAAGCTTCTTCTGGGTCCGACCGCCGTTAATGACTATACATCAAATCGCTGGTTCTTCGAACTATGTGACCAGACGCAGAAAGATTGCAAAAATGCGTTGAAGACTCTCGGAGTAGAGGTTTCAAATGGCGAGGGAGTCTCATCCGCCAGCGATTGGGGAACAAATCATGAGGCGAATGAACGCACGGGCGGGTTGATCTTCGGTACTCCAGGATTACTAAGTCTTCAATTCGTAGTGGCATCATTGGCTTCAATAGCCTCGGCATTCGTATTCCTGTCGCTTGTACTATCACAGAGAAAGAAGGAACTAGCTATTCTCCAAGCAATAGGGGCAAGCCCTGCACAGGTATTGCGACTGGTGCTTTTCGAGATAATGGCCATTCTTCTGGTTAGCATGGCTTTAGGTGTTATTCTAGGGTTAGCCATATCGGAAGCATTCAATGGATTCTTCGGCGTATTTGGTTTCATATTCCAGATATTCCTAGGCCAGAGCGCCCCTATAGACAGGGATCTGGTATGGCCTTGGACGGAACTGATATTCGTGAACGTCTCTGTTCTTGTCGCAGTAGTGATAGCCCTTCTACTGACAACTAGGAGAGCATTGAAGTCCGATCTGGCCATAGTACTGAAGGGGGAGTGAGATATGGAAGAGAGGTCAACAATTCTTGAAGCCAAGAATATGTACCATATCTACGAGAGCATGAGCCTCGAGGGTAATGTAGTCGCACTTAGAGGACTCAATGTCAAGATTAAGGAGGGAGAGGCAGTTGCTGTCATAGGGCCATCAGGGTCTGGAAAATCAACTCTTTTGAAGTGCCTAGGTGGTTTGATGAAGCCATCATCAGGCTCGGTATCTCTGGGTGGAAAGGAAATGATTAGGATGACGGGAACCGAACTAGTCAAACTCAGGCAAGAAACGGTCTCTTTCATATTCCAAGACTCAAACTTACTTCCCGATTTGAATGCTCTTGACAATGTTGCACAGCCACTTAGGCATCAAGGGGTGATGCCGGGTCCAGCGAGAGCCAAGGCGATGGAGCTACTGGAGAGGTTAGCAATGGGGGACAGGTGGATGGGGATGCCGGAACAATTGTCAGGAGGGGAGCAACAGCGAGTAGCAATAGCAAGGGCATTGATAACAAATCCAAAGTTGATATTGGCAGACGAGCCCACGGGAGCACTAGATCCAATAACCAGCAGGGAGGTACTGGAGTTATTTGAGAGGCTCCACGAAGAGGAGGACGTCGCTTTCTTACTCGTTACTCACAACAGGGACGTGGCATACTTCTGCGAGAGGTCTCTGGAGCTCAGAGAGGGTAGGTTCGTGGCACAACATGGTACAGATTTCGATTTGTCCGACCTGTCTGTAACCAGAGAGTTGATTATAGACGATACCGGGACCATCACTCTGCCCCCCGATCTCCTCCTGAAGCTTGGAGGGCCCGGGAGATTTGATGTTCCCAATGTGGAAAGAGACTCTCTAAATCTAGAGAGAGTGGAAAATGAAAAGATAGAGGTCGAGGCCAAGACGAAGAGAGAACTAGCGCAGACCTGTCCAGCTTGCAACTATGATTACGAGAACTCAATAGAACAGACCTGCCCGGAATGTGGGTCTACGAGGCCAATCGTTCACACCTGAGGAAGCATGAACCTCTGTGGCTTTGCAATCCCTAAGTCCTTCGGGAGCTCCATGTTTGCCACAGGGAGCTCAACTGGAACCATCTCCTTTCCGATTAGTGCCACCCTGCTCTCCCTTCTATCAGAGAGTAGCTTTCGTCCCACGAGAGGGGCAAGCTTCTCTGAGAACTCGATGATTTCGTGGTGGGTAGGCATATTCTCAACCGAGAGGTTGTTCCTGCTATTTCCTACGTTGACATACCCTTTCGCTTCGATAAAATCCGGATCTGCCAGATTATCCAATCTAGCGTAATCATCGTGGAACCCAAGAGATTCATGCTTAATCAGAGTGTGCCTACAAACCGTCCTTGTTTCTAAGCTAGGAAGTAACTCCAGCGTCTCCTCTAACTTGTGAAAGGCACCTTGGTCGAACTTAGGCTTGCATAGTCTGTCGAATATCTCCTTGTTTGGTGCATCCACGGACACATAGAGTTGTGTAGGTAACGGATCTAGCTTCTCTATGACCTTTGGAAGACTTCCATTTGTGACCAAAAACGTCGACGTTCCATGATTATGACATACCTCCAAGAACTCACCAAGCCTGGAGTATAGAGTGGGCTCTCCATTCAGCGATATCGCTACATGTTTGGGATTCTGAGCCTCTAGAAACTTCTTCTTGTCAGCCTTTGGATTTCCCCCGAAACCAGTTAGCAGTCGACGATGTGCCTTCACAGACTCCAAATAAAGCTCGTAAGGGTCATCATCAATTTTATTCAGAGTCTCTGAGTGAGGCTCCCTCCAACAGTAGGTGCAACCCAGATTACATGTGTCTACGTTAGGCGCCATCTGCATGCATCCATGACTATCTATTCCGTAGAATGTTCCTTTGTAGCAGGACCTGTCGGCAATCAGGCTCTGCTTGGTCCAGTGACAGACCTTCACCCCTCCATGCTCTCCAACCAACTGATACTTCTGCTTCGAGAGCTTTGCAGCGATTGTCGGCTCTATCTTGGTCACAATCGTGTCTTGCATGCAAATCCCCACTCCGAATCCCACAGAGGGGACGTGTCGAGGAACCTCCGTGTGAGTAGGAGAATATCAATCCTCACTCATACTTTATACCAGTCCCATAAGCGAAAATCTCCACTCCTCTTACTGTATTCCTAGTGTTGGATGATTGAGGGGTCATACTTGCCGTATCAATTCTTACGTTAATGACTTCATCCCAACCATCCTCCTCGGCTTGCTCGCGCAACCTCTGCATAACCTCGGCCCTTCCTGCAGATATTACTTGTTGGAAAACAGTAACGCTCCCTCCGATTAGATTGTTAACGAACCCAATCATTAGGTGCCAGTGACTTGGTCCAAAGACACCGTTGGCATGGACCAGTCCTGCACTAGAAACATCCGTCCTGTATCCGCCATCAATAGAATTCAGAATCTCTCGGCCCATCCTCTTGCTTAGCGAATCTCTCCTCTGATTTGCCTCCTCGTGCATCCTTTCCACTTTTGCACCACTGAAGACTGCTCCCCACACGAACATTGCAGGCCATAAAATCATCCAAACTATTCCAAACAGAGACAGAAGGATAAACGGGAGTAAGAAAATAAGGGCCAACGGAAGCCCCTCTTCCTCACCTCCTCCTTGTGCTACTACGTTGAATGAAAATGTCACAAAAGCCATTATCGCCAATATTGAGAATAATCTGAAATTGGCAATGGAGGTTTTCATTGAAGCACCTCTATTCGTATTTCACTGCTGTACCATATGCAAAGAGCTCTGCAGCACCGGCAGTGATAGCTGACGTGGCAAATCTGACATTTACGACTGCTGTTGCACCTATCGACATCGCATCAGCAACCATTCTCCCCACCGCCTCGTTCCTGGACTCTTGTAGTAGTTCGGTGTATTGGGTCAACTCTCCGCCCACTATATTCTTCAATCCTGCGAAGATGTCCTTTCCCACGTTCTTAGCTCTCACAGTCGATCCACTTACCACTCCCATTGTCTCTGTGATTACCTTTCCCGGGATTGTCTCCGTATTGACCACAAGAATACCATTCACTACCTGTTGCATGATGTCCATTCCAAAGGGAGGGCACTTCAATGTAATGGCGAATCTAGCTTAGAAAGCTATTCTCGAGAAACAATCTCCGGCTTGGATTTGGCTGACACTAGGGCCAAGATAGCCAAAAACAATGCATTGCAGAATATCAGCTGACCCCATCCAATTGCAAGGGTCATGTTTTCAATTATTGAGGGGTCAATCACTTCAATTTCTTCACTATTAGTGGTAAAGTCAGGCATTACCCCGATTCTTGTAAACATCCAGAAAAGTACGGCACCACCAAGAAAATTAATCGCTATCCAGGACCCCACCAATTTGATTCCAAGCTCTCTATGTTCCTTCCATAGAACAATAGTACATAGCAGACCGACAAAAGCCAGAATAGCACTGTGTAATCCTTGGAACCCCACCAGACCCATCACTTCATCGAGATACTCCACCAGCTCATCCCAGAACACACTATTTTCTTCCCACTCGTCCCTTTCCTCATCGGTACCATCACTAGGATATGGCTCGATATCTTCGTAATTATCTGGTAATACCCTGTCTAGGATAATTGGAGAGACAATTGCAGATATCGAGCCAAGAACCATGAAAGCAGTAAGAATTGCCATCAAAATCGCTAAGCCCTTGAGCCACCAAGGTGAAGGCTCGGTTGCGGGTGCGTAAGCTGTTTCAAATCTCACAATATGCGGAAACCAAACTTACTATTTATACTGGCTACAACTTTC
>Ga0163110_10001490_pt1 | contig 11919 bp, 9 predicted proteins | sample CRUFie1St17metaG_FD_108703 | JGI IMG/M metagenome (GOLD analysis project Ga0163110, IMG submission 108703) | Marine microbial communities from the Costa Rica Dome - CRUD Field 142mm St17 metaG | ecosystem: Environmental > Aquatic > Marine > Oceanic > Photic zone | place: Costa Rica: the Eastern...
CGGCAAGGGCGAGTGCGCCAGAAGGTTCTGCAATGGAACGGGTTTCTTCGAAAATGTCCTTAATGGCAAAGCAGATTTCATCATTGCTGGCAGTGACCACATCATCGACGTAATCTTTAAGCACGCGGAAGGTTTCAGAACCGATTTCACCCACAGCGACGCCATCGGCGAATTTACCCACATAACTTAAGCGCTTAGGTTGCTGGTGCAACAGGGCTTCTTTTAAGCAGGCAGACTCTTCCGATTCCACAGCAATAACTTTAATTTCAGGACGAACAAGCTTGATAAATGCGGCCATGCCTGCGCACAACCCGCCACCCCCAACGGGAATGAATACGGCGTCGATGCGCGAGGTTAATTGGCGCAAGATTTCTGCAGCAATCGTGCCTTGTCCAGAGATAACATCTTGATCGTCATAAGCATGGACGTAGGTCATGCCAGTGCGCTTTACGATGCGTTTAGACAGCGCCAGCGCTTCATCGTAATTGGCGCCAGAAAGCACAATTCGCGCGCCTAATCGACGTACTGAGTCCACTTTTATACTGGGTGTGGTTAATGGCATAACGATGAGCGCTTTTACACCTAAATGGCGGGAAGAAAGCGCAAGCCCTTGAGCATGGTTGCCCGCAGAGGCTGCAACCACACCTGCATCGCGTTGTTTTTGCGTGAGTTGCAACAGCTTGTTGTAAGCACCGCGAAGCTTGAATGAAAAGATAGGCTGCATATCTTCACGCTTAATAAAAACCTCGTTGTTGATTTGCTGTGAGATTAATGGCGCTTTTTGCAGCGGCGTTTCCACAACTAAATCGTAAATTCGAGCCTCTAATGTGCGTTTTAGATAGTCAGTCATATTGCTATTCATTGCTTTGATACCTTCGCTGTTCATGGTGCTTCTCTTCCTTAGAATGCATCGCTAAGTGGACTGCACTACGTCCTCTTGATCGAAACGACGCTTAGCAATTCCACGCATGCTGTTGAACGCTTCAATCCATTTATCGACGATTTCATCGCCGTATTTCACTCTGAATTTCGCCACGATTTTGTCGACGGGGATATCCGCGTAGTGACCCAAATCTTCCACGTATTCCATGAACAGGTTGTTTTCTAAATCGTAGGCTTGGTATTTGGAGTTTTCTTTGCCGTCGAATTCCAACGGATTCACTTTGTGACGCTTACAGGTGATGCGATCAAAAGCGGGCGTTGCGGCAACCCACTCACCATCTAGCAAGATGTCGGTGAAGCCGTGGTAGGCAAATTCGTTTGTGCCGATCAAATCAATCAGCTGTTGCGTTGCAATGTGGTTTTTTACCGTTGCAAACCCAATGCGAGCGGGAATACCATTGGCGCGACACAAGGCGCAAAGTAGCGAAGCTTTGCTGACGCAGTAGCCTTTTCCTTCTTGCAAAACAACGCTGGCGCGGTAGGCTTCTTCGCGATGAAAAGCAATATAAGGATTGTATAAAAAGTCATCTCTCACGCGGTTGTAAAGGGCGATAGCCACCGCGGTTTGGTCGCTTGTGTCTACATTTTTTAATACGCGCTTGGCGTATTCAATCACCGCAGGATTATCGCTATCGATGATGGATGTAGGGCTCAGGTAAGCGCTCAAATCTTCAGTGCTCATGGGGCTTTCCTATGTTCAGAAAAAGGCATGACCCGCGAAGAGCGGGCCGCATTCAATACAGCGAATCACTTAGTAAGCAGAGCTTTCGCCGTCGGATAAGTTATGTGATTCTTTACCCGTTAATGCAGGCATGAACACACACACTAATTTCATTTCGCTGTGCGCAGTTAAGTAGTGCTTGTCGTTTTTATCCAAGGCATAGATGGTGCCTGGCTTGATAGGGTGTACTTTGTTGTCATCAAACGTCACCACTTCACCTTCACCTGAAATGCAGTAGCACGCTTCCATGTGGTTTTTGTATTCCAATAAAGACGTGCTGCCTGCGTTGATGATGGTTTCGGTTACGCTGTAACCCATTTTGTCTTCTTCGATTAAAAAGCGACGGCTACGACCATTTCCCCAATCGATATCGCGCTCTGAACCAATAACTTCATCTAGACTACGTGTGATCATTTTTCCTCTCCCATAAACGAGACAAGCTCGCGTACTTTGTGGGCATCAATTAGGCCGTTTTCTCGTGCGGCAGAATCGATATCGAATCCGTAAAGAGGGTACTTTTGCATCATGCGTTTCATGGAGTTGGCTTGCATGCCACCGGCTAACATCACCTTTTCGGGTATGTTGCGTTGTTGCAAAAAATCATCAACGAATTCAGGTTCGATACTGATGCCTGTGCTGCCAATATTTTGGGTATCTTGATAGCTATCCAAAATGATGACGTCCGCGCCGGAATCGAGGTAGCGTTCGATTAAATCGTCCTCTACACACTTGGATTCTTTTACGTGCACGACTTTGTAAATTTTTAATGCATCGCCAAAAGTGGATTTGATTTTCCCCACCAGTGATGGCAAGTGAAATCCATGCAACTGAATGCCTTCGATGCAGCCTTTTTCAACGGCTTCACCTAACAGTTTCATGTCGTGTTGCATGGTGACTAAAATGAACTTGAGCGTTTGTGTTGGCATGTTGGAAAGCGACACTAAGGTATCGAGATCCAAGTTGTGTTTGCCTTTTGGGACGCCATACCACACACCCGCGTAGGAAACCGCGTGCTCATCTAAAAGTTGCACTTCCTCGGCAGTGTTAATGCCGCAAATTTTGACTTTGGGTTGCATGGTGTCCTTGCTCATTGTTAGGTTAGTCACAATCGTTTTAGCGATAAATGGTGGTGAATTACGCTAGGCTGATGCCACGTGCTTCAACTAACTTGCTTACCGCTTCAATCGACTTTAAGTTTTCAGGGTCGATCTCTTCTGGCTCTAGCGTGATGTCGTAAGTGTTTTCGATGAAAGCCACCAACTTAAGTACACCTAAAGAATCGATAACACCGCTGGCAATAAGGTCTAAATCATCCGATAGGTGATCGTTGTTGCCATCTGGAATGAATTCTTCAGTGATGTAGTTTTTTAGGTCAGGTAGTTTCGACATGGTTCTCTTGCCTCAGTTGTTTCAGTTGCTGCTTATTAACCTTGCCCGAGGAGGTTTTCGGTAAAGGCTCAGATGTGATCTCGAACACGTGTGGTACGGCGTAATGCGGTAGGTGATTAGCGCAGTACGTTTTGAGTTCAAGCATGGAAAGGGTGTCTGCCTCGGCGTGAATGTAGGCGATGATACGATTGCCAATTTCTTCATCGGGAATGGCAAAAATGCCCACTTCGCGCACCTTGTCGTGGCTTTGTAGAACGGTGTCTATTTCCGTTAAATTAATGCGGTAGCCGTTGGATTTTAAAACGTCGTCGGCTCGACCACAGAACTGCACATTGCCATCGGGCAGCTGTTTCACGATGTCGTTGGTTTTGAAGTAACCATGACGTGCATCGGATTCGTATAAGTAAGCTTTGTTGTTGCGATAACCGCGCATAAGCGTTGGCGTTTTCACATAAAGCTCGCCTTCTTCATTGATGCCGCACGGCTCGCCATCAATGCTGACAATCATGTAATCCACATAAGAATAGGCTTTGCCAATGGGCAGTGGATCGGGAATGTCGTCGCCTAAACTGGCAGGGAAGGAATACACAAAGCTGTTGTTGGTTTCCGTAGCGCCATAAATGTTGTGTAAGGTGGCGTGAGTAAAGTAACTTGCCAGTTTTTTGGCATTGGATTGGCTGAGCTTTTCACCGGCAAAGAGCACTTGTCTTAAGTGTGTGTAGTCGTACTTTTCAATGCTGCCGTATTTCAGCAACAGCACCAATACCGATGGCACGGATTGCCACACACTGATGCGCTCTTGCTCAATCATTTTAGTGAGGTAACGCGGATTACCGGACATGCCATCAGGCACTAGCACCGTGGTGGCACCGGCTTGATGCGATGCAAAAATATCGAACAGCGATAAATCAAAATGCAACGGAGCGTGACTAATACAGTTATCTTCTGGTGAGAGCGCGAAGTACTGTGCAGACCATTCTACAAATCGGGTAATACAGGCGTGCGTTAGCATGACGCCTTTAGGCACGCCTGTTGAGCCGGAGGTGTATAGGATCGTAGCGAGATTTTGATTCTCGACACGGAATCCCTTTTTCTCGATAGGCAACGGCGATGTGGCAGGCTTTAACGTTAAACTGGCATCGGCTTCAATCACAATAAGATTGGTTTGAGCGAGTCTTTCGCCCAGCACTTCTTCGAGTTTACTCAGCTGGTTTGGCGTGGTGATAAGCGTATCGATTTCACATTGCTCGATAATGTATCTGAGCCTGTCCAACGGGTTTTTGATATCCATTGGCACATACACTGAGTCCGATCGCAAAATGCCATAAATAGACACCACCGCATCAATGCTCTTTTCAATGAACATACCCACACAGGTTTCGCTCACTTTCACGAATTGGGCAATTTGGGTAGCAAGCTCGGCGCTGCGCTGGTTTAAGCCGTGATAGCTCAGCGTGTCTTGCTTCATTTTTAAGGCGCAGGCATCGGGCTGGCTTGCTGCCATCGACTCAATAAATGTATGGGCTAATTCAATCTTCATGGGTGCGACTCGTTGAAAACTTAAAGGCCAAGCATTGAGGCGATTGTGTTGCGCTGAACTTCGGATGAGCCAGAGTAAATTTTGCTAGCAACAGAGTTACGTAAATACTTTTCAATTCCGGCTTCTTTCATGTAGCCGTAACCGCCAAAGATTTGTTGTGCATCTAAAGAGGCGGCAACAAAGGCTTCACTAGTGACCACTTTTGCCATGGCAAGGCTGGTGGTTGAATTCACTTTGCGGTGCATGTCTGAGCCGGCTTTGTAGAGCATGGCGCGAGAGGTTTCGAGGCCGATTTTCATATTGGCGATTTTGTGAGAAACCGCTTGGTACTTGCAGATGGGTTCGCCGTATTGCTTTCTGTGTTTACTGTAAGCAATGGTTTTTTGCAGTAGCGATTCCATCTCGCCAACGTTGATCACGAAGGAGATGAGGATTTCCCATTTCATCACGTAATTGAAAATAGAGAAGCCTTGGCCTTCTTTGCCTAACACGTTTTCTTTGGGCACTACCACGTCATCGAAGAACAAATCGCACAAGGTTGAGCTTTGTAAACCCATCTTGTGCATGGGTTGACCTTGGGTGAATCCCGGCGTGTTTTTGTCGACAATAAAGGCGGTGAAGCCACCTAAAGTGCCGGCATCGGCGTTGGTGCGAGCGTATACGATAAAGGTGTCGGCAATGGGGCCGTTAGAGCAAAACGTTTTGCTGCCATTGATCACAAAGTCGCCGTTTTCGTTGCGATCCGCATGGGTGTCCATGCTCCATGCATCGGAGCCCACTTCTGCTTCGGTAATGGCGTGAGCGCCAATTTTTTCTCCCGCGGCAAGCTGTGGCAAATAGTGCGCTTTTTGCGCTTCGGTGCCGAAGCGTTGAATGGGTAAGCCTGTGCTCACAATATGCGTGGAAAGGCCAAAGCTCAAACCCGCGTCATCACAGATTCGGCCAAAGTTTTCCATCACATACATGGCGCTTAAAATGTCTTGTTCCAAGCCGCCGTATTGTTCAGCCACAAGCAATGCTGTGATCCCCGTTTGTTTAACGGTTTCCCAACGTTTTAGAAAAACCTCGCGATCAGGCATCTCTTCCGGAAATTCGGTATTGATTGCCTCTGCCCACTCGTTAATGGAGTTGCGTAGCGCTTTTTGGTCTTCTGTCCATTCGTACATTACGTTGCACCTTGATTTGTACTGTGAATTGCTCTTTCTCGTTTTTGCAAATGGCGTTGTGATATGCGCCGTTACCTATGTGAATAGGTATTTCATGCAAAGCGAAATGCATAACTAAGTGGGTGCAACAGTAAGTCATTAACGTAAATAATTAACCTGTACCTTGGGTCAGTTTGTTACACATGTATGACAGGTGAAAAGCAGGTGTGGCGGGCAATAGCGGTTTTTAAAAGGCCACTGTACGTTGGTGCAGGAAGGTTGAGCGATGCGCTAAGGCAATGAGCGATAGGTTAATGAGTTAAGACTTTGCGTGATAAAGCAATGAGTGGTAGGCCGATAAGATAACGCAATAGGCTAGTCCAATAAGTTAGCGCAATAAATTAGTCCAATAGGCTAGGCCGGTGAAAGAAGGTAACGAGGCTGTGCTAAAAAGGTTCTTTTGTATTGAAAAAGCATTTAGGAAAAGTACTTAAAAAACGGCTCCCTTTAGGAGCCGATAGGATTTGGAGCCGATAGGATTTGGAGCGGATAGGAACAAGAGCCGACTTGTACGATTTAACAATCCGCATCAACGATGGTGACAGTGCATTGTGGAAAACCAAAAGAATCATAAAGCACATAACACCCCTGGTTTGTTGGTGTACCGGATGGCGGAACATCATAACCTATCAAGGTATATTGGTTATCAAAGCGAGATTCAATCGCATTGGTGGGTAGTTGTAGAAAGTCGGTGAGAAGTAACTGATCGCCACCCTCGGCGCGGCTTTCAGGGCACAAATTGCGAAAATCGACTTCAGCATCGCCAAAACCAAAGTCCAGTATGTACGCGGTTTGAATACCGCCAGGATTCGTTGCTGATGGGGCCAATCCGGCAATGCGCCCTTTGGCTTGTGCCAGCTCGATAACACCTTCAATTTGTGAGGCAACATTTTCTAATCCTGCGACTCTTGCGTCTCTACCTAAATCAAGAAATTTTGGCGCAGCGGTAACGGCGAGGACAGCCAAAATAACAATAACAATGATCAATTCAATCAGTGTGAATCCTGATTGGTATTTGTGGGATTTCATTGGCGTAGCCTCAAATCAACAAAATGTTTAAAAAGTGAACGTTAAGTGTGGAATTTAAATTAAGTGTTTAATTTGCTAGGGATTATCCATTTTTGTCGCGAGTGATCAATTGGCTGATAGTTGTAGTGGGGGGAACAAAGATGTGATGAGGTTGTGCTTTTAACACAATGCTCGTAGTGCTTAACCGAGCAAAGAAAAGTGGAATTGAGTGTTAAACGCGTTCAGAAATGAATTCAATTAACAGGTTGAAGGATAATTTAAAACGGGTTGCCACCGTTTAAAAAGACGAGGCCTTGATCGTATCCATGGCCACTTGAATACACGGTTCTTACATTGACAACAATGGCTTTGTCTAAGCACGAATCTGCTTGCCAGCTCACTTTGCCAATCATGCCTTTTGCGTGATCCAAGGCATTATCATGAATGACAATTAGCCCAGTTTGATTCGGCCTTAAAATAGCGCCGCCAGAATTTAGATTGATGGGCGAGTTTTCACTGCTGAATTGACCGTTAGGCCTTGTGTCATAAGGAAAATAAGCAGAACCATCAAAATTGAAAAACTCCAGTTTTACATTAACAGGTTGGTAGCCAGCATTGGTAACATGAATGGTGCTGTACCAATTAGCTCCGCCTGTATACAAGTTGGGTAAATACATGGCGTTTGTGGAGCCTAATCCATTTTCACCGTGTACTAAGGGGTAACAGAGTTCACTGTTGGCATAGGCTGAACTGTTAAATAGCAAACCTAAAATGGCTCCCAGTTTACATAATTTATGCATATAAAAATTTCCTATTGGGTTTGAATAGCGAGAGTATTAAACAGCGTGTTTCCGTGCCTGTATATAAAGAGGTTATTTAAACGTGAGCAGAACAGTGAATATGCGAGAAGTTTGATAGGTTAAGGATATTACGGTAGCATTCCGGTCGATTTTTTAGAATAAATTACCCGATGTGACTTCGCAATTATCATAAAGGAACGCAATTCGTATGTTTCAAAGGAATGTTGTGCTGGCAGGCTTGCTGGCTGTTTCTCCCGTTTTCATTTCTCCTTACACCCATGCATCAACCACTAAAGACGTTACTGTTTCTTGGGGTGCTGTTACTCATGCGTTTGCGTATCAGTTAGAAGAGCTTGGCCCCGGTGCATCGAGCTTTTCAACCGTGTATCAAGGTACGGATACCACTGTTGTGTTAGCGCGAGCGTTGGGCGAATATCGCTATCGGGTGATGGGCTGCATTCAAGACCCTAGCGACGCTAGCCTGCCCGCTTGCTCTGCGGATTACGCTCACTACAGTGAAGAAGCGTACTTGAATTTACAAAACGCGGCGGCGACGCGTCGCGTGATTTTCTTACACACGGATTTGTTAGGCTCAGTGGCGGCTGAAACCAATGAACAAGGAGCGTCGAATCAATGACATCTGTTCTTTCTTTTGTGAAAGCTAAATCCCCTATTACGCTCAAAGCGCCACGTCAGCAGTCGACGCTAAAAAAGGCTTTTGGAGCCGCGCTAGCCCTTTATTCTTCATTGGCGGTTTTCGCGGTAATGCCCGCACACGCCAATATTGAAGCTGCGTCTGACCCTGAGCCTCAAAACCTGTTCATCGAGCCAGAAATGAACAAGGATTACGCCTATAACTACAAGCTGCAACACAATGTTGAAGAAAACGTGAATACGCTCACGAGCAGTTTGTTTGGCGACCAAATGGATTTGGCATCTGGCAGTGTGCGCTTTAGCCAAACCGATGTGTCTTTACCGGGAAATTTCGATTTAGACGTGGGCATTACTCGCACCTTATCTGGCCCGGATTCATGGTATAGAGAGGCCTTAGGGTTTGGTAATTGGAGCATCGATTTACCGCATATTCGTTCTAACTATGTCACCAATAATGCGGGAGATTATTTTGATGCGTACTGGCCAAATGGCACGGCATGCAGTGCAAAACTCAATTCAAACCCGGATTTTACGCGCTTAACAGGCAGCGGAAGTGTTAAGCCTCGGGAGTATTACCTTGCGGCGCTGGATTACTGGAATGGTGACCGTGTTTACATTCCCGGAAAAGGTACCACCACGTTATTGAATGAAGAAGGCGATACCACCTACAAGCGCCACAACAATAAGCAGTGGGATGTCGCCTGTTGGGATGACCCTGCGCAGCCTCATGAAGGCTTTAAAGTCACCACTGGCGATGGCACAAAGTATTATTTCAGTCAGCAGCGAGTGGTCACCGACAGGCAAAAGCTATCGATGAGCACGATAATCACGGATGCGGATTGTTCATTCACCGATTGTCAGATTACGCTGGGCACAGACAGCGGCTCTGAAGAGTTTAAGCTGAATCAGCACTATATTTTCATGCTTATCACCAAGGTGGAAGATAAGTTTGGGAATCGAGTGGATTATCAATACGATGAAAACGGTCGTTTGTCTCGCATTGAATCAACCGACGGTCGTGTCATTGGGCTGACTCACAACAACGATGGTGTCAGTACCGTGACAGCCAATGGGCGTACCTGGACTTACGGTTACGACGACAACGGCGCACTAAGCCGTATTGCGTTACCCAATGGACAGTCGTGGTCGTTTAATAATGGCGGCGATATTTACGGCACATGGCGCGAGTGGTTTCCGCCCCATACCTATTACGATGATGAATGCATTAACACCTTATCCGTTAGTCGTCATTTCATTACCATGACTCACCCGTATGGCATGCAGGGCGAGTTTAATGTTGATGCTCATTGTTTTGGGCAATCGGATGTGCCGCGTATTGAAAAAGCCAACCCCTTTCAAATCGCTGAGCGACAATCTCACTGGATTCAACGAGAAAACCGCACCATTGTACTGGATGATAAAACCCTCACTTTTCCGGATAACACGGTTTATCAGTGGGATTATCAGTATTCCCAAAACCTTGGATTGTTTGACGATGAAACCGCAGGCACAGCCCATACGCTTAAATACAATAATGAAGACCGCGCGGATTTAAAAAGCACAAAAGTGATTCAGCCAAACGGCGATTACGAAATCAATTATTACGACCGCACTTACGGTCAGGCGCAGAATAACCTGCTTTATAAAGAAAGCTACAACGCCGCCGACAAGTTACTTCAGCGTCAATCGTGGGGCTATTCCTACAGCCCAAGCTATGGCGTTAACAGAGGTGAAGTGAACATCACTTTTGCGCGTAACAGCTTTGTGAAACAGAAAAAATCGTGGAACGACGAGCAACTCACGCGCACCGACAGCATGACCACGGAGCTGTTTGCAGAAGATGAAGACAGTACTTCTTTAGGCACGTATGTTCAGCAAATTACCGATTACGACACCTATAATCAGCCCACCACCGCGCAAGGCAGCAGCAACGGCAAAACGCGTTATATCAAATTTGGCTATTTGTATGATTTAACCCATGGCGTGTTTACCCTGCCAACAACGGTACAAGTGGATGAGTCACTGATTGTCGACGACACAACGGGAATGGTGAGCAGCACCACCTACAAAGACCTTTCCAGCAGCATTGCGGTAAAAGTACCCGATACCCTATCAAGCTTTGGCTTATGGCGTCAGCGCTTTACTGAATACCACACCACAGGCGATGCCATTGGCTTGGTGAGAAAAGTGGAATACAACGCGCCAATGTCGTTTAGAGCGGGTAATCGCTACGTTGAATACTTGGATTATAAGCGCGGTATCGCCCGTGAAATTCGCGTACCAACTCGGTACGGTGCAACAGGCACGCAATCCACGCATCAAAGCGTGGACAACAACGGCTGGGTCACCAGCATCACCGACTTCAAAGGCAATCAAACGAGCTACGGTTACGATGAAGCAGGCCGCTTAGCGTACATCAACCGCCCTGATTCATGGCTCGATTCGGTTTACGTGTGGAGCCAAGCGGCACAGGAGCAGCCTAAACGCACCTTGTCCCGCTGTGCATTGAATGCAGGCACCAAAGTATGCCTCGATGATACCGCTCGTTTCACCAGTGAAATCCAATTCGATAGCTTGCTGCGCCCAGTGCAAATTAAAAACAGCGCCAATAGCCAACATCGTTATCAAACCAAAACCTTCGACCACTACGGTAACGAAACCTTCTCTTCTTATTGGTTAAGCAGTGCAAGCACCACCAACGGCACCACGCGCACATACGATGCCCTTTCAAGAATGCGCAGCGAGTCGCAAACAGGCGGCGGCACCCAATCCGTGGATTATTTAAGTGGCAATCGCATGCGCACCACAGATGCCGAAGGCAACATTACCACCAGTACTTACCAAGCATGGGGTAACCCCCAGTACGAGCAAGTTACGCACATTGCCTCGCCAGAAGGCGTGACCACCACGCTTGATGTGAGTGTACACGGCTTGATTCGGAGTATTACTCAAGCGGGCCACGGTAAAACCGAAACGGAATATCGCGCTTACAACAGCCACAATCAGCACTGTAAAACCGTGCGTGCAGACGTTGGCCAAACGGTTTTTATTAACAACGCCTTGGGCCAAAAAACCAAACAAATCGAAGGGGTGGTAAATGCACAAAGCGCTGATGCTGATACCGAAACCAGCACAAACGCCAATTGCGTGTACACCGATAACCCCGATGCACACATTGATTTCACCTACGATAATTTAGGCGATAGCTACCAAGTTAACTATGCCAATGCCACCACACCCGATGTTGCGTTTACTTACGACAGGCAAGGCAATTTAACGCGCTTGGTCTCTGGCAGTGTCATCAAAGACTATGACTACAACAGCTTGCACCTGTTGGATTTAGAAACGCAAACACTCGATAGTCAAAGCTGGTCCCTCGATTATGCTTACGACAACTTAGGCAACATCAGCGCGCTGACCTACCCCGATAATGATGTGGTGAGCTTTGCGCCCAACGGGTTTGGTGAGCCAACGCAAGCGGTCAGAGCCCGTGTGGAAGCAGGTGCAGCGGAGGCGACTAATTTCAACTACGCCACCAGCGCCCGTTATTACGCCAACGGCATGCTCGATACCTTTCATTACGGCAACGGTTTAACCCATAAAACCACACTCAATAGTCGCCAAATGCCACAAAGCATTAAAGACAGCCAAGGCACGAAC
>Ga0163110_10001491_pt1 | contig 11913 bp, 6 predicted proteins | sample CRUFie1St17metaG_FD_108703 | JGI IMG/M metagenome (GOLD analysis project Ga0163110, IMG submission 108703) | Marine microbial communities from the Costa Rica Dome - CRUD Field 142mm St17 metaG | ecosystem: Environmental > Aquatic > Marine > Oceanic > Photic zone | place: Costa Rica: the Eastern...
ATCGAATGCATGAATTTGCCCTTGGACAAGATCTTCTAGCTTGTCCTATTGTAAAATCAGGAGACACGGGTAGAATCCTGTATTTACCTAAAGGTCAATGGTATAATTACTGGTCTGGAACCTTACATGAAGGTCGAAATGAAGTGTATGCGGATGCTCCACTTGATCGCATGCCAATGTTTGCACGTGCTGGCTCCATTATTCCTCATTACCCTGTAATGCAATATGTAGGCGAACGCCCTGTTGATCTACTCACCCTTCATGCATACTACACAGAAAAGGTTAGCTATTCGAGTGAACTATATGAAGATGCTGGAGATTATTATTCTTATGAACAGGGAGAGTACGTACTCAAAACCTTTACCATGAGTAATGCTAAAGATGGAAAAGGTCAAAAAGTAACGCTTTCCCAAGAGAAAGAAGGCAGCTTCCAACCAAGTTATACCGAATGTCGTATAGCCTTTTATGGGTTACCTTTCTTCCCTACGAGATTCGAGGTTGATGGTCACTCAATTGCTCAGATTATTAGAGATGAACAGAAAAATGTATACTATTTCTCTGTACCCGAAAACTTCAAACAAATTCATATTATCAAATAATAACGCTGCTTCACCATCACAAACAAAGACTTTATCATGCGAAAGCTTTATTTACTTATCGTATCGTTCTTCTTGCTCCTCTACCCATCTTACGCGCAGATTCTAAATATAACCCCTGCCTTCCCTACAGTAGAGGACACCATCACCGTAATCTATGACGCCTCCCAAGGAAATGGCGCTCTTGTGGGAGTGTCTCCTGTATATGCACATACAGGCGTTATTACAGATCAAAGTACAACGCCTACTGATTGGCAATACGTACAAGGGGATTGGGGTACTGCAGACGCAAATGTGCTAATGGAAGATCTAGGCAACAACCTGCATAAACTCCGATACCATATTCGCAGTTACTATGGAATTCCACAAGGAGAAGTTGTTGAGTCGCTCGCATTTGTATTCAGAAACGCCGACGGAACCATCGTAGGTCGTGATACCGATGGTAGTGATATTTTTTATGAAATTGCAACAGGCGCAGCTTTGGAAGTTTCATTCATTGCCCCAATCAGTTTCCCTCTCATTCAAGAAATTAATGATGTAATATCGGTTGAAGCCGCTGCTTCCGCCAGCTCTGATATATCTCTCTACCTCGATGGTACTCTTCTCACGCAAACCAATGGAACTTCCCTCAATTATGACATTACTGTCGCCAATTCAGGGAAGCAATGGGTAAAAATCGTGGCAGATGATGGCAACACTACTGTAGCCGATTCTTTTCATTTCATTGTGAATGAGCCTGTGGTCATTCAAGATCCTCCAGCTGGAGCACTTGATGGAATTAATTATATAGATGCGAATACAGTTATATTACAGTTGCATGCGCCACAGAAACAATTTGTTTATGTAATGGGTGATTTCAATAATTGGGAACTCGACAACCAATATTACATGAAACGCTCTAATGATGGAAACACTTATTGGCTCGAAATAAACAACCTCAACCCAGGAGAAGAGTATTCCTTTCAATACTATGTGGATGGTGAAATCAAGATAGCTGACCCCTATTCAGAAAAAATACTTGATCCTTGGAATGACACTTTCATTGATGATGATACATATCCTGATTTAAAGGAATACCCATTTGGTAAAACAACAGAAGCTGTTGGAATCATCCAAACAGACCAAATTCCTTATGTATGGCAAACTCCTAATTTCCAAGCTCCTGAGAAAACAGACTTAGTCATTTACGAATTACTTCTTCGAGACTTTACAGATGTCCATAATTACCAGTCCCTCATTGACTCTCTTGATTACCTCGAAAGATTGGGCGTCAATGCTATTGAGTTGATGCCTATTATGGAGTTTGAAGGAAATAGTAGTTGGGGGTATAATCCAAGCTTCTTCTTCGCTCTTGATAAATATTATGGAACAAAGAATAAGTTTAAGGAATTCATAGATGAAGCCCATAGCCGTGGGATTGCTATCATCCTTGATATTGTTCTCAATCATGCCTTTGGACAAAGTCCAATGGCTCGTCTCTATTGGGATGCAGCGAATAGCCAACCAGCAGCAAACAATCCTTGGTTTAATACTATCCCTAAACACCCTTTTAATGTAGGAAACGACTTTAACCATGAAAGTCCCGAAACTCGTGCTTTTATGGAGCGATTACTCGCGTTTTGGATCAATGAATATAATATTGATGGCTATCGTGTAGACTTGTCTAAAGGACTCACTCAAGTTAATTCTGGATCCAATGTAGGTTTATGGGGTGCATATGATGCATCTCGTATTGATATCCTTAAAAACTATGCGGATGTCGTTTGGAATGCTAATCCTAACGCTTATATGATACTTGAACATTTTGCTGACAATAGCGAAGAAACAGAACTTGCAAACTATGGCATGATGCTATGGGGCAATATGGTTCACAATTACAGTGAGGCAACTATGGGATGGATTCCTGATTCCGATTTCCAATGGATTTCTTGGAAGAATAGAGGCTGGAATGACCCACACGTTATTGGTTATATGGAAAGCCATGATGAGGAACGCCAAATGTTCAAGAATCTCAACTTTGGGAATAGTGCTCCAGGTCATGATACACAAGATCTCAACACTTCTCTTGAACGTTCTGCTATGGCTGCAGCTTTCTTCTTCACAGTACCTGGCCCAAAGATGCTTTGGCAATTTGGTGAGTATGGATATGATATCTCTATTGATGATCCCTGTCGTGTATGTGAGAAACCAATTCTATGGAATTACCTCTATAATCCCAATCGTTACCGATTACTAAAAATCTATCGAGCACTTATTCACTTAAAAGCCAATAATGAAGCCTTCCGTAGTAGTAATTTCACAATGGATGTAGGTGGAAATATTAAACGTATCACAATCCTTGACCCAAGTATGGACGTATTCGTCATTGGTAACTTTGATGTAAATGGAAACACTACTAATGCTAACTACCCCTCTACAGGAACATGGTATGATTATCTTACAGGCGATAGTGTAGAAGTAACCAATACAAATGCGACAATCTTCCTTAATGCAGGCGAATACCATGTATACACCAGCAAGAAATTAGATACTCCTGATATTACTGCCACTGTTTCGGTGGAAGATGCAATAGAGAACCTATTTGAGCTTACCTCTTTCCCAAATCCTTTCGTAGATGCAACAACCATTCAGTATACCCTTCCAGAAGCGGCAAATGTAACACTAACAGTATACGATATGATGGGGCGCGTAATCAACGAATTAATGCATACTCATCAAGCTAATGGAACCTATGAAGTTCAATGGACTGGTTTAGACCAGCAAAACCGCCCTGTAAGTAATGGTCTCTACTTCTTTAGGCTCACAGTAGATAACCGTGTAGAAACCATACAAGCAGTACTACAACGTTAAGATACAGAGGCGATATTTCCTCTACTCATATAAGCATCCCCATAAATCCTTAGTGATTTATGGGGATGTATTTATATACTTTTTAAAGAACCAGTTTTGCTACAATTGTCTACATACGTATACAAATATGTACAGAAAAGCGACACTAATATGCATTTTTGGCCTATTTTAGGCTTTTATTTCGAATAAGTTCAGCGATGTGCATTCATGTCAGCCCTAAAAACAAGCGTGTTTCCTCACCCCAAAAGCGTGTCATTTACGGACTATTGATGCCTCTAATCTCACCTTCCGTGTTTTTCCATGGTATATTTGTTGATCCTCCTATAGTGAGTAGCAAATAAAACCTAATGAAAAGGAATTAACCTCTCCAACAATTCTCATCGCTTATGAAAACACGAATTTTACTTTTTGCCTTGTCTATGCTGATTACGAGTACTTTCGCCCAAAGACCACACAACTACAACCAGCAACGCATTCAAGTAGCTCTCCTTCTTGACACCAGTGGAAGTATGCAAGGACTTATCAACCAAGCCAGATCTCAACTTTGGACCATCATCAACGAACTCACATGGGTAGACTATGGCCAAAATCCACCCTATGTTGAATTGTCACTTTATGAATTTGGTAGCAGCAATATTCCCTCTCGATTCGGCCATATTCGTCAAATCGTTCCTTTCACTACAGATCTCGATTGGGTATCTGCCGAATTGTTCTCATTACGTACAGGAGGTAGTGCCGAATTCTGTGGCCAAGTTATCGATATGGCAGCGCAACAGCTTACGTGGACTAACCATCCCAATGATCTCCGACTCATCTTTATTGCAGGAAATGAGTCTTTTGCACAAGGCCCTGTAGATTTCAGGGGAGCAATAGTAAACTCTGTAAACCGTGGTATTAGTGTAAATACCATCTTCTGTGGACGTTATTCAGAAGGGCAAAATCTCCTATGGGAAGAGGGAGCATATTTAGGTCAAGGTCAGTATATGAATATTGATCATAATACCTCTACAGATCGTCAAATGAGTCCCCAAGATCAACAATTGCTCAGCTTAAATGATCAACTCAATCAAACGTATCTCCCATATGGTCCCGATGGCTACAGTATGCAACAACGGCAGATCGCGCAAGATAAGAATGTCAGTCGTTATGGTAAGAGTAATATGGCACAGAGAGTCATGACAAAAGCATCTCCTGTATACAATAATAGTAAATGGGATCTCATAGATGCAATAGACAATGGTCAGGTGAGACTCGAAAATATCCCTGATAATGAATTGCCTTCAGCTATGCGGGGGAAAACCATTGGTCAAAAACGTGTATACCTTAACCAAACGAGAACGAAAAGAAAGCAAGTACAAAGTAAAATTCTTGCACTTGGAAAAACCAAAAGAGCTGCTGACAAGCAACTTAATAAAAATACCCCAACAAAAACCCTAGATAAGGCCATCGTTGAATCGGTTAATAAACAAAAAGGCCGAACAATCACTAAAAGAGATGTAAACATCAAGAATATACCGACCAAGTCAACCAATCCGACGAAAGCAAATGTTTCTTCAACAACCGTGAAACCGACACGACCAACAACTACAACAAAACCAACCAAGCCAACACGTCCAACGACAACCTCCCGACCAACGACCAAATATACCCCTTCTAAAACACAAGTAACTACTCCAAAGCCCACTACGCCAACGCGACCAACACGTCCAACAACTTCACAGCCTCCGAAACGAAACAACATTGGCTTTGATATAAACAAAACTCGAACTCCCCAACGATAACGAACCCCTTTTCCCCTAATAAAGAAAACTAGAATGATAGAGAAACTTGTCGTTTAGTAATTATCCATTTCTTTCACAGCGGGTTATGTGTCTCCCCAGCCTTCAGGAAGAAGGTTGGGGAATTTTTTATTATATAACTTATGGATTCAGAAGGTTCATGACAGCAGCCGACATAGATTGCACCCCTGTCTTAATGGTAACTTCTGGCGTAGGAGCAAATTTCGGAGAATGAAGGGAAGGTAATGCAATCTCTCCTCGTTCTGCTGCAGCAATTTTCTCAGGCTCTACTGCTCCTAACCAATAAAGCATAATAGGAACCTTGGGCTTCTCACGGCCATATCGTGCGAAATCTTCTCCTCCCATCACAGGCGCCAAGACCTTAACATTGTCGCCTCCAATCATATCTCCAATTGCCTTTGCTGTATTCTGAGAAAGAGCTGGGTCATTGTACAAAGAAGGAGTATACTCGTCTCTTACCTTAATCTTTGGATACATATCTGGTGTAACTCCAGCCGTAATAGCCGCTCCCTCGCTAATTCGCTTAATTTTACCTAGTAGTTGGTTACGTACCTCATCGGTATACGATCGAACCGTCAACTCTAGCTTAACTTCGTCAGGGATTACATTTCCTTTTGTTCCTCCATGAATAGAGCCAACTGTCACAACTGCAGGTTCTAAAGGAGAAATCTCACGACTCACAATTGTTTGCAAATCTAGAACAATTCGAGAAGCTAATACCACTGGATCAATAGTTGTATGGGGATATGCGCCATGTCCTCCACGACCGTATACTGTAATATCTACCATATCTACATTTGCCATTGCATACTCTTCACAATACCCCACTGTTCCAGCAGGCAAAGAAGAACTCACATGTAGTGCCAAAGCATAATCAGGTTGAGGAAACTTATCATATAATCCATCTCCTAACATTGCCTTTGCTCCCCCTCCTCGTTCTTCTGCTGGTTGCCCAATAAAAATAAGTGTTCCTTTCCATTCCTTCTTCATTTGAGACAAAACCCGTGCAGTACCGACCCAAGCTGTCATGTGCATATCATGCCCGCAAGCATGCATAACACTCACTTCCTTTCCCGTATCATCTTTCGTTTTTATTTTACTTTCATATGCAACGCCAGATTCTTCCTTTACAGGTAACGCGTCTAAATCCGTTCGAACCATAATTGTAGGCCCTTTTCCATTTTTCATGACACCAACAACCCCATATCCGCCAAAATTAGAAGTTACCTTAAACCCTGCTTTCTTCAGTTCTTCTGCCATTCGCTTTCCTGTCTGTTCCTCATGGAAGGATAGCTCAGGGTTTTGATGAAGATGTTTGTACAGTCCAAACAAAGATTCATATTCTTTGTTTGTGAGTGTCTCAATTTGTTCCTTTTGGGCAATAGTACAAGAAAATAGCCCCAATAGTAAGAGAAATGTAAGTATAGACTTCATAACAACTTAGGTTAAATAGATAGATGAATAGATGCAATATACATAATAATAGTCAGTCATTTCTCTATGTCTAAGCTTCTGATTCTCTAGAAATTGTATACATACCAATCCCTCCTCATAAAAGGAAACTTCTATAAGGAGGGATTGATTTAGTTTATAGATTTTAATTGAGATGCCAGTTTAGGGGGCATAACTCAACCCCCAGTATTTCACATACTCTTCAATAGGAGAAAGACCTAACTTCTTCCGTCGAACATTCACTTCTGCAGGATTCTCAATGGGATATAGGCTATAAGCTCCTGTTTTTGAATCAATCTTGATCTGTGATCCATACAGTTGTTTCTCTCCTTTTCGCATTCGAATACGGTCAATCAACATTGCCAAGTTTCCCCAATCAAGTTCTCCTTTATCTGCGGCCTCTGTTAGCATTGCCAGATACTTCTCTTGCACTTCTAAATCGGCATGTTGAATTACAAGGAAAGCAGTCTTACTCTGCTTCTCTCCAACTATACTTACACCAGGGTATCCATATTCAGCGATTATTTCTTCAATTCGGATAAGATTAGCAGCATCCAGAATCTGTTGTTTCTCAACAGAAGCCTTTGCCTCTTCCGAATTATGTCCATACTTCTTACGTATTTCATGCATTTTCCCACGATAGCGCTGATCATTCGCAAATATATATGCCAATTCATCTCGTAATTTCACATTGATACGTGCATTGTACGCTGCTTCTTCCTTGTCGCAAATAGCTCGAACGCTTCCCCACTTCTTATACTTACGGAGTCCTGCTAAGCTTTCTTCCGACTTGGCCAAAGGGCATACATATTCCCAATCCAAGTCTATTGCCTTCTGAAGGTATACTATTGCTCCTTTATTATCTTTCATTTGTGCAGCACATAAAGAAGCATGGTACAAACTAAGATAACTCTCTTGAGAAATTGAAAATGCATTACGATACTGGCTCAGACAAAGCGAGTAATTCTTTGTTAATCTAGCAGAATCAGCCTTTTCAATAGCCTTAGCATAAGCAGGATCATCACTAACATAAGGTTGTTGTTGGGCAATACCCCAATAGTAACCCACAAGCAAGAGTGAGCAAACAAACAATCGTCTGAACATAATCGAGTTTGATTTATATGATGAAAGGTGGACAATTGGAGAACGAAAAACCTTCTCTCTCTCACAATATAAAAGGAACAAATCAGAAACTCAAACATTTGATGATGCACCCTAGTAAAACTACAGTCGCCATTCCTCAGAGAAGAATGGCGACTTATTTATATCCTTAGTAACTAGGAGTAATCTCTACTCAAACATAACGCGTTTCGATATTTGGCCGTCTTTAAAGCGGAGTTGCATCATATACATACCGCTAGGTAGGTTATTTCGCTCTACTCGGAAATAATTACTATTTACTTTCACGTGAGCCTTAACCAAACGTCCACTCATATCATATACATAGATATCTTCAATAGGATACTGACCCGATGTTTTCAAAGCAATCACGTCTTTTGCTGGATTAGGCGCAACGCTAAGCTCAACGAGATCTTCTTCTAAATCTTCTAACCCTACTGTACTACAGCTTAGGCTCAATGCCGCACATGCACGCGGAGCGAAGTATCCAAAGATCGTGTCCATATAAGCCGTTGCTTTAGCTTGTGACATATCAGGGTTACCTTGGATGGCATTAGAGTGGTTAGGATTCGTTGTAGGATCCCACCAATCCCATGGGCCACTATCAGATGCTTCTGCAGTTTTCATTGGATAAAGCCCTTCAGAACCATCATTCATTGAGTTTGCCTTAGTTGTGTAAACATCATTAATTCCTGCACTTAAGAAGATATCATTTGCCCCTACACGATTCAGAACACGTTGAACAATATAACTACCTTGTACTTCTAATACTGGAAGAGGATTTCCAGGAAGTGGAACAATTACAATTCCATTTGCATAGGGAGCGAACTGATCATCAACTGTATGGAACGAAACGAATGGGGTATTAGAGTCTTCTGCCCAAGAAGAATCACCTAAGGCTCCTCCCATATTCAATCCCATTTGGAAGTCAGAGTTATATCCAACATGATTTGGGTAACAAAGGGTATCGCCATCCAGCGGATTCACTCCCACACTTGTTCCATAAATATCTCCATTTATTTGTTCAATTACCATTGGAATAGGATTACCTCCTCCATCAACTGTAGTGAACTTAGGCAATAGAACTTCTTGATAGTCATCTAAGGTAGTAACAGCGAAGGATATATATCCTCCTGTCCCTTGTCCCCAAATTACCGTTTTATTAGGATCAATACCATAAGTATTACCATTCTCAGCAGCATCTTTTCTAAAATAACGAACAGCAGTACGAGCGTCTTGAACGCCACGGTACGCTGCATTGATAAGGGTATTTACACGCTCATCCTGTGTGGGAGCGACAGGGTTCCATCCCAATCGATAATCGATAGAGGCAGCAACATACCCCATACGAGCTAAACGCTTACAAATATCCACAATGGTACAATCTTGACGTGTACCATTAGATGTACCATTGTCTGGGAAAGGCAAGAAGTTTCCTGAATGACAATAAATTACTAAAGGGCGTGAGGTTTCTGTATCTCCTACTGGCTCATAGATATCCATAAGCAAATTCTCTGGAATGGCCTCACCAAACACCTGATACGCAAGAATACTTGCATTCACCCCATAAGTGATTCCCGTTGTCACTTGCACATCAGTAAAAACTTCATCTAAGTATCGTTCTTGTGCTTGCATCTGAACACAAACAGCACTTAGTAAAAGCAAAAGCAAAAAGTTGATTTTTCTCATAATCACTAGATTCGGTAAAGTTATTATTATAGCTTTTTGAAATCATATAAGATAGAGAAGTAGGCTAATCGCCCAATTCTTGGTCCTCCATAAGTTTGGAACTGCTTATTGTTCAATAGGTTTGAAGCACCGAGCTTAAAGGTCGTATGCCACTTCTCAACTGTATAGTTTATTTGTGCATCTACTAGGTCGTAGGTAGGAATAAAACCCGTAAACTGAGGTGAGCCTTCAAACAAGAATCCTTGAATCCATTTATAGTTCACATTGAAGCCCCAATTCTTAAGGGTAAACTTACCTAAGTTCATACGAATATTTCTCCCAGACAATCCAATATTAAACTTGTGCTCAGGAGTGTTAAACGCTGGGATAATAGGATCATCTTCAAATGTCTTGTTCAAACGATTCCAAGAATAGTTCCCCCCTAACATGAAGTAATCGGCAAAATAATAATTAGCCCCAATGGTAAACCCTTGAGTCGTTACTTGATTGGTAGAGTTTGCAGCATAACGGAATACTTCTGTCTCCGTAGGCAATCCTGAAGACTGACTAAACTCAGCATCAATCCCAATATTATACCCAAGGAAATCATTGTAAATACTAAAGTAATAACTCGCGTCTAAATACAAGCTATTAAACAATGTAGTTCTATACCCAAATTCCACTGTCTTTACTCTTTCGGGCTGTACAGGGGCAATGTTGAAATAGCTAAGCGTATCAGGATTCAATGTAGAAAGGAAATCTACAAACGATTCAACAGTCAAAAGACTGTCTGCTCCATTTAAGTTTCCAACCAAGGTTGCACGCCCAACATCCAAGAAAAGATACTGGTCGGTCAAGGTAGGGTTTCGAATCGCCGATGCAAATGATACACGCATGAAGTTATTCGCAGTAGGCTTGAATACAAGTGAAGCTGCTGGGGTAGAAACAAACTTAAAGTTTTGGTTCTTATCTAATCGAACTGTTGCGCTAGCTATTAATCGATCTTCGAGGAAACGCTTTTCTAAGCCCAAATAAGCGCCAAACTCATAGTTGGTTATATTAGAAATGGTATCCGAGAAAATCGTCCCATCAGACTTCGGCGTATACAAACGACCATTTCCTCCAACAATGATATGTTCCATGAATGAAGGAGTAAACTTATATTCACCATGTATATGGTATAGAGCCGAACGATCATAAAACAAGGTTCCGTTTTCTTCTCTATTCGATTTGGCTGACCGTATCCGATCAAACTCCGTTTGAAAGCGATCGGTTCCTGGTGCGAGGAAATCAACAGAATTGTTTACAGGATCAGGATTAGCGACATTCGCTGCAGCTTCTGCTTGCGCATGCCAAATAGCGAGAGAGTCTTGGTATTCAACTAACCAGTTCTGAGCCGCTTCTGTATCGAACTCAAACATTCCTGTATTAGGGTTAAACTCCAATTCTGGATAGCCTAATTCGCGTATTCTAGGGACTACATTTGCAGTCCAATAACTACGGTAATCTAACCCCCAAATCTCATCAGTCTTTGCGACATCTTGTAACTTCAATGCAGTAAAGTAAGGATCATAAGATCTTCCTGCATCCTCATTAGTGGCAAAAGCTCGAATAAAGAACTTATCCTTCTTACGATATTCTAGACGATTCTGGAAGAAACGGATTCCCCGAAGGCTAAATCGGTTATCTCCCTGATATACTGTTGTTCCATTACCAAAACTAGAAGAAATGATAAACTCGGGAGATTCCAGCTCCTTCTTGGGTTGTGTACGGAAGTGTAAAGCAACATTTGCTTTGATATTCTGGGTACCATAGTCTACCAAATCAACCTCTCTATAACCTGTTCGATAATATATACCCAAGCCAGGGTCATTCCAAAGAGGCGTAGTAGAGGCATCGTTCAGAGAGAAGTACTCATCTCCATAGATGTTTACAGCATCAAATCGGCCAGGGTTATTTCCGTCTACACGAGAATCATATAGGGGATCGTAGTTGTCTGCCACCCAATCATTTGCGCGTAAGTAGGAGAAGTTTAATTTATATGCAAATACCTCTAGGCTATCCTTATTCTTGATTGCATCAGCCCACCGAACAGCACCTTCGAACAACTGTCGCTCTCCTCCTTTGAGGGATACGGCTAAGCCCTTATGGATGAATGGATTTTTGGTCTCCATACTAATTACCCCATTGAAAGCATTTGGCCCATAGAAAGACGAACTTGCCCCTACAATGATATCCACCTTAGCAACATCCAGCTCAGAGGAACCGAGGAAGTTACCTAAGGAGAAATTAAGTCCTGGTGCTTGGTTATCTACTCCATCAATGATTTGAAGCGACCGCACTGGGCTAGTGCTGTTGAATCCACGGGTGTTAATGATTTTGAATCCAAGGCTAGCCGCTGTTAGATCCACTCCTTTTAACTTTCCAAG
>Ga0163110_10001494_pt1 | contig 11910 bp, 4 predicted proteins | sample CRUFie1St17metaG_FD_108703 | JGI IMG/M metagenome (GOLD analysis project Ga0163110, IMG submission 108703) | Marine microbial communities from the Costa Rica Dome - CRUD Field 142mm St17 metaG | ecosystem: Environmental > Aquatic > Marine > Oceanic > Photic zone | place: Costa Rica: the Eastern...
CTTTTTACCAAGACGATTCTAAAACAATTGGTGTCGGTTCTGCAAAGCAAATTCAAGGAAAAACACTTAGCTATAATAACATAAATGATACTAGCGCTGCATTTGAATTGTTGGCAGAGTTCAGTGAGCCTGCAGTTTGTATTATAAAACATGCAAATCCATGCGGAGTCGCCGAATCAAGCAGTCTTACAAAGGCCTTTGACTTAGCTCTTCGTTGCGACCCTGTTAGCGCCTTCGGTGGCATTATTGCACTAAATAGAACTATTGACTTTTCAACAGCAAAAAAAATATCAGAGCTTTTTTTTGAGGTGATTATCGCACCTAGCTTAGATGAAGGCGCTACTGAAATTCTTTCCGAAAAAAAGAATTTGCGGGTGTTGATAACCGGTGAGATACCAGATCCTACCCACAAGGGATATATCATGAAATCCGTCTCGGGGGGATTTTTATTACAATCTCGAGATAACGCCCAAACTTTTGAAGCGGATCTTAAAGTTGTTACCAAAAGAGCACCAACAAAACAAGAATTAAACGATTTGCTCTTCGCATTTTCTGTATGCAAACATGTTAAGTCAAATGCAATAGTTTATGCAAAAGAAAGGGCCACAGTAGGCATAGGGGCAGGACAAATGAGTAGAATTGACTCCTGCAGAATAGCATCCCAAAAATCAATGGACGCCGCTAATGCATTGGGTTTAAAACAACCTCTCACCGATGGCTCAGTCGTTGCTTCGGACGCATTTTTTCCATTCCCTGATGGGCTCATAGCTGCAGCGAAATCCGGTGCCAAGGCAGTCATTCAACCCGGTGGGTCAATACGTGATAAAGAAGTCATTCTAGCAGCAGATAGTCATAATCTTGCAATGGTCTTTACTGGTAAGCGCCATTTTCGACATTGAATTTACTTTATTTTTACTGTCATCAGAATTGCCCCTCCTATTACCAGAAAAACTAAAATTGATGCCATTCCTGCACGTTGAGAAGAGAGAGCCAAAGTAGATAACGCCAAAACCGATGGTCCTAAAAAAGAAGTTATCCGCCCTGATAAAGCAAATAAACCGAACATCTCTCCTATTTTCTCGTTAGGTGCCAGTTTAATCAAAATGGTACGGCTTGCCGACTGAGCTGGGCCAACGAATAAACCGAGTAATAGCGCGAACACCCAAAACAATTCTATAGAAGAAATAACAAGTAAAGGAATCCCCAAAATGAATACTGAAAAAATTGATACTAACACGGTTTCTCTAGATCCAAAATAATCGTCAATCCAAGAGAAAAATACCGACCCCAAACCTGCTGAAATATTCATCGCAACTCCGAAGATAATGAGATTTTCAAATGTCATACCAAATGTCCCCACGGCATAGATTCCGCCAAATGCAAACAATGTGTTCAAACCATCTATATAAAACAAGCGTGCGATCAAAAATCGCGCCAACGGGCCTCCCTTTTTAAGAGTGTTAAAAGTCTGAAATACACTCTTCAATCCTAAACCGATTGCCCAAGAAGAAGGACGCTGCTTTATGAATTTTTTTTCTGAGACAAAGATAAAGAGTGGTAAACTAAAAACTGCAAACCAGATCGCCACTATTGGTCCAACTATTCTGATGTGCTCTGCTGTATCCCTATCCAAACCTAGCGTAGCGGCAGACGGTTTTATAAAAAAAAATAACACAATTACCAGAGCTGCTAACCCGCCAGCATATCCAATACCCCAGCCCCAACCAGAGAGCCTGCCCAAATGTGTTTTTGATACTAAGCTGGGCAAAAGAGAATTATAAAAGACCACTCCGATTTCAAAAGACACATTCGCTAAGGCAAACAACACTAATGCTAAAATCACTCGATTATGATTGGGTTCAACAAACCAAAGGAGAGAAGTACATATCACACAGATCGCTGTAAGAGAGGCCAAATATTTTTTTCTCTGCATTTTTTGATCCGCAGCAGCACCCAACACTGGACTGAGGATTGCTATCACTATTGCAGATAATGATAGCGTTAAACCCCATAATCCAGTTCCCTCTTCAATACCGGCAGCTATGTTCTTTGTGAAATATGCAGAAAAAACAAATGTAACAATTACAGTTGAAAAGGCGGAGTTAGCCCAGTCGTAGGCGCACCAAGCCCAACATGCATTACGGTGCTTATTTTTTTTTGAAATAAAAAATCTTTTCATAGAAAAAGGGGGCTCTTGTGTAGTGTGTCTAAAAAAAATAAATAATGGCAGCTAAAAAAAGATAAGGAATAATAAATGGCAGACACATTAGAAAGTTTTTGTGCCGATGCAACCGCTGCACTTAAAGCATCACCAAACACAAGTGGCCGCGAGGCTGTTCGATATAGATTAGAAGAACTGCTGAACTCCATCGAGTTCATAAATCAGTACTTGTTGAACCTCAAAAGGGGAAGGAGGATTTTATTTAAGGATCCCGAGACAGGTTTTTTGATGAATGCACACGGAACCAATAAAGAGAACAAAACCGGAAAGCCACATGACCATGGAACAAGTTGGGCCATTTATGGTCAAGCATCAGGCTTAACTAACATGACGATTTGGGAACAAAACCACACAACAGCAAGTTGTGAAGTAGCATCTCTCACAGAACAAAGCAGATTTACACTCATGCCTGGAAATGCTGCATTGTTTGACATTGGAATCATTCACTCAACAGCTCATCCTGAACCTGCTCGATGGATACGAATAACGGGCACTGATTTCAATACAATAAAACGGTACACTTACGATCCAATAACCGGAACCAAGAAACTTTTGTATCGATAGTTTTAATAACTTATGTCAACATTCCTAGACGTATCAAATACATTTAGGAGGTGATGATGAACAGTGATCTGTTTATTTATGCAGATAAGATTTGATTGCTGAGGCAAGACATTTAACATCAATAATGATAGTATATTGACTCTCATAACTCGCTCGATCTACGCAAATGCCAATTGCATGATCTTTCTGTTAATTACCATTAATTTTGCGAAATTTAACTTTGTAGTTGATCGAAGACTGTTGATTAATCCCATTACAAATTCTAGTTCCATTAGATGTACGGCTATCCAATTTTCTACTACATTCTCGATTTTACCTGAAGAGACAGCATCTTTAATTATTGTAAGAGTTAAAGCCGCTTGACAAGAAAAAAAATCATCTATCAAGGCTTCTACAGCCGCGCTGCTCCATTCATCATTATCCGGAAGTCGCTTAGCAGACCAACGAAGCCAATCAAATCCAAATTTGGATCCAATGCTAAAATATACTTTTGCAACTGCCAAAGGGTCCTTTTTCAAAGCGATTGCAATTTGAATTATATCACACGCAGGTGCCATCAGCTCGAGATTAGAAATATGGTAGGCTAATTTATTTGGAGTACCCTCTTTCAAAAACACGTTAGCTCTGTTGTTGCGCGCGCACTTCAATTCAGCAGAAATAGTTTGATCAAAGTTCTTACTTAATAGATGAACTCTTTTACGATACTTTTTAATTTCATTATTTATTGAGTCAGATTTTGAAGAGTTTTGAAGAAACCACTTGGTTCCTCGCTGAATCAGTCCCAACATTATCAAGTGCATTTCACTCTGTAATGAGGCCGGAACAGAATTATCAAGTGCCTCCACTGCATTCCAAACCACGGAGAGATCAAATACTTCTCGAAATATTAAATATGCCCGGGCGATTGCCGCAGGTTTTTCACCAGTTTGAGTGTTAATTGTTGTTATAAAGCTTGGACCAGTTCGATTAATAATTGAGTTAGCCACATAGGTTGATATTATTTCACGATGCAAACGATGATTTTTAATCAAATTAGGAAATTTTCTATGCATAGCTTTCGGGAAATAAAAGCGCAGGTTATCTTTTAAATAAGCATCGTCTGGAAGCTCGCTGTTGAGAACATACTGGTACAAACTATTTTTTGAATAAGCCAATAAAATTGCCAACTCAGGACGACTTAGCCCTTTACCGGCAGCACTCCGCAAATCCATAACTTCGTCACTAGGTAAATATTCAACTTCACGATTAAGATCACCTTTTCGTTCGAGCTCTTGAATAAAATAGCGGTGTTCTTCTATTAGAGAAGAACTTTGATGATAAGCATTAGTTAAAGCCATGCTTTGACGGTAATTGTCCATTAGAACTAATTCAGCAACTTCTTCAGACATCGCACGCAATAATGCATTACGCTGTTTCATTGAGAATTTTGTTTTTTGTACAGCATCGTGAAGCAGTATTTTTATGTTTACCTCATGATCAGAACAATCCACTCCTGCTGAATTATCTATAAAATCAGTATTTAAGCGCCCTCCTTTCAGAGCATACTCAACCCGACCAAGTTGCGTTAATCCCAAATTTGCTCCTTCACCAACAACAAGCGCTGCCAGCTCATTGCCATTTACTCTCAAGGGATCATTAATCCGATCGCCTGTGTCAAAATTAGTTTCATTTTCAGCCTTTACGTAAGTGCCAATGCCGCCGAACCAAAGCAAGTCAACTTTTGCTTTCAACATTGACCTTATTAATTCATTCGGTGTGAGGCTGTCAGTTGTTGCAAGACTGAAAACATCTCGCATTTCAGGTGTGATTTTAATTGATTTAGCGGAGCGATTAAAAACACCCCCACCTCTTGAAATCAACTTTTTGTTGTAGTCCATCCAGTTAGATTTTGCTTTATCAAATAAACGTTGACGTTCATTGATTGCAATGTCTGGATTGGGATGAGGATCCACAAAAATATATAAATGGTTAAAAGCACCAATTAGATTAATTTTATTTGTATAAAGTAAACCATTTCCGAATACGTCACCAGACATATCCCCGATTCCAATGCAAGAAAAATTCTCTTGAGTGATATCTTTACCGATTTCACGAAAGTGCCTTTTGACAGATTCCCATGCACCACGCGCCGTGATACCCATAACTTTATGATCGTACCCATCTGAACCACCAGAAGCAAAGGCATCATCAAGCCAAAAACGATAATTTCTGGCAACATCGTTAGCAATATCTGAGAAAGTCGCAGTTCCCTTGTCAGCGGCAACTACTAGATAAGGGTCATCTCCATCACGACAGACAACATCTCTTGGATGCACAATTTTTCCATTCTCTATATTATCAGTGAGATCAAGCATGGCTGATATAAATATTTTGTAACAATCAATACCTTCTCTTTGCAAAGCCTCCTGACAATCATTTTTAGGGGGTTTCTTTACCACAAAACCACCTTTCGCACCGACCGGTATTATAACCGAATTTTTAGTCATTTGGGATTTCATTAGCCCCAGTGTTTCAGCTCTAAAGTCCTCACGCCTATCTGACCAACGGAGACCACCACGTGCAACCAACCCCCCTCTGAGATGTATTGCATCCACTCTAGGGGAGTGAACAAAAATTTCTCTAAATGGCTTCGGTAAGGGTAAATCTATGATATGGGCACTATCAAGTTTAATTGAAAGATAAACCTTGTGGAGGTTTTTGTGATCAAACTGAAAGAAGTTGGTTCGCAATGTAGCGTCTACAAGATTTATAAAGCGTCTTAAAATACGGTCTTGATCTAACGAGTTGACACCCTGTAACGCGGTTTTGATTCGCATTCTAATTGTATTTATTTGCCGCTTGTTTTTATTTTGAAGAGCAGGATCAAATAAATATTTAAACAAATTTACTATATCGCGGGTAATCTTTGGATTTTTGTCTAGGACTTCCTCCATGTACGATTGGCTAAATGGGGCTTTAATCTGTAACAAATATTTGCAGTAAGCCCTTAAAATAACAACTTCCCGCCAAGTCAAATTCACAGAAAGCGCAAGTGCGTTAAAACCATCGTTCTCAACGTTCCCCAACCATATCTGCCGAAACATCTCCTCCAGCCGCGCTTTGTCTTTGGGATCAATCTTCACACTCAAGCCATTTTTGGTTCTGAGACCGAAATCATGAAACCATACCGAATCATGCGTGCCATGTGGTGAAATGCAATGCGGAATCTCATCGATCACCCTGAGTCCCATATTTTCAAGCATTGGCAAAACATCTGAAAGCTCTAGTGGGCCACCCTTATTATATAGTCCAAATCGCACTTCATTTGGCAGACTATTTTCAGGACGATAGAGTTTGAGTCCTATAGATTTAGACTTTAAAACTCCTTCAATCAAAGTAATGTCCTCAACCGCGTAACGAGCAGCAACGCGATCCCTGTAGCCGGCGGGAAAAGCGCTCATGTATTTTTTAAAAAGCATTTTCCCGGTAGGTCCCCCATATGCATCTGACAATAGCTCCACAAGATCATCAGACCAATTTCTTGCAGCCTGAGCGAGTTGGGCTTCAATTCTCTCGAGATTTTTTGGTGTAATATTGGTAAGTGTGGGTTCAACTATGAAGTTTAAACGTGCTAGGGGTGATTCACTCACTTGTGCATTTTCTTCTGTGACCACCCCGATAAAATTCCTCTCAATTATAGACTTGAATTTCAATCTTAAGTCAGTAGAAAACTTATCCCGCGGTACATATACCAAACAAAACATTAATCGGCTTATGCGATCGATATTCACATAAAGCCTCACCTGTGTTTTTCTTCTCATGTTAAGAATACTTAGACTAGTTTCTGCAAGTTGCAGGGTATCAAGTTGAAGCAATTGATCTCGGGGTAAATTTTCCAAAATATGGAGCAAAGCTTTACGATCATGGGTGTGGGACTTATGAGCCAACAACTTCATAATTTTATTCGTTTCTAACCTTAAAAAGGGAATTTTGAGTATGGTTTGATTAAAGAAATCCGATGCAAACAGCCCAGCGAAAACTTTTAACCCGACCACAGTTCCTCGTTCGTCATATATTTTAATTCCAATGGTATCCATGTGAACAGAACGATGCACGGTAGATTTTTTATTGGCCTTACTTATGAAAAAAATGCTTGGCTTCTGAATGCATTCGATTAGTTGTTTGGAAAGTTGTTTCTTGGCAGTCCACCCACCGAATAAGTTAGTCGAACCCTTTCTAAGAACTCCCAATCCTTTCCTAGGCCGAATACGAACTTTTGTAGCCTTTTTCTGTTTAAGAAGTTCATATTCACGGTAGCCCAAAAATATAAAATTTTTATTTTTTACCCATTGTAGAAAGGACTGTATTTCCTTGCCATTCTCAGACTTAATGAGAGGTAACGAGCAATCAAACACTGATATAGCATCGTTGAGCCGTTCTCGCATTCTCTTCCAGTCTTGAACTGCAAAATGAACATCATTTGCTATGGAGGGTAAAGTTTTAGATAATTTTTGTATGCCTTTTGCGGATTGTTCATCCACTTCAATATAAAAAACAGACTCAGACATTTCTGTTTTAGATGTTCCAATATTAGAAATATACCCATCTAGATCACGGTCGACACTAATTTCAGAGTGGATGAACAAATGAATTTCAGTATCAAGCCTATTCAATTCCGCTGTGATTGAGTCAATCAAAAATGGAGTATTGTTTGTTAAAATTTCAATGACCGTTCTGTTTATTTCAAAACCCTTTTCCGAACTTCTTGAAGCATTTGATACACGCACCTTTATTTGGTTGTTTTTCCTTAACTGCATATGGTCCCAAGTCGAAATAACGGAACGCAAAAGTATCTCGTTGGTATTTTCCTCCATTTCCTCTAAATCAATATTTGAAAAAAAAGCTTCAATTAAAAGGCGCATTAATTCTTGGCATCTTTTTGATTTTTTTACTAACTGTTGATTAGCCAAATGCACTAATTTTAAAATACGACTGTGTTTATTTTTTTGCTTTTCTGCAGACATTAAAAGTGCGTCAGTACTTTTTGTGTTCATGTCCAACCTCCAATGGGAAAACTCTTTAAGGGACAATGATATACAAATAATTTTTATTTAAGTTTCACACAGAACATCTATCGACTTTCCAATAACTTAAGTAACAACTATTAGTGTCCAAATGTATTGGCAACAAAAATTTTTGAAAATACACCTATTATATCGGAAACAGCCCTTTAAAATATTCAAACTACTATTCTAATCATAATTTATTTTCTAACGCTCACGCTGATAGTTTTTTACTCTGCAATTATACGTAATATCAGCGTTTTGTTATCAGTTTATATCTTTTGGGTGTTGCCAAATATGCGCGGTTTACATAACCCTTCTTGCATTTAACAACTGTAAAATAATGCCAGTTAATTTAACACTCTTGCGAGTAAGATTTTTGTTTAAGCATTTGCCTTTATGGTAGGGTCAGGGGAAAATTCTGGTCCAGAATTAGGTTTGATTTACTAATCGAGTAGTTCGCGCTTGGTAATAGCATAGAATTTATTATGATCAGTGTCATTTGTACTACGCTTTTTAAAATTTTTCTTTTGTATGAACTCTATCGATATTTCTCCGATCACGGCATGGTATTTGGTGTAGGGGATCACGCGGGAAAATACGCCAAGCTTTGCGGTCATTTAGCCCCAAACGGTAAGATGTATAGTATCGAACCGAGCGAATAAGCACTAGTTATCCTCAAAGTAACATTGAAAATTAATCGAATATCTCGAGCGACCATTATAAATTCTAGTTTTGTGATTACGATGTGAAAGGCACTATGAATATTTCAATCAAACAAAGTAACAGTAGCACGAGCGAAAGATGCAGTTGAAAATTTGTTTTTTTTATTAGGGAACGGGATTACCATCCTTTTTTATTTACAAGTATTGGAGCATTTCAATCTATAAACTTTGTTTATGCAGATATATTCTTTATAATTGTTAGAAAATTTTTTAAAATTTATAAGAAGTAGCTTTTTTTTGTAATCATAGATATACACAAAGTAATTCATTGAACTTTTGGAAAAAATTATGCCAGCAAGATGCGGTGAAGCATTTATTCAGGGACTAAAAAACCCGAGAAACATATGGATGAATGGCCAACGAATTAGTGATGTCGTTGGACATCCAGCCTTATCCGGTGCAGCGCATTCATTAGCTGAAGTGTATGACCTTCAATTGAAACATTCAGATATCTGTTTGGGTATTGACCCAGAAACTAATGACAATATCAATCTAGCGCATATCGTACCTAGATCCAAAGAAGCATTAATTCGTCGACATAAATGTCTTGAAAAAATAGCACAGTTTTCTGTTGGATTAATGGGACGCACACCAGACTACCTTAATCTTACTTTTGCTGGTTTTAGTGGAAATAAATCTAATTGGGCGGCTCATGGAAATGAGGAGGGTGGAGAAAATTTGATTGCCTACCAAAAACAGTTAGCAAACGCAGATTGGGCGCTAACACATGCAATAGTATCACCCACTAGTGAAAAATCTAGCGGTAACGTGCCGCATGAAGCCGACAATATGGCGGTTCATAAAGTGGAAAACACAGAAAATGGAATTTTAATCCGTGGATCCAAAGCCCTTGCAACCCTCGCACCTTTCGCTGATGAACTCTCTGTTTACCCACGAACACCGATGCCGATTGGGGCAGAAAAATACATGCTTGCTTTCGTAATTCCGGTATCGACTCCTGGTTTAAAATTTTTATGCCGGGACAGTATGTCAGTTAAACGAAATGATTTTGATCACCCATTTTCGGGTCGTTTTGATGAACAGGACGCTTTCGTAATATTTGATGATGTGGAGGTGCCGCGCGAGAGAATATTCATCGATGGAAATAGAGAAGTTTATAACAATGTAATGACAAAAACACATATGCCGAACATAATGCAACAAACTATGATCCGAGCCCAAGTAAAATTGATGTTCGCTTGGGCATTAGGAAGGCGAATGGCAGAGATTATAAATGATAATTCTGAAGCGACTCAAAAGATGTTGGGAGAGATTTGGTGCTATGCTGAATTTACTCGTTCTGCAATTACAAATTCTGAAGCGGAAGCATCAGCCCATGGTGACAACTTTTGGACACCCTCAGCTCCCCCCCTACATGCATTACGCTGTATGTTGCCCTACTGGTTCCCTAAGGTATCTGAGTACCTTAAATTAATCGGCTCACATTACATGTTTTCCGCCCCTAGAGCTGCAAGTATTAACGATCCAGAAATGAAACACCTAATTGATCTATATCTCGGAGGAACGGCAAATGTTACTGCTGAGCAACGAGCACAAATTTTTCGACTCGGCTGGGACTTTATTGGAACAGAAATGGCCGGACGGAACGAACAGTATGAAAGATTTTATCTCGGCTCTGGATCCCGCAACCTTCAAAATGTACTCGGTGTCGCTAGGACCGATGCAAGTGATGATTTATTAGATCAATTTTTGTAAAAGAGTTAAAGAATTGAAAAAAGTTCAGTGTTGTTTGACTCAGATGTCCTCACAAATGATCTCAAGCGGTGAAAATTAGTATAACCTATTAATGATATCAAAAGATGGAGCGGGCGATGAGATTCGAACTCACGACTTCAACCTTGGCAAGGTTGCGCTCTACCCCTGAGCTACGCCCGCATCAGTTTCTCAAAATTCATTAGGGCTCAGATCATAACCGCCGTTTCAATCTATGCAAGCCCTTTGCTATAGGATATCTTACAGGGGCACAGAACATCCACCCAAACCAACCTTAGAAAAGCTCCAGAAATTGAGTTAGGTCAAACTCATCATACTTCTTGAATTATAATTAAAAAATAAAAAAAATATTTAACTATATTGCTAATAACCGTATTCTAGAGTTCGCGAATCTTATAGTATTATTAAGATTTTAAATCATGGTAATTTCTTAACACAATAATTCATTGGGTTATTAGTACAATAGTGTGCTTTGTTAGGAATAATCTCGACAAGAAAAATCTTTATACAGTTGAAAGATCAAGTGAAATCTTTTGAGATATGAATTTGTTCCAACGCCGTACCTGTATGTATCTCAGATGAGTTCAATCCCTCTACATTACTTTTCTTGGAAAATCTGAAGTCACCTGCCTGCGAAAAGCTTTTATGGATTTTGTAAAAAAACAATCTTAATGCAAAGACTCCGTCGACACATTAATTTGTCTACAATTCAAAAAATTAAAATTTGAATATGTTTAAGAAAACCGTGATATTCTGCTACAATAAGCGTTTTAACCGAAGCTGCTTCGGACTAACACAATGACCTTGTATTCTATACAATAAAGCGCCATTTTATTAGAATAAATTAGCACATGGTGGGGGTAACACGTACGATGTTTAATTCTGAGAGTAAAGAACAACCCGGAAATGGTACACTAGTCAAGGACACTAGTGACTCAAAATTTATTTCTGATGTTATTGAGAGGTCGCAGGACACACCAGTGATAGTGGATTTTTGGGCACCTTGGTGTGGACCATGTAAACAGCTAGGACCTATGTTGGAAAAAGTAGTTACAGAAGCTAACGGAGCTGTAGCATTAGTTAAGATAGATATAGACCAGAACCCTCAGGTCGCCCAACAGCTTCGTGTTCAATCTATTCCAGCTGTTTATGCGTTTTACCAAGGACGTCCGGTTGATGGTTTTCAGGGGGCCGTCCCAGAAAGTCAGCTTAAAGAGTTTGTGAAAAAACTTATCGATAGCGCTGGCAAAACACAGTCTTCTCCAGTTGATGAAGCATTAGAACAGGCTCGTACCCTACTGGAAGCTGGAAAGAATGATCAAGCTGAAGCACTGCTAGAACAAGTTCTCCAGCATGAACCTGAAAATGTTGAAGCGAAAGTAAAATTAGCGCGTTTATCACTAGAGAATGATAACGAGGATCGAGCACAGGCTCTGATGAATGAACTGGATCAGAAAGATAAGGAGAGTTCAGAAGCCATATCTATATTATCTGCACTTGCATTAACTGAAAAGGCTCGAGACGCTGGGGATCCCGAATCCTTAAAGGCTTCTATAGTGTCAAATCCACGGGACTATCAAGCTCGTCACGATTTAGCGGTTTCCATGTTTGCATCCGGTCAGAA
>Ga0163110_10001495_pt1 | contig 11908 bp, 10 predicted proteins | sample CRUFie1St17metaG_FD_108703 | JGI IMG/M metagenome (GOLD analysis project Ga0163110, IMG submission 108703) | Marine microbial communities from the Costa Rica Dome - CRUD Field 142mm St17 metaG | ecosystem: Environmental > Aquatic > Marine > Oceanic > Photic zone | place: Costa Rica: the Eastern...
AAATGGTATTAAAAAATGTCGGGTTGGTGTTTCCCCGTTCGGTAAAGCGCCGGCGAGGGCAGGTTGTGAAATATTTGTAGATGGAGGTAGAAAAATCGGTTCAATAACTAGTGGTGGTTATAGTCCCACTCTTGAACGGCCTATAGCTATGGGATACGTCGAAGAGGTGTTTAGTAAGATTGGCACAGAAGTTTTGCTTTCAGTTCGGGGTAAATATTTACCAGCGAAAATTGTAGATTTGCCTTTTGTGAGCCCGAAGTATTTTCGAAAATAAAATTGGGGAGGTCGTCAAAATGTCGAAAATATATTTTTCAAAAGAACATGAATGGATTGAAGTGGAGGATGATTTGGGCACCGTTGGGATCACATTGTATGCCCAGGAGCAACTTGGCGATATTGTTTTCGCAGAGGTCACAAAGTTGAAAGAAAAAGTGTTGCGCAATGACGACGTCGCAGTTGTGGAGTCTGTTAAGGCCGCAAGTGATATTTTTGCCCCAGTTTCGGGCACTGTAATTGAATGGAATGACTTGTTAGATGATGCCCCTGAGACATTGAATAGTGATCCGACAAAATCGGGATGGGTTTTCAAAATTACAATTGACGCTCCCGAAGAACTTCAGGAGCTAATGGATGAAACGGAATACAATAAATTTATCGAAGAATTAAAATAGTTTCTGAGCGTTTTACACTAGAAAGATATTCATATGGATAGCGGCAATAATATCGAGATATTGGACAACGGTGACGACGAGTTCATAAGGCGGCATATAGGACCGTCAGCAGCAGATCAACAAGAAATGCTTAATGAACTGGGCTTTCAAGATATCGAGCAACTGATGAAAGCCACACTCCCGGAAAGTATAAAACTTGATTTACCTCTTGAATTGCCAGCCCCTCTTAGTGAACAACGGACCTTGGCCAAACTTCGAACTTTCACGGACCGTATAAAACCAACAAGATCGCTTATTGGAACAGGGTACTACCCCACAATTACACCTGGCGTTATCCAGAGAAATATTTTGGAAAATCCAGCATGGTATACTGCGTATACACCATATCAGCCAGAAATATCACAGGGTAGACTTGAGGCGTTGCTTAATTTTCAAACGATGGTTTGTGATTTAACGGGGATGGAAATGGCTAATGCCTCACTTCTAGACGAGGCAACTGCTGCTGCGGAGGCTATGGTCTTCTGTCATAAGATCACTAAATCCGAGAGTGATGTAATTTTTGTTTCTAATTCGTGCCACCCACAAATTATTGACGTTATTCAAACAAGAGCTGAACCAATTGGAATCCGGGTAGTAATTGGCGATGAACGTGAAAATCTTTTAAATCAGGCTTTCGCCGTCTTGCTACAATATCCCTCTACCAATGGCGAAATCAAAGATTATTCAAAGTTAACAAAAGATATAAAATCTAATGGTGGCATGACTATTGTAGCTGCGGACCTATTATCACTTTCGCTGCTTAAGCCCCCAGGGGAATGGGGAGCTGATGTTGTCGTTGGTTCTAGTCAACGATTTGGAGTTCCTCTTGGTTTTGGTGGGCCGCATGCTGCTTTTTTTGCCACTCGGGAAGAGTATAAGCGGTCCATCCCTGGTCGCATCGTTGGAGTTTCGCAGGATGCTAACGGTGATGTTGCTTTACGATTGGCTCTCCAGACTAGGGAACAACATATCCGAAGAGAGAAAGCGACAAGCAATATTTGTACGGCGCAAGTTTTACTTGCTGTCATAGCTTCAATGTATGCTGTTTATCATGGCCCGGATGGCATTGGGCAAATTGCCAAAAGAATAAACATTCTTGCAAAGATCCTAGCCGAGGGAATTAAACAGCTAGGCTATACTGTCGAGACAGCTGCATTTTTTGATACGATCATTGTAAAGACCGAGGATTGGACCTACTCGGTTTTAGAAGCCGCACGGGTAGAGGGAATTAATCTTAGGGCGTTTGACGATAAGGTAGGCATTTCAATTGACGAAACCTGTGATAGGGATCTCATAGAACGCCTTTGGTCTCTTATGGCATTTGATAGCGTGCAACAGCCATCTTTTGATTCAATATTGGCAAGTGGAATTGGATCAGCAATACCTTCAGCTTTAGAGCGGAAGACAGAATTTTTAACGCATCCTACTTTCAACAGCTATCACTCTGAAACTGAAATGTTGAGATATATAAGAAGATTGTCTGATAAAGACATCGCACTCGACAGATCGATGATCCCGTTAGGTTCCTGCACGATGAAATTAAACGCCACAACGGAAATGATTCCCGTAACGTGGCCAGAATTTAGCAAAATACACCCCTTCGCACCAAAAGACCAAGTGGAGGGTTATGTCGAAATGATAGCCGAATTAGAACGGATGCTATGTCATTGTACAGGCTATGCAGCTGTATCTCTTCAGCCGAATGCGGGATCTCAGGGTGAATATGCTGGCCTACTTGCTATTCGAGCTTATCATAGGAGCAGAGGGAATGTAGAAAGAGATATTTGTCTAATTCCTAGTTCGGCTCATGGTACCAACCCAGCTTCCGCGACGATGTGTGGCATGAAGGTGATTGTTGTGAATTGCGACAACTCCGGCAACATTGATATAGCGGATCTTCGCGAAAAAACGAATAAATATAAGAAATCACTTGCAGCCATCATGGTAACTTACCCATCAACTCATGGTGTTTTTGAGGGTGGGATAAAAGAGGTTTGCGAAATAGTTCATAATGCCGGTGGGCAGGTATATGTTGACGGAGCTAATTTAAATGCGATGGTTGGGTTATGCCAACCTGGTAGTTTCGGAGCGGATGTAAGTCATTTAAATTTGCATAAAACTTTTTGTATCCCGCACGGAGGTGGAGGCCCGGGAGTAGGGCCTGTAGCGGTGGCGGAACATCTTGCACCATTTTTGCCTGGACATAGGTTTGGGCGCTCCGACAATTATAAAGTTGGCCCAATAAGTGCAGCTCCTTGGGGAAGCGCGGGGATATTGCCTATTTCCTGGGTTTATATAACACTTATGGGCGCGCACGGTATGCTTTCTGCCAGTCAGGTTGCTATATTGAATGCGAACTACATTGCAAAAAAGATAAATGAGCACTTCCCGGTCCTCTACACCGGTGAAAATGGATGCGTGGCCCATGAGTGTATTATCGATCTTCGTAAAATTAAAGAAACGACTGGGATAGACGTTGAGGATGTAGCTAAAAGGTTAATTGATTTCGGTTTTCATGCACCAACGATGTCTTTTCCAGTTGCCGGCACGCTTATGATCGAGCCTACGGAGAGCGAGTCAAAAGCAGAGTTAGATCGTTTTTTAGAAGCAATGGCAACTATTCGTAATGAGATTAAGGCAATAGAGGATGGAGAGTTGAATGTTGACGAAAGTCCGCTAAAGTTTGCGCCTCATACCGCAAATTCTATTACTCAATCGGGATGGGATAGAAAATATTCGAGAAAAGAGGCCGTTTTTCCATCGACTACCAAATTAGAATCCAAGTATTGGCCCCCTGTTGAAAGAATAGACAATGCATTTGGCGACCGTAATCTTGTTTGTTCTTGTCCCCCAATTACAAATTACGAGCTTGGCAGCTAATTTTTGATTATTACGTCTTGCAAATTTGATAGTCTGTTGAAACTGGTTTGGAGGATGTGTTTTAAGTCTGGTGTTTCAGAGCTAGAAAAGCCAAATGCGCACGGTACGGGTGCCTGGCAACGGTGGGCCTTTACTTAAATTTTTGCCTAGATTAAAGGATAAGCGAGTATCTTTTATATTTTTGACCAAAAATAATTTTACTATAACCACGTTCTGAAAAGCCACTCTTGTCAAAAATCTTTTTGTCACCAACCATACGCGAATTTAACAAAGCCGCAAAACCTTGGGCTTTTTCACTTTTTGCTATATCTAAGCAGGCGTGTAGCAATTTTGATCCGTGTCCGGTGCGACGATACACACGAAAAACTGCTAAATTCGTTACAGAGCTCAGTCTGGCGGGAAATATCTAGTTTCATCTGAACCTGGCGCGTGATACGCGACTAAGCTAGAAATTCCCACGGCCGTTGCTGCTACCAATAACTCGCCTCCAATTTTAAGCTGCGTAGCGTCAGAGATCATTTTTTGAATACGGGGCCATAACCCAAGTGGATAGATAAACTCAAGAAGCTGGTGCGCTTCTATCGCCACCAAAGATGCGCCCTCATATTTTTCAAGGTATGGATGCAGCACTCGATGCTGCTCTTCTTCCATATTTGATAACTCAGAATATATTTTTTGTTCGGGACCGCGTTGATCTAATTTTCTATCCGTACCTTAAAATCGTGCGCGGCGTCTACCAGCCAATCCCATACATAGCTGGCAAAACTTGCCCGTACAATGATCTGATAGATAGGTTCGTCGGCTGTTTTTAATAATATAATATTCGCGAGCGCAAGGTCTATTTGGGCAGAGCATCCAGTTTGGAAAACGTTCGGATGGATATCTAGTGAACAACCTTTCATAAGGATTTCACGTGAATATCGTCCTTTTAGTTCTATGATAGTCGAGTTGTCTGAGACATCAACTAATGCAGAATGTGATTTTATTAATGCTCGTGTGAGATCGTCCTTCAAAGAATCCAACTCTGCTGCGTCAGTTAGGATGAGCCACTCGTCTGGTCCTAGCCAAATGACGCGAACTTTAGTGTTGTCATAAAACGAGTTAGGCGATGCTGGAAATTGTTGTGAAAGATGTTTTTTTGTTGAGGTGATAAATTTTTTTTCGCTGAGGGATCCCCTTAGTACCATTTTTCCCACATACTTATTTTCTTTTAGTGTAATGTCAGCATCAGCGGGACCTTTATTCGAAATAAGCTTGGTTTCTAGAGGAGAGGTCTTAGTGGCGGGGTCAATCGTTTTGTCGTTAGAAGCCATTTTTATTCGCTTACATTATCTAAAAAATTAACATCGGTGATAGTCGCGGCGATAGACTTTTTTTTAAGAGGAATGTGGACCGTTTGTCCCATTCTATCTCTGCCCGATTTGATTAGCGCCATCGCTATCGGGCGTCCACAGTTTGGACTAAAATAGCTCGATGTGACATGACCTATCATTGACATTGGAGGTTGAGGCAGAACTTCTTCGACAATTTGTGAACCTTCCGGAAGAATATCGGTTGCGTTATCGGTTAATAGTCCGACTAATTGTTTCCTATCCGATTTAATTATGTCCCTACGAGACAAGGCTCGCTTTCCAATAAAGTCCGGCTTTGTTTTGGAGATAATCCAATCCATGCCTAAATCGACCGGTGTTACTGTTCCATCGGTTTCTTGTCCAACAATAATGAAACCTTTTTCAGCTCGAAGGACATGCATGGCCTCTGTTCCATATGGACAGATTTCATATTTTTTTCCTATGTCTACAATTTTTTCCCACAAAGATAATCCGTAACTACGCGGTACGTTAATTTCAAAACTTAGTTCCCCGGTAAAAGAGATTCTGAATATTCTAGCTTTGATGCCGGCAACAGTTCCTTCCCTATATCCCATGAAAGGGAATGCTTCGTCTGATAAATCTATATCCGTGCATAGTTCTTGAAGTAAATCTCGGCTTTTTGGGCCGCATATTGCGGCAACAGCCCATTGTTCCGTTACAGATGTTAGATAGACCTTAAGGTTTGGCCACTCGGTCTGAAGCCATTCTTCAAGCCACTCTAACACGCTAGCAGCGCCGCCGGTGGTTGTTGTCATGTGATAATGGTTTTCCTTAATGCAGGTCGTCACCCCATCATCCATTACCATGCCATCTTCTTTCAACATTAAACCATAACGCGATGTGCCCGGCGGGAGTTTCAGCCAAGCATTGGTGTAAACACGGTTAAGAAATTCTGCTGCATCGGGTCCTTGTATGTCGATTTTCCCTAGGGTCGAGGCATCTAGAATTCCTATATTTGTGCGAGCCGCTTTAACCTCCCGATCCACTGCTTGTCGCATTGTTTCGTTTACCTTCGGGTAGTACCAGGGACGCATCCATTGGCCTACATGCTCAAATTTTGCACCTGCTTTTTCATGCCAGGGGTTTATTGCCGTTGTCCGCACGGGTGAAAATAAATTTCCAATATTTCGACCTGCATAAGCTCCGATTGTTGTTGGAGCATATGGTGGTCTAAACGTTGTATAGCCAACTTGCTCTGGTTTGCAGTCTAGGATTTGACTTAAAATCATGAGTGCATTTACGTTCGATGTCTTCCCTTGGTCAGTACCCATGCCAACTGTCGTGTAACGTTTTAGGTGTTCGACAGAATTATATCCCTCTCTTGAGGCAAGTTGAATGTCAGATAGTGTTACGTCGTTTTGGAAATCAATGAACACTTTCTCGCTCACAAATTTATTTTTTTGCGTTGGGATTGGCAATAAAAACCGAGTTGCAGATTGTACGGGTTCTTGGACAGAAGGGGTTGCAGGAGGATGCCCCTTGTTTCCGGATAATCTTGCTGCCGAAATTCCTGCTTGCAAGCCTTCTTTTAGCGATTTAGCAAGGTCCGCGACTCCATTGCAACCTCCTATGGCTAAAACGTTTTGGGTTGCTTCACCTGGAATAAAGGTAGCTAGTTGATCGTTCCACTTAACCCTGCCGCCGCTTTGAGAGAAAAGATGTATTGCTGGGTTCCAGCCCCCCGACATAGCCAAGCAATCACATCCTAAAACTTTTCGCCTTCCGGTCAGTGTTTTCCCATCTGATGATAGCTTCATAATCGTCGCTGATTTGATACGGCTGTAACCCCTGGTCGTTACTACAGCAGAGCCGACATGGACTGGGATTTGCATCTCTTTGGCTTGTCTGAAAAGTTCGCTGTCAGGATTTTCGCGTACGTCTACAATAGCCACCACATTGATATTATTTTGCCGCATTGTTAGCGCGGTCCGATATGCATCATCATTATTTGTGAAAATTAGAGGGCTCTGGCCTGGTGTTACACCGTATTTGTTGATGTACTCTCGTATCGCCGATGAGAGCATAATTCCAGGACGGTCATTGTTCGCAAACACGAGCGGACGTTCAATCATACCAGTGGCTAATACTACCTGTTTCGCTCGCACTTTCCAAAGCCGATGTCGTGTTTGTTGTATTGTACTTTTAAAAAGATGGGGTTTTGTCGTTTCTAGCAACGTTAGATAGTTTTGTTCGTAATAACCAGAAACACTGGTGTTTGGGAGCATCGTAACATCGGGTAAGCCTTCTAAAGTAGCTACTACATCTTTCGCCCAATCTACCGTGGTTTGATCGTTTATATAACAATCCGTGTTTGTATTAAGGCTCCCGCCAAAAGTCTCTTGATCATCTGCGATAATGACGCGGGCGCCTGTTTTGCTTGCGGCAAGTGCGGCCGCCAAGCCGGCCGGGCCGGCTCCTACAATTAGAATATCGCAATGGACATGCATTTTCTCATACCGATCTGGATCGCGACCGGTTGGGGCCTTGCCAAGTCCAGCAGCGCGTCTGATAAAATACTCGTACTTTATCCACCACTTGCGCGGCCACATAAAAGTCTTGTAGTAAAAGCCAGCTGGGATAAGCCCTCCTAGCAGGTCGTTTACTATGCCCAAATCGAAAAGAAGGCTGGGCCATCGATTTTGGCTCGAGGCGACTAGCCCGTCGTATATTTCTACTTGAGATGCCCGAACGTTTGGCTCAGTAGTATTCCCGTCCCCAACTTGTATTAGAGCATTTGCTTCCACGGTGCCTACACCTAGGTGTCCTCGTGGCCTATGATATTTAAAGCTTCTGCCAACCAAATGAACACCATTGGCGAGAAGAGCTGAGGCCAAAGTATCGCCTCGAAACCCTTCATAAATTTTCCCATCAAATTTAAATTTTAATGGCGCATTCCTGTCTATTCGGCCAGCTTCTCTCAACCTGAAACGTTGGGAACTCATTTTGCTTCATCCGTTTTAGGAGCCTGTTTTGAGGGCGATTTACGCCGCCAGTTTCTATCGTATGTCTCTTTACCTTGTTTGGAACGTGGCGTCTCGCCAACGGGGTAAACCTCTAGGATTTCGTTGGTAATTGTGTTGCGCAGCACATTGAACCACCTACGACATCCAGACCTATGGCACCACCTTTCCAATAACAGTCCCTTCGTATTGGTCTTTAAGAACAGATATTCGGAAAACTTTTCGTCCGTTAAGGTTCCTGAAGGATCAGGACGAGTAATGTGGGCCTCTCCGCCATAGTGAAATTCAGCATCGTCTCGAAAACCACACCAAGGGCATTCTATATGCAGCATAGATTCTCTCCGCTAATGTGCTACCCCTGCAGCCCCATGTTCATCTATCAGGTAGCCACCTACAAACCGATCTAGAGAAAAAGGGGCTGCGATTGAATTTGGTTCATCCTTAGCTATAAGATCGGCAAAGACGTGACCCGAACCCGGTGTTGCTTTGAACCCTCCTGTTCCCCACCCACAATTAAAGTAAAGATTTTTGATAGGTGTTTTTGAAATGATTGGCGATGCGTCTGGGCACGTGTCGACTATTCCTCCCCATGATCTCAACATGCGGAGACGAGAGAAGACTGGAAAAAGTTCTACCGCCGCCGCAAGCATACCTTCTATTATGTTCAGGCTCCCGCGCTGTGAGTATGAATTATAAGAATCTGCCCCTGCGCCCAGAACTAGCTCTCCCTTATCTGATTGACTTACGTACATGTGAACGCTGTTTGACATTATTACTGTATCAAGAATTGGTTTAATGGGTTCTGATACCAGTGCCTGCAGTGGACGGCTGTCAATTGGAAGTCTAAAACCTGCCATCTCAGCAACAACGCCAGCGTGGCCGGCAACAACACAACCTACTTTGTTGGCTTTGATTTCCCCTTTAACAGTTCTTAAGCCCGTTATCGCTCCATTTTTTATGTTAAAGCCCGTTACTTCACAATTCTGGATAATGTCTACACCGAGTTGGTCTGCGGCTCGCGCGTATCCCCATGCAACTGCATCATGTCGAGCAGTTCCTCCGCGTCGCTGAATGAAGCCACCCATCACGGGGTATCTTAATTGTGGGTTTATGTCTATTATTGGCACAATCTGTTTGATAGCACGGGGGCTAAGGACCTCTGAGTCGATCCCATTTAAGCGGATTGCTTCAACACGTCGTGTCATTTCTTTTAATTCATGTTCCGTATGCGCGAGGGTCAAAACACCTCTTTGGCTAAACATCGTATTGAAATTTAGCTCGTGGCTTAGTGTTTCCCAAAGTTTTAGTGAATGCTCATAAATACCAGCGCTCTCGTCCCACATGTAATTAGATCGGATGATCGTGGTATTCCTGCCCGTGTTGCCACCTCCCAGCCATCCTTTATCGATAACCGCTATACTTTTGCTGCCGTGTTCTTTTGCGAGATAATAAGCTGTAGCTAACCCGTGGCCCCCTGCGCCAATAACTACGATATCGTATTCTGGCTTTGGTTCTGGTGATCGCCAAGCTTGCGACCAGTTTTCGTGTTTCGAAACCGCATTTTTTGCAAGACTGAACAACGAGTATTTATCCTCTTTGCGCATCGACGTTCTTAGCTTCGGTTTTTTCCTTTTTTCTATCATTTATTAATATATTGCCTAAAAATCTGTTGTTTAGCGCTTGTGTATTTAACCTTCTATATTAAGGTATTCGCATCTCTAACAAAAGGTTTTTAAAGAAAAGGTCACAATTTTAATCTGCGGTTTAGTAGGAGGCCGCTGATTACATAACGGACAAACATGGGATAACCATCTGTATACGGTTTTATTAGTTTTATGGTTTTATGAAGGGGGATAGAAATGCAGAACTCTGCAGAGAGACAGGCTCGGCTGGATGTAGCAGCAGCACATAGACTGGCCGTAATGCATGAATTGAATGAAGGCGTCTGGAACCATATAAGTTTAACCTCTCCAGACGAACCCGATAACATATTGATAAGCCCAGGTCATACGCACTGGAGTCAGGTTACAGCAAGCAGCCTTGCCTTAATGTCTCCAAAGGGTGAATTAATTTCTGGAGACCGCCCGCCTATTCGGGCAGGGTGGATAATACATCACCCCGTCCACAAGGCGCGACCAGATGCGAAGTGCGTGATACATGTTCACGCTCCTTATATTACAGCAATGTCAATAAGAAAGGATATGGTCTTGGAAACAAGGAGTTCCCAACAGGCTGCAGGCTTCCATGATGATGTTGTTTATTATGAGGTTTATGATGGCGTTTTAAGCGATGAGTCCGAAGGTGAGCATATGGCTGAGATTCTTGGCCAAAAACGTATTTTGATGATGCGTAATCATGGCGCAATGATCGTTGGAAACTCCGTTGCTAGGGCATATCTTGATGCTTATCAATTAGAAAGAGCTTGTATGTATCAACTTTTGGCCGTTTCAGGTGGCGGGAAAATGCAGCTTATCCCTGAAGAGATTGCTTCTGAAATGGGCCGGTTAGCTAGAGAAGGCAGAAATCTTGAGCATTTTGAAGGCATGAAACGCTTAGTAGAAGCAAAAGAGCCTGACTTTGCCAATTGATACTTCAATAAGGTTATATGATATTTTTAAAATTCATCTTGGTCTGGAGTAATAATGGTGTTGATAGATTCTTCCTTTGAGGGAGGTAATATAGAAGTTGTTGATGCCAATAGTTTTGACGACATAAGGCTAAAAATTAGGAAAGATACAAAATCCGAGTTCTTTCAGTGGTTTGCGTTTCGCTTAATTGGAGCGCGAAATAAACCGTGCGTGTTAAAAATATTAAATGCCGCGCAAGCTAGCTTTCCGTCAGGCTGGGAAGACTATAAAGCTGTGAAATCTTCAGACAAATGTGATTGGCAGAGAGTGCCTACGTCATTTAAAAATGGTATTCTCGAGATAAAAATTACCCCTGATTCTGACGCTGAATATCTCTCATACTTTGCAATGTATCCTTATGAAAGACACGCTAACCTCGTGGCAAAATGTCAAGCTGCGCCAGACGTTTCTTTATTGGTTCCTGGTTGCACTGCAAGGGGGCGTCCACTAGAAGTCTTAAAATTTGACGATGAGACTAAAAAGAAACCTGCCTTTTGGATAATAGCACGGCAACATCCAGGCGAGACCATGGCGGAGTGGTTTATGGAAGGTCTTCTTCTTCGTCTGCTGGATAAAAACGATGGTGCTGTTAGATCGCTATTGGAAAAAACAACCATCTACACGATTCCAAATATGAACCCCGATGGAAGTGCAGTTGGAAACCTGCGGGTTAATGCGGAAGGAATTAATTTGAATAGAGAATGGGAAAACCCAAAAGAAGAGTCTAGTCCGGAAGTTTATTATGCGCGGCAAATGATGATTGATACCGGGATAAAGTTTTGTCTGGATGTTCACGGAGATGAGGGACTTCCGTATAACTTTATTGCGGGATTTGAGGGCATAGCAGAGGCTAGCGCGCAACAACTTGAACTTCTGGATGCTTATCGTAATAACCTAGCAAAGTTCAATGGGGATTTTCAAACCACCTATGGTTATCCGAAGGTGCAACGTGGGAAAGGAATGAAAACAACTGCAACAGGATATTTCTCAGCCTATCATGGGGTAGTGGCAATGACTTTAGAAATGCCATTCAAGGATGCGAAAAATGCTCCTGATGAAAAATATGGCTGGTCGCCGTCAAGGAGCATGGCATTGGGTAGGTCAACGGTTGAAGCTATTCTCAGCATCGTTGATGAATTTTAACTATGAGAAATTTGGAATAATGATGCGGGTTTTCGGTATTTCGAACTGTGACAAATGTAGAGAAGCAAAAAAGTGGCTAACGAAAAATGAAATAGACTTTGAATTTATAGATTTTCGCAAACAGGCTATCACGGCTGAGGATATAAAAAGGTGGATCAAAAATGTCGGAGAAGAGAAACTTATAAATAAACGAGGCAAAACGTGGCGAGCTCTGC
>Ga0163110_10001496_pt1 | contig 11907 bp, 12 predicted proteins | sample CRUFie1St17metaG_FD_108703 | JGI IMG/M metagenome (GOLD analysis project Ga0163110, IMG submission 108703) | Marine microbial communities from the Costa Rica Dome - CRUD Field 142mm St17 metaG | ecosystem: Environmental > Aquatic > Marine > Oceanic > Photic zone | place: Costa Rica: the Eastern...
AGCGGTTTTAATGCCAAATCCAACAGCAACTGGTAGATTCGTATGACTCTTCAGATGTCTAACCGCTTTTTGTATAGCCCTTGAGTCAGCAGATTTTGTGCCAGTAATACCAGCAACCGCAACATAGTAAACAAAACCTGACGTATTAGTAAGCACAGCTGAAATTCGCTTATCGTCGGTCGTTGGAGTAGCAAGACGAATAAAATGTATGCCTGCACTTAATGCCGGAATACATACCTCTATATCTTCTTCAGGTGGTAAATCAACAACAATCAAGCCATCAACCCCAGCTTCATACGCGTCTGCAAGAAACCTGTTTACACCGTAAATATAAATAGGATTGTAGTAGCCCATTAGAATAATTGGCGTGGAATTATCTTGGCTTCGAAAATCACGCACCATGTCAAGTGTCTTAGAAAGCCGTGCCCCTCCTGCCTTAGCTCGTACTCCGGCTGCCTGAATTGACGGCCCGTCGGCCATTGGATCAGAGAACATAATACCTATCTCGATAATATCAGCACCTGCACTAGGTAAGCCTTTAAGGATTTCTAGGGTGGTCTTGTAGTCTGGATCTGCGGCCATAATAAAAGGAATTAAGGCTGCACGACCACTCTCACGCAAAGCAGCAAAACGTGCCTCAATGCGCCCACTTGTCGCCCCTCTATTCAAAGCTTAACCCCTAGAGCGTCTGCAACAGTGAAAACATCCTTATCACCCCGACCACACATGTTCATGATCATCAGATGTTCTGCGGGTAGATCAGGGGCTATCTTTCCAATATATGCAAGAGCATGAGATGGTTCCAAGGCAGGAATAATACCCTCAAGGCTTGAGCAGAGTTGGAACATTTCTAGTGCCTCGTCATCTCTTACAGATACATATTCCACACGACCGCTATCATTTAACCAGGAGTGCTCTGGCCCAATACCTGGATAGTCAAGCCCAGCTGAGATCGAGTGAGCATCAAGAATTTGTCCATCATCGTCCTGTAGTAAGTATGTTCTATTACCATGCAGTATACCAGGCTTGCCACCTGTAAGAGACGCAGCATGTTTTCCACTATCAATGCCATGTCCTGCAGCCTCTACTCCAATAATGCGTATGTGTGAATCATCAAGAAAAGGATAAAAAAGGCCCATGGCGTTAGAGCCACCACCAATGCATGCCAGCAAAGAATCAGGTAAACGGCCTTCTGCATTTAAAATTTGTTCGCGGACCTCTCTGCCGATTACTGACTGAAAATCACGAACCATCGCTGGATAAGGGTGAGGACCAGCAACAGTACCTATTAAATAGTAGGTATCACTTACATTAGAAACCCAATCACGCAAGGCATCATTCATGGCATCCTTTAGAGTAGCAGTGCCACTTGTAACAGGTACAACTTTAGCACCCAATAATTTCATCCGAAATACATTAGGCGCTTGACGCTCAATATCCGTCGCACCCATGTAAACTACGCACTCCAAGCCAAAGCGTGCACAAACTGTTGCCGTTGCTACTCCGTGTTGACCTGCACCTGTCTCTGCAATGATTCGTTTTTTTCCCATTCGCCTTGCTAGTAAGATTTGTCCCATACAATTATTTATTTTATGGGCACCTGTATGATTCAACTCATCGCGCTTAAAATATATTTTAGCTCCGCCGAAATACTTTGTAAGCCGTTCAGCATAGTAAAGTGGGCTAGGACGACCCACATAACAAGACAGAAATTGATCCAGCTCGGCTTGAAAACTCTCATCCGATTTCGCAGCTGCATAGGCCTGTTCAACTTCAAGTATCAACGGCATCAGGGTCTCAGCGACATAACGACCACCAAAGATACCAAAATGTCCAAATTCGTCAGGTCCAGATTTATATGTATTTGGAGTGTTCATAGGACTCATAATACGCAAAACAATGCTCTGAGTGTGAGAAAAATTTGAAAAAAATGGTTTTTTTTACAGTGTGGCTGCAAGATAAAGTAGCTCTGTGATTTTTTCAGGGCTCTTGAGCCCCTGTGGATCCTCAACCCCACTTGAAACATCTATCGTTGTAGCGCCACTAATCTTTACTGCCTCTGCAAGATTAGATGAGTCAATTCCACCCGCCAACATCCATGGTAATCTCCAATTCTGCCCTGCGACAAGTGTCCAATCAAAAGATAGAGCATTGCCACCTGGTCTAATGGCACCTGGCGGAGGCTTAGCATCAAACAAAAGCATATCTGCAGACTTTTCATACATTTTTGCTATAGCTAAATCCTCTTCCGAAGATATTGCAATTGCTTTCATCACAGGCAATTTAAATCTAGACTTAATTTCAGCCAACATGCTTGGTTCTTCGGAACCATGAAGTTGTATGATGTCAACTACCCGAGTAGAGACTGATGTCTCAATGGCTGCCATTGATGGATCCACAAACAGGCCAACTTTTTTAATATTTTTTGGTATAGACAAACACAAATTAGCCATAAGATTGGGAGTAACTGCACGCGGTGAAGCCTCAAAGAGCACAAAACCAACATACGCAGCTCGACCCTCAACTGCTGCCTTGACAGATTCTGGAGTACTTAGTCCACAAATTTTTAAATCCACACTCACGTTCTGCTATATCCCATCAGCAATTTCTGCTGCAATTTTATTGGCTGCTTCAACCGGATCATCCGCGCTTGTAATAGGCCTTCCAATAACCAAGTAATCTGCTCCCGTTGCTATAGCTGCAGTTGGAGTGACAATACGTTTCTGATCATTTTTACTTGCCCAATGTGGCCTAATTCCTGGCACTACCAAGATGAAATTCTTACCAAAATGCTCACGAAGAACCTCGACTTCTTGAGCTGAGCAAACTACCCCATCAAGACCACTAATTTGACACAAAGATGCCAAGCGAAGAACTTGATCTGGAATAGAGCTTTTGATGCCAACCCCACTCAAATCACTTTTATCCATGGAAGTCAGTACCGTTACTCCGAGAATTAGGGGACGTTTCTCACTTTCTTTTTCAGCGCTTTGAATAGCTGCCCTCATCATTGTTTCACCACCGCTAGCGTGGACATTAACCATATATGGAGATAACAACATAGAGGCTTTAATCGCGCTTGCAACGGTATTAGGAATATCATGGAATTTAAGATCTAGAAAAACTGGCATACCGCAATCATTGACTGCTTGAACCCCTTCTGGCCCGCAAGCAGTAAAGAATTCCTTTCCAAGCTTCACTCCACCCACAAGACCTTTTAAGGCTCTGGAAAGCTCAAGAGCCTCCTTTAGCTCGGCTGTGTCCAGAGCAACAAAGATTCTTTCATGGGGTTTCAACTTATTCATATTTGATTTTTATACGTTCATGAGAGTAAAAGCCAGCTTAGCGCTCATACACAGACCTTGCTTGCTCAGTAAATTCTATATCTCGAGTTTAGTTTTTGAGCGAGCGGACGAGTCAGCAGATCCTTCCTCAAATTTTCTTAGTTCTTTTTTTAATATCACCTCTTCGCGCTTAGCATTATCCAGCGCCTTTGAAAGATGCCAATTAAGAAAAATACGCCTCCCTGCTGAAAAAAACGAAACGAGGCCCCCTAAGAGGAAACCAATAAAAACAGCAATTAATACTACAGCAAAGATAGGCGTTTCAAAACTTATAGGAACTGGCCAAAAATCAATTATTACTTTATCACGATTGGAAATGGTGAAGGCAACAACTACTGCCCCCAATGGTATGATTAAAATCCAAGAAAAAAACTTAGCCAAAAGGTCTAACCGTTGAGTTTTTCGCGTAGTTGCTTACCTGTCTTAAAATAAGGAAGGCGCTTAGCAGCCACATTCACTACTTCACCACTTCGTGGGTTACGGCCAACACGAGAACTCCGCTCTTTGATAGAAAAAGCACCAAACCCACGCAACTCAACTCGATTCCCCGTCTCAAGTGCAGCAGTGATCTCCTCAAAGATTGTGGTCACTATTCTCTCAATATCCCTTTGATAAAGGTGCGGATTCACATCGGCCAAGTGTTGAATTAATTCTGATTTCGTCATTGCCACCAAACTCCCCTCATAAAGGCTTAATATCCGAACCTACCAAACTTTAGACTGCCAAAGAGAGAACAAGCCGTCAAGACTGAGTCTCTCTGAGAACAATGCTTTTCCGACCATTTCATTTATAAACTTACGCCAATTCTGGCCAGACCGTTCAATAATGACATCTCTTACAGTGATATTTAGTGGAATTTTTCTTGTTTTTTGCAACCAATCAAGAGCCTCACTCTCGCTACCAATAGCATCAATTAAACCATTAGCCAATGCTTGCCGACCAGAGTAAACACGCCCATCAGCAAGCGCTCTGACAGCTTGAGGAGACATTTTGCGACGTTCTGCAACTATATCTACAAACATTGCGTACAAGTCTAAAACAACTGACTCTACGGCTCCACGAGCCTCTTTTGAAGTTTTTTCAAAAGGATTAGGTTGCGCTTTCAAAGGTCCACTTTTTATAACCTCTGGTTTAATTCCTAGTTTTTCTAAAAGACTTGTAATATCCGCAGTTTGTAATAACACCCCAATTGAACCTGTTAACGAACCCTCACGAGCAATAAGATGATCAGCACCAAGAGCAATCATGTATCCAGCAGAAGTTGCTGTTGAACCCATAACTGCAACAACTGGTTTAACGTTGCTAAAGTCCTTTAATGAATGATACAAGTTTTCACCACCTACAACAGTGCCCCCAGGGCTGTCTATTCTCACAATCAAAGCTAATGCCTCTTCATCTTCTTTAATACTTTTTAGGGCAAATTCGCGCTCAATATCATCAACAATTAAACCGGTCACATTCAAACGAGCGATATAATCACCCGATTTAGTATCCGAGATGGATGTGATAGCCATAATTGCAAGGACTAAAATAGCTAACACGCGCCAGAATGAGAGTCTTCGCTTTAATCTTCGCCTGTCAATAATATAATCAACCTCGAGTGACATTTTCCTCGCCCGTTATCAAAACCAGCCCAGAATGCTTGAAGTTAAGTTCACTCTGGAGCAATTTTAGAACATCACTTGCTACTCATCTTTTGGTTTTTTAGCAGTTTTTTTTGCTGTTTTTGGTGCAGTTTTCTTTTTTTCTGTGGTTTTAGACGCGGTTTTCTTTTTCTCTGCGGTTTTAGACGCGGTTTTCTTTTTCTCTGCGGTTTTTTTCACAGTTTTCTTTTTCTCTGCGGTTTCAGTCTCAGTTTTCTTTACCTCTTTCTTTGCATCCTTCTTAACTGTTTTCTTAGCTGTAACCTTTTTAGAGGTCTCCTTCTTTGAATCTACCTTTTCAGGCTCGGAATTCTCCTTACTTTTAAATGCAGCTCCAAGAATATCGCCAAGGGAAGCTCCAGAGTCTGATGAACCATATTCCTTCATTGCCTTCTTTTCTTCGGCAGCCTCAAGAGATTTTACTGATAAGGTGAGCTTTCTATTTGTTGTGTCAACTTGCATTACTTTTGCATCAATTTTCTCGCCAGCAGCAAAACTATCGACACGTTGTGCTGAACGGTCTCGCGATAAATCACCCTTACGAATAAATCCTGACATGCCCTCACCAACCTTCACCTCAAGACCTCCGTCTACTACGGCAGTAATGGAGCAAGTCACAGTTGCACCTTTCTTAATGCTTTTTACTTCTCCCTCAAATGGATCCTCAGTAAGTTGCTTTATACCCAGAGAGATTCGTTCTTTTTCCACATCAACGCCCAAAACTTTAGCCTTAACAGTATCACCTTTAGAATAGTCTGCTAAAGATTCTTCGCCCGTTTTATGCCAAGATAGGTCAGACAAATGAGCCATTCCGTCAATATCACCAGACAAGCCAATAAAAAGTCCAAATTCAGTGATATTTTTAATTTCACCTTCGACTTCGGAACCAATAGCAAAATTTACAATAAAGTCTTCCCATGGGTTTGAGCTACACTGCTTAAGACCTAGAGATATCCGGCGCTTCTCAGGATCTGCGTCTAAAACCATAACTTCAAGCTCTTGGCTGGTTGACACTATCTTGCCAGGGTGAATATTTTTCTTAGTCCAACTCATTTCAGAGACATGAACCAAACCCTCAATGCCAGGTTCCAACTCAACAAATGCTCCATAATCAGTAATGTTAGTAATTCGACCATTAAATTTGGCACCTATAGGATATTTCTGTTCGACTCCCTCCCAAGGATCTGTTTCTAGCTGCTTCATGCCCAACGAGATTCTCTGTGTATCAGAATTAAAACGAATCACTTGAACGTTCACAGCTTGCCCAACTTGAAGTGCTTCGGATGGATGATTAATCCTGCGCCATGCAATATCAGTGACGTGTAACAAGCCATCAACGCCCCCCAAATCAACAAAAGCTCCATAATCAGTGATATTTTTAACAATACCCTCTAAAACCTGTCCCTCAGTAAGATTAGAAATTAGCTCGCCACGTTCCTCAGCACGGGTTTCTTCAAGCACTGCTCGACGTGAAACAACAATATTATTACGTGCACGATCCATCTTCAAAATTTGAAATGGCTGTGGGGTACCCATTAAAGGTGAGATATCCCTCACAGGGCGAATATCAACTTGAGACCCAGGCAAGAAAGCAACAGCACCGTCAAGGTCGACAATAAAGCCGCCTTTGACACGACCAAAGATAACGCCGTTTACTCGCTCAGTAGCATTGAACTTAGTTTCAAGATCAGCCCAAGACTCTTCCCGGCGCGCTTTTTCTCTACTTAGACGAACAATACCGTCACGATCTTCAAAACGCTCAACGAAAATATCTATGATGTCGCCAACCTTAACATCAGCAGCCTGCCCAGGAACTGAAAACTCTTTGAGGTCGACACGTCCTTCAGATTTTAGCCCAACATCGATAGTTGCTGCATCACCGTCAACAGCAACTACCGTACCTTTCACAACGGCCCCCTCAAACGGCTCGCCATTTCCAAGAGATTCTTCTAGGAGATCTGCAAATTGTTCTCCAGTTTCAAAAAAATTTTCTTCTGTAGTTGCCTCAGGAGCAGGAGCCATAGCTTGGTATCCTTAAAAAAATTGTTTTTTCCGGCCAACCAGTAAATTCTGATGGACTTTATAAACGGAACTAAAAAAACTTACCCACACCATGCAGGAAAGCTGTCGATATAACTGCTGTATAGAAACAGTTTATTTATTCTGAATGTAATCTAGGGCCGCTGATAGAACCGCATCGGCATCAAGACTACTGGTATCAAGCTGAAATGAATCTTTCGCTGCTACCAAAGGAGAATCACTACGTCCCATATCGCGGGCGTCACGTTCCTCCAAATCTTCAAGAACGCGGGCATATATAGCTTCGACACCGCGAAACTGCAACTCTTTAAAACGTCTTTTTGCACGAACCTCTGTTGAGGCAAAAATAAATAACTTAATATCTGCATCAGGACAGACGACCGTTCCAATGTCACGACCGTCTAAAATTGCCCCCTTTCCCTCGTTGGGTGGGTTCTTAGCAAAGTTCCGTTGAAAGTCTAGCAAAGCCGCACGAACTTCAGGAACAGTTGAAACTTGTGATGCAATCTGGGCAGCTTTCTCTGAACGCAAGCCATCAACCTTGAGATCTGCTGGGGTTAATGTGCGCGCAGCACTTGAAGCAGCATCTCTGTAAATTTTTGAGTCATCCCCAACTTTTTCAACAACTTTTACGACCTTTAGTCCTACCGCCCTGTATAATAAACCCGTATCAAGAAGTTCCAGCCCAAAATATTTACTGAGCCGCAAAGCCAAAGTACCTTTTCCTGCAGCTGCGGGGCCATCAATAGCTATGACTTTTGGTGGTAAATTCATACTTTCATGGCTCTGTAATGTGGCTCCCAAGACCATTCATCAACTCAACAAAGCCAGGAAAGCTTGTTTCTATAGGCTCTTCATCATCAATAATAATGGGTTTCGTCGTAACCGTTCCCAAAACGAGAAATGACATTGCTATCCTATGATCTAAAGCAGTTGTTATTTTTGCACCACCTCGTGGCACTGAACCATCTCCATGAATTACCAAGAAATCTTCGCCTTCCTCTAAGTCAACACCACAGGCCTCGAGGCCTCTGGCCATACTGTCAAGACGATCACTTTCCTTTACTCTTAGTTCACTCAAACCCTCGAGCCGTGTTGTCCCCTTAGCACATGCCGCACAAACAGCAAGGATTGGATATTCATCAATCATAGAAGGAGCGTGATCGGGTGCGACAGTGACACCTTTCAGGGATGACCCCTCAACTATCAAATCGGCGACAGGCTCACCCGCTTCTGTACTCTTGTTTGCCAAAATTATTGAACCGCCCATTTTTTTTAACACCTCTAATAGACCCGCGCGCAAAGGGTTTATTCCTACACCCTTGATGGTTACTCTTGATCCTGGAGTTAATAATGACGCTATCATGGGGAAAGCAGCAGAAGAAATATCCCCTGGAACGTTAACATTGCGTGCATTAAGTTCCGGTTGCCCCTTTAATGAAACTGAACGAGCGCCACCCTGTAAATCCTTTACGTCAACTTCAGCCCCAAAATGGCGCAGCATCAATTCTGTATGATTGCGTGTTGGTTTCGGTTCTATGACTTGCGTTCTCCCTGCAGCACCTAAACCCGCTAATAAGATCGAGGACTTTACCTGAGCTGAAGCAACTGGTAATTCATAATCAATAGGCATAGGGTCTACGTTACCAGTAATACTTATAGGTAACCGTCCGTCGCTACGTGAGTGAAAAATGGCACCCATTGCTTTTAGGGGTTTAATAACACGTCCCATAGGTCGACTGCTCAGTGATGCATCACCTGACAGTGTGGCACTAAATGGATGCGCTGCAAGGACACCCAGTAAAAGTCGAGCTGCAGTTCCTGAATTTCCCATGTCCAATACCCTGACTGGTTCTATTAGCCCACATACCCCACGGCCCTTGACCAACCAACTTCCAAAAGCTTTTTTCTCAATAACTACACCTAGATTTCTCAGTGCAATGGAAGTTTTTTGAACATCTTCACCTTCAAGTAATCCATCAATACGGGTTTCACCAACAGCTAATGCTCCTATCATAAGAGCCCGATGAGATATAGATTTATCTGCCGGCACGTGCACGGTACCTTGCAAACAGTTCACACTTTCTGATTTTAACGGTTTCACTTAATTAATTCCAAAAATATAAACAATTGAGTCGTTTTCACATAATTTTAAGAAAAAAACACAATGATTTTAGCAAAAATCAGTAGGTTAAAAGTAACGTCTACGAAAAGATGACCGAAAGTCAATGTATTTTAGTTTTTGACAGAACTGACAGAAAATGGCAATTGGCATTATACAAATTCTGATATCTTGTATAGGAGACAGATGTGACGAAACCTAACCTTGGAAAAAAACGAACATGCCAGAGCTGTGAGGCTCGGTTTTTTGATTTAAACAAAAATCCTGCAGTATGCCCTAAGTGTGGTGAGAAATATAAAATCCCTGTTACCAAGGCCAAGAAAATATTGCCGTCAGATCCCAAATCTAATGATGTGAGTGCTGAAGTTGACCCATTAGCCAAAGATTCCAAAATTGAGGATTTTAATACCGAACTCGATGATAGTGAGTTGGAGGATGATAACGATGAACTAGAGGCTGAATTAGAAGATGATTTAGATGATAGCTTAATGGAAAATACATCTGAATTGGATGAAGATAGCGATGAACTGTCGGAGGTTTTTGAAAGCGTAAATAGTGACGATACAGAAAAGCACTGATTAAGGAAAACACAAATAATTGGAAGCTAACCTAATCTATTAAATATTATTTGCTTGCCTTGATCTGCCACCAAACTTATTTTTTGACGTTTGCTCCATAAGTGGAGCATTGAATAATATCTCTATTTGGGGCCGTAGCTCAGTCGGGAGAGCGCAACACTGGCAGTGTTGAGGTCAGGGGTTCGATTCCCCTCGGCTCCACCATTTACTTTATAATATTCTTACAGAGTTTGTAGGTTTAATAGGAAAAGTGGAGTAAATTAAATCTTCAACCTATTAATGATTACAAAACTTTTATTTCAATTCTTCGGTTTTCTTCTCGTTTATTGCTGATTGGCTGAGTATCAGCTTTACCAACGACGCTTATCCTAGATTTTTTTATTCGCGATTTTGATAGCAAGTGACTGGCTACAGAGCTAGCTCTTGCTGAAGAAAGAACCCAGTTCGACGGAAATTTTGAAGTAGATATAGGAACATCATCAGTATGTCCTATAATTTGAATTGGACCTCTTGATTCTGAGAGCACTATAACCATTCTATCAAGTGCATTCTTCACGGCATTGGTTAATTGAGCGCTACCAGATATAAAAACTGTGTCACCAGGCATGCTAATAAATATACTTTTATCTTTAATAGCAACGACCCAATTTTTAGTTTTAATTTCATTCTTCAACCTAACTTTCATTATTTTTAAAAGTTTTGTTTGTTCAACCAGCAGAAGATAGGGATCTGTAGGGGTATCTGTTTTACTATTTAATTTTGTGAGCTTTATCTCTTTTTCAACTTCTTTAGGCTTCTTCTTTTTTCCCGTGTAGGTAATATCACTTGCTTTTACATTGCCATTAAATGCTGCGGACATAGGGCCTGCATTCCTTTTAAAGGACTCAGCATCAACCTCAGAAAAAGAATTAATCAATACAAATAATGCAAACAAGAGAGACATGAGGTCAGCAAAAGTAACCAACCACTTTTCGTCATTTGACTTTTTAACTTTCAATTATCTTACTCATCTTCATTTTTACGCTGATTACCGGGAAGATATGGTTCAAGAATATCTTTAAGAGCAGTAGGGTTTTGAAGTTGTTGAATTTGTACGATGCATTCAAGAATTAACTCACTTAGTGCTGTTTGGCGGTCTATCTTCATAGTTAATTTTTCACTTATTGGATAAGCCAGAAGTTGTGAGAGTAAAACGCCATATAATGTAGTTAGCATTGCAACGGCCATTGCTGGTCCGATGGTAGAGGGATCAGTCATGTTGCTTAGCATTTGGATCAAGCCAACAAGAGTGCCGAACATACCAAAAGCAGGGGCGCTATCACCAATCGCTCTAAACACATTAGCGCCTACTTCTTCTCTTCTTATTTCTTGCTGAATTTCTTCAACTAAAACCTTACGAATGAACTCGCCATCTTTACCATCGGCGCATAGCTGAATGCCTTTTTTATAAAATGCATTTGGAACACTCTCCTTTTCTAGTGATGGCAAACCAGACTTTCGAGCTTTCTTAACGAGTTTAATAGTCAGTCGTATGTAGTCACTGGCCTTAGTTTTATCATTGGAAAATGCAGCTTTAAGCCCAAGTGGAAGGCTCACAAAAACCCCAGTTATAGGAAACTTAATCATGGTTGCTGCAATGGTACCGCCCATAACAATCATGAAACCTGGTAGGTTTAAAAAGATGTTTAGTGGGGAGCCAGACATAATGGCAACGGTTACGATAGTAACGCCAAAAATTAAGCCTGCAAGTGTTGCAAAATCTATATTCATCTATCTTTTGTCTTTTCTTTTCTAAATATACCGCCAGTTAACTTTACAAAAATATCCCGTCACCAACATAGTAAAAGTTTTTTACCATGTAAATTGGAACAACCTCACCACAGACATAAACATACAATTCTATTTCATCTTTATAATAAAGTTAAAAGGTATTTAAAAAGTAGCTTGTGGAAATGTACTCTGCCGGTCATCACAGAAAATTAAAATAAAATTTGTTGGTCCAATGACAAAAGTTGTTCCATTTACACACAAACTTTTTTCCTTTGGTGCCGCCTGGGTGATTTGAACACCCGACCCCCGCATTACGAATGCGATGCTCTACCAACTGAGCTAAGACGGCACATTATACGATCTTTTTTACTTAATCAGTCCTATTCGCGTCAACACCTTGTAGCAGCACC
>Ga0163110_10001498_pt1 | contig 11901 bp, 5 predicted proteins | sample CRUFie1St17metaG_FD_108703 | JGI IMG/M metagenome (GOLD analysis project Ga0163110, IMG submission 108703) | Marine microbial communities from the Costa Rica Dome - CRUD Field 142mm St17 metaG | ecosystem: Environmental > Aquatic > Marine > Oceanic > Photic zone | place: Costa Rica: the Eastern...
ATGGGGTAACTCACCGCATCATCGTGATAATTCACCATCTCATCGTGATAATTCACCATCTCATCGTGATAATTCACCATCTCATCGTGATAATTCACCATCTCATCGTGATAATTCACCATCTCATCGTGATAATTCACCAAGCTCATCGTGATAATTCACCATATTTTCCCCTTCCTCCATTTTTTTCCATGATTTCAAACTCTTGACCAGATCTGTGGATTTAAAACATACTCTTACTGAGCAGTACAAGGAACCAATGAGTGCCTTGTACTCTCAAAATACAATATCCTAATTAAACAGTGGTTTATTAGTTGGATTATTATTTTAGCCAATCACGGACTCTTTTTGACCTTTCCCAACACGACGGCGAGCTTTCTGCTTTAGCCGCTGAAATTGGCATTGACTGGCAAAAAGCCAGAGACAGGATCTGCTGGGACGACGATTGGAAAAACAACCTACCGGCCTTAGATGCTAAAAGCAGGGGCAAACTCTCCCTCATCAGCTCGGTGAGTGGCAATACCCACACCATTACCTTTCACTCCAAGAGAGATAATGGCATAAGCCGATCTTGGACAAGTAAATCCTCTGCCCCTGTGGACCCCCTAGTCATTTCCAGAAATCAGCTTCGGGCCAAAAAACATAAGCTAAAAAAAGAAAAACTCTATGCCTATCTGAACCAAAAATACCTCGGTGACTGGAAATCAAGCTACGATACCGTTGACGATACCTTCCCTTACCTCAAGGCAAAAAAAATCACAGGCACGGGTATCGGTCTGCGCCTTGTCACTGAGACCAGAAGAAAAAGGCGAAACGGCCAAAAGTTTCTGGCCATACCTGTTTTCAATCAAAACTTACTCGTTGGCCTTCAGAGAATCTACGCCGACGGGGAAAAAGCATTTATCCCCGGAACCCCAATGGTGGGCTCCTATTACAAGATAAGCCAACAAAAAAACCCGGATGACCCTATCTACATCTGCGAGGGCTGGGCAACAGCGTGGATCATCCATCTCCTGACAGGCTGCGTGGTTTATTGCGCGTTCAATGCCGGTAATTTAATTCACGTCGCAGAATACCTGTTAAAAACCCACAGCCACAAAAATCTCATCATTGCGGCCGACAACGACCAGTGGAAAAGTCACGAAAATGCTGGTCTTTCAAAGGCTCTCGACATCCACTACAAACACCGAATCAAGGTGCGCTTTCCCAATTTTGCGGGTCTGGAACTCCAAGGGAAAAAACCAACTGACTTCAACGATCTCTTTTCTATTGTCGGAACTTCTGAAACCCGGCACCAGCTCACCAAGGCTAGGAAAAGCACCCTGTCGGTGCCAACTTTTGCCTTAGACTACCGGCTAAAAAAGCTTTCACTTTCTGGAGTGATCAAATCAGCATCCAACAAGTCCCTGCGCCGGGTGGTGGCAGCTGCCTTTCGCAAAGGCTATTCCGATACCCGCATCAAAAAACTAATTTGTGGGGCAAACAGCAGCGTTTCTGAGCTTATGGTTAGCAAAGCCCTTGGCAAGATAAAGTATGGGCATGCCAGAAGGGTGGCGGGCTGCCATACCATAAGCCCCAAGGCCCATCCCAAGGCCGAATTTATCGACCTGCCGATCGTAAGACAGGATCACGGTGGTTACCTCATCCATGATGAGTTTTATGCTTCCATCAAAGACCTGAAGGGGATCATTGTCGTCAAAGCCCCTATGGGGTCAGGCAAAACCGAAGCGGTCATCAAAAAAGCCCTAGAAACAGCAGACAAAGGCAGCTATCAGGCGCACCGGATTTCTCTGGTTGAAGAAAGTAGCCGCCGCCTCGGTATCCAGTCCTACAGAGATGTAAGCAAACTGGAAATGTCGGTGACCAGAAAACTCGGCTGCTGTATCAATAGCCTTAATAATCCCAAATTCTACGATGGCGACTGGTTTCTCGATTCTGACGTGCTGTGCATAGACGAGGGCACCAAAGTCCTGAGCCATCTGGTTGGAGCCACGGTCGAGCAGCCGGAAGCAGTTACCGATACCCTGCTGACCGCTTTAAATGCCTCCCGGCAGGTGATTATCTGCGACGCGGATGCCAATGATAACCTGATCGAAGTGCTGACAAGGCATACCACACAAAAGATCTATGTCGCCCAAAAAAACCCGAAGATGGATCACGTCAGCGTTTCCATCGCCAAACTCGAAGAAGCCTACGAGTTCACCATAGAAAAGGCCCTGTCAGGGGAAACCGTGCTGTGCGCCTGCGATGCGAAAAGCGATGTTGAGCGGTTAAAGCTGGCCCTTAAGAAAAAAGATAAAAAAATCAGGGTACTTGACATTTTTAGCGAGAGCAAAGTCCGGCCAGAGGTTGAGGCATGGATCAAAAGTCCTAACGAACAAAGTAGCCGCTGGGATGTGGTGATCTATAATTCAGCGGTCGATTCAGGGGTATCGGTGACGACCGACCATTTTAAACACCAAGTAGGGCTTTTCAGAGGGGTGATCACCCCGGATTCAGTGGTGCAGATGATGGGAAGAAACAGGCCAGCCAGATCATGGTTTATTGGCTGCAACCCTATCACTCCGACCAGATACGGCGACGACCCCGGTGAGAGATTTAAGGCTCTGGCGGCAGCTAACCTCAAAGTCCAGCATGAGGGGGACAGTGATCTCACCACCCTGCCGGTGGCCAGCCCCTATGATCAGATCAGATTGTCTATGGAATATGCTGACCTGATCAGCCGCCAAGATTATCTCGTCACGCTCAGGCTGATGCTAGAGCAAAAAGGCTACAAGGTCGAAGTCAAGACCTCGGAAGCCAGCCATCTTAAGGCGATCAGAAAGGAGATGGGAGACCTTGGTAAAGAGATCAGGGAAGCATTTATCCAGCTGATCTTATCCACTGCCACTCCTCAGCAGCTACGCTATAGGCAGCTTAAAAAAGCCCATGCGGTCAGCAAAGAGGAGCTGGCTGAGATCATCCGCTATGAGATCCGTCTGGGCCTTGGAGTTAGTGATATAGCTGAAGAGGATATCTTGTTCTGGCTGGACAATGGTGAACGTAAGGATCTGATGTTTGAAATCATGCAATCTGACCGGCAACAGCTATTTAAGTACGACCACTGGCAGATGAAAAACAGCAGGTCGCTTACCCGTAACCGTCACCTGCTGGTCAAAGGCGATATCCTGCACACATTATTTAGCACCATAGGCATAGACAGACAGACCGGAACCGGCAGTTTTACCCATGAAGACTGTGAGCGCTTTATCACCTACCTTCAGGAGAATAAAAACCGGGTGAGGCTGTGGAATTACTATCACCTCGGACCTCATCTCGCTCAGGATAAACGCCCCAGAGATCCGACCAAATTTGTCCTCGGTGCTCTCCTGAAACTAGGTCTTAAGACCAGCTCAAAGCTCTATGGCCCCAAAAGACGCTCCCGCCATGAAATCGATATGGAAAGCTGGGACAGGATGAACCACTACGCTGAGCTGAGAAAAAAGGCCGGAAAACACGTTGCCAGCCTGCCTTTGGAGTTTCAGGAGACAGAGCCGCTCAAATCTTTCTCCGATACTGAGCATGTTGAAGATCATCATCAAGACTATGAAGGTGATTCATGCTTTGACTGCAATGAACCACTCGATGCCATCGCTATAAAATGGGCCATGGACCGATGCGGCAGCTGTAGGGCGCAGCTGCTTGACCCCGGCGGATAAAACTTTCCCAGCAACTAATAAACAGAACCGTCTTTTTCCTTCCGAGCATCTATAGGGCCGTGGGCTTTTTTTGTCAAAATCAGCCCAGAATACTCTTTTAAGGCTTCCTCTGAGCGGATTCCCCAGATTTTTCCTTTAATTGACCAGCCCCGGACCCGTTCCAGCTATAAGCCAGTCCGGCTACTGAACCCTGATCTTTCATCCATTAAAACCCTTAGATAAAAATCTTCGTAAAAACAGGCGGCTACATAGGGACTTTTTGCTGAGAGGCTTGTAAAAAGGCTTAATAGATTATTATATACTGGCAAAGCCTCTCGCCTTGGCAGTAATGGTGGGTTCTCTCTTAAGGAAGAGGGGAGCTACTATTTCTTTTTATCAGACCTGCTTTCTACCAGTTGAGCTTCAAGCACCGAGATCTTTCAGAGCCTTGGCCTTGTCAGTCACTGCTTCTTTCAGCTCGGCTTTTAGCTCTTCGATCTTTTTGCTGCCGGTATCAAGGCTTCCTTGCAGCTGCTCAGCTTTAATGGTCAGAGCCATAATTTCCTTAGCAGCTTCCTGTTCATTGCGACGCAGAGCGGAGAGTTCTTCCTTATATTCTTTTTTGATTTCGGTGAGCTGGGAGGCCAACTGGGTAGCCCGCTCGGAGAGGGTTGAAAGCTCGTTATCTTTCTTCTGGAGGAGCTGCTGGCTGCCTTGCAGAGCCTTTTCTGTCTTGGAGTTTTTCTCATCCATGGCTACGAACTTTTGTTCAAGTTCTTTTTTGGCAGCTACCGCCTGCTCAGCTTGGGATCTCAGATCCGAAATGGTGGCTGCCTGCTCTTCAACCCGCTGCTGAAGGGACTCTGCCAAAGCAGCTTTGTCGGAGAGTTCTTTGTTTTCGGCTTGGAGGCGGTCGGTTTTTCCCTGCTCTCTTTCCAGAGCCCCCATCGCTGTTTCAGCCCTTTTTTCAGCCTCAGAGGATGATTTTAGCGCCAGATCTTTTTGCTCGGAGGCTTCTTTTAGCAGCTCTTTAAGGCTGGAAAGCTCTTCTTTCTGAGCCAAGATCTTATCCCTATACTCTGTTCTTTCACCTTCAGCCCTGCTGCTGACAGCGTTTGCTTCATCCTGAGCGGATTCTATCTCTGCTGAAGCCCTGACTGAAATGCCTCTGACGATATCGACTACTCTGGCTAAGGCAGCGTCCACTTGGTTAAGGTCACCGCGAAAGCTGCTTGAGCTGATCCCTTCAGATGACTTATAAGCTTGGAGCAGGCGAGGCAGGATTTCAGCTCCTGACAGGCCGGAGTCTTTAAACAGATCCTCAAACTCAAGCTTGTCGCTCTCGTTGACCCGGATACCGAGCATTTTCGTGGCTGACTTATTGATCGCGCCTGACTTATTGATCGCGCCTGACTTATTGATCGCGCCTGACTTATTGATCGCGCCTGACTTTATGCCGTTTTCCATCTTGTCTTGGCCGTTTTCCCTTTCCATCCCATACTCCCTGAGTCGTTTGATATCAATAAAATTAAGTGATAACAAAATGTTATCAAGTTTTCACTGATAACAATATCAGCTTTGCCTGTTTGTAACAATTCCGGAAAGCGACATGTTTAGGTTTTCTGCTCTAAACAATATTTATGTTTGGCTAAATTTTGTTAATCTTTGCATCTTTGGGTTGATTTTCTCTGGAGGTTATAGGTGCTATAGTTAATCTCCCTCGATTTTCAGACAGCATGTTTGGTTAAACTGTCATTAACATAGAATTTGAGATTAAGGTATGGATCAGCGGAAACGCTATGCTAAGGAGTGTAAGAAAAGAATGGTTATGCTGGAGTGTTGAGAAAGAGGAAAAGGTTTTTCTAATCAGATTGTTAGAAACTTTGAGGTATATGTGGGTTAGCTGGATATAGTGATGGAATCAAGCTGCCAAAGTGGAGCTAGTGAGCATTTACCCATAAAATGAAGTTATTTAACAACCGAAGCAGATTTACGACTCAAGTTTACTATTTTTGGAGTGAACAGATTGAAAAATATATGTCTAAAATCACTAACAATATTTGTGATTTTTTCATCAACCCTCTTTGCTGAGGAAGCTCCCACAGTCAAAGTAGCTGAGGCACAAATCCAAGAACTGTATGACCTTTATATATACCCCGTTTCTCTTGAAAGTAAAAAGGAAAGTGAGGTCTATTCTGAGATTGTAGGAGTCATTAAAGAGATAAAAGTTGAGATTGGTCAAACAGTAACATCTGGTGAGCCCCTTCTGAAGCTTCAGCATACTCAGCCAGAGTATTCCTATGCACCCTTCAGTGTAAAAAGTCCAATTGATGGGACTGTTGCGGCAATTTCAAAGAAGACTGGATCTAGGGTTCAGCAAGGCGATTTGCTGATCCATGTAGTTAATCGCAAGGATCTCGAAATGATTTTTGAGGTCCCTGAATCGGAATTGAACCTTCTTAAGAAGGGAACAAAAGGAGAAATTGAATTTCGCGTGATCAACGGCAAAGTCCCCATTGAGATCAAAGGAATATCTCCTTTAGTAAAGCCGATGTCTGGAACAGCGCTTGGGAAACTAACAATGACGGAGGCTGAATTATCAGAGGAAGTTAAGAGTAGGATTCGTTCGAAGCTGTACCCAGGGATGATTGGTCGGGCGAAATTCAAATTGAACTTTAGGCAAGGAATTGCTATCCCAAAAGAAGCAGTCACCTTCGAAAAGCAAAAGCACATGGTGAGGACCATAGTTAACAACAAGGTAATCAAGAAGGAAATTACAATCGGTAAGGAGATAGACCTTCTTGTTGAAGTGACCACAGGTTTGGCACCTGGAGATACCGTTGTCGTGAGTAGGAGCAAGTATCTCAAAGAAAACGAAGAGGTCAAAATAGATAAGGGTGAGCCAGGACATGAATAAGATTTATAGCTCTCCCATACGGGTATACTTGTGTTTTGGAGTCTTCCTTTTTTTAGGTATTTGGTCCTACCTAAACATCCCTGTTGCTCTTTTTCCGAATTCGAGCAAGCCGGATATAGGTGTCAGCATCCCATTTGGTAGCCTGCCTAGAGAAGCATTCCTCAATACCTATGGAAAGTTCATAGAGTCAGAATTTAAGTCAATTCAAACACAATCCTGTACCTTGGACAAAATCGAAGGTTCGTACGAAACGAATCGTGTTCACTATCGGTTAATGTTTAAATGGGAAGATGAAGGAGAAACTTGTCTTAAGGAAGTTAATCAGATTCTGGCCACTTATAAAAGCAAGTGGCCAGAAGAAGTTCAACATGGATCTTACGCTTTCTTAAATGCCATGGGTACTGGCTTTCTAATGGGAACTTTCCACAGTAATAAGCGTGATGACAAGGCTATATATGATTTAATCGAACCCGTTCTACAGCCAAAATTATCTGCAATTAATGAAGCAAACAACCCATCAGTTTTCAACCCTCTGGCAAAACAAATTACGATAGAGCTTCAGCCACTTAAAATGGCATCGTTCAAACTATTGCCCAGAGATGTTTTTGACAGAATTAGGGAGCAGTTGGCCACATACAGCAGTGGAGTATTGAACGAAAGCGGAAACAATATTGCAATAGAAGTCAGCTCTGACGTTACGGGAATTCGAGACCTAGAAGAAATTCTAATCTCTAAGAACAAGGATAGACAAATCTTCCTAAATCATATTGCGAAAGTCAAAGTAGAACCAGTAAGTCAGCAACGGATGATAATAAAGTTAAACGGTGAGGCTTCTGTTGCAATTTTTATTACTCCCGCTCCTGGTAAGAATATCAAGAAGATGAGCGAAAAAGTACTTGATGCTGTTCGTGAAACCCTGTCTTCAGACGAGATACCAGATGATATCAAATTCTCTCTTTCCATTAATCCTGCTGAGTTTATTGACCAGTCTATTTTTAATGTAACCCAAGAGGTATGGATTTGCTCACTTATAGCTGTTTTAGTGCTCTTCATCTTCATTGGTAGCTTCTTCGGAACTTTGACGGCATTAATTGAAATTCCTACAAGCATTATTCTTTCTTTCATAATTATGAAGTTAACAGGTGTCCAAATTAATTTGATTTCCCTTGGTGGCCTTGCTCTTTCTGTAGGTATGAATGTTGACGCCTCGATTGTTGTCATAGATTCAATTATTAAAAAGTTTAAAGAACATAGTGTTCAGAGCAGATCATACAGTGAAATTGTTTCAGTGGTAACAGATGCGGTCAAAGACGTATACATCCCCATTATCGTCGCGACAATCACATCTCTAGTCGTTTTTATACCGCTTGTTTTTACATCTGACTTAACAAACGCGATTCTAGGTGATCTAGCTAAAGCTGTGATTTACTCGCATGGATTATCCATGTTTATCGCTCTTATACTCGTACCTACTATTAGAGCTCATCTCGCTCATAGGTTTTCCTCATTCTCAGAGGAACATTCGATAAAATTCCTAGATCGGGCTCTTGGTAGGTTATATGACCTTTATGCCAAGAGTCTTGGTTTGTTCCTGCATGCTAAAAAAACAAGGTATTTATCCTATTTGCTAATTGCTTCATTAACAGTTGGAATGATAGTGATAATCCCACCACAACTTAAAAGAGAAATTATCGGAAAACCAAATACATCTATAGTAACTGGCTACTTATTTGCCAGTAAGAATACACACATTAATGAAATGGAGGAAGTAGTCCGTCAGTTTGAGAGAAGAATTGATGATCGATTCTCGGAAAAAATATCTTTTACCTTCGCGCAAATTATTGCTCCTGACGCAGCTATGCTGGTGATTCATCTAAAGGATAAAGAGCAATTTAGAAGCATGATTGAATCTCTTCAAGAGATGACTAAGAACGACTTAGATATTCACTACAATTTTGATTCTTTTAATCCCGCAGAGCTTCCTATCCCCAATCCACCTGATTGGCGAGTGGTCTTTAAAGGTAGTAATATAAACGAGACCCAGATAGTCCAGGATTACTTCAGATCAGCATTGCTCGAAGCTGAAACTGTAGATGATGTCAAAGAAGAAACAAGTAGGGTTTTTGATAATAAAATTGTTCTAAAACCTTATGACGAGAAATGGAACTTGATAAGATCGTCTACCTCTGGCGTTAATCATCGAGATCTAGCAGATATTGTGACCTTGGCAACAGAACCGGTGGAAATAGGTCGATTAGTAATCGATGATAGACACTTAGCAATTATGGCAAAATATCCAGATCAATTGGTATCCACAAGGACCGATTTAGCTTCCTTACCCGTTCCCCTTGGTGATCAGCTTATTCCTCTTCGCTCTTTAGCAGACATCAGTTCGATGAAACAACCGCCTGAGCTTTTAAGGATAGATGGACAAAACGTTTTTAGGCTAGAAGGGCGCTTTTCAGAAAAAGAGAAGAAAAAGGAAGACGAGATAACTAGCGCATTTGCAGTGTTGGTTGATAACTTTAAGAAGGATATTCTTCCCAAAATATCTAGTAAAGTAAGTGTTGATGTAGTGGACGCCAAGGTTGAGCTTTCTAAAGCTCTGGATGAATTACTGCTTACGATCCTTATTTCTATCTCACTAATTTTCCTAGTCTTGGTTGTACAGTTTAGTAGTATTGTTCACTCCTTTATAGTCATGTTAGCGATCCCTTTTGGCATTCTTGGGGTTTTTGTTTCACTTTATGTTTTCGGTTCCACCTTGAGCTTAAACTCAGCACTGGGAATTATTCTTTTGGTGGGCATTACTGTGGCGAATTCAATCATGCTTGTAGAGATGATTCTTAAATTGACGCGATTAGGTATGGATCCGGAAAAAGCTATCATTGAAACCGCAAAAAAACGAATAAGACCAATTTTGATGACTTCATTGACAACTATTTTAGGCATGCTACCTATCGCGATAGGGCATGGAGAAGGAGGAAAAGTGCTACAACCATTAGGAATTGCCGTATGTGGTGGTCTGTGGGTTTCATTAATATTTACCTTGTATATCATCCCAGCTCTCGAATACTCCTATCTGCGTAGAAAAACTATGAGGGTGAGTAATTAGATGTATAGATTGTTTTTGGTTTTATGGCTTATTCCTTCTCTAGCTTCCGGCATCACATTAAAAGATGCCGAAAAGGCTGCTGTGACGAGTAGTTACAGAGTTAAAGGTCTCGATGCAAAGAATCAGTCATTTGATTTTAGAAAGGATCAGTTGACCTCAAGCCTGTTTCCCAAGTTAAATCTTGAGTACTCAAAGGGCAGACAGCTACAACCAGAAAAAACTGGTGCTGACAGCGCTATGGTAGAGTTTCGTGCAAATTTGACTAATCCTTTTTCATTTTCTGCTCAAAGGGAACAACTTTCGGTTCAGCAGGAGTTAGTTTCTATAGAGAAGAAAAATGAGAGACATAAAATATATTATGACCTTAGAATGATATATTTTAAAACCAAACATTTGGAAGAAAAAACTGCACAAGCCAAGCGACATCTTGAAACCGTTGAAAAAATAGTGGCTATAAGTGAAAAGAAATACACACAAGGTCGAATTCAGGTATTAGATAAAGACCGGTCTATTCTTGAAAGAGCGCGACTAAAGCAACTTATAGATAGCCTGAATGAAGATTACCGCGGGAAAATTGAGATTCTATCGCTATTGACGGGGCATAAATATACTTCTGGGCAGCTTATAACTTCGCTTCCGGATAACTTTGATTTTTCCTTTCTTCCTCCTGAATTTAAAAATACCATTCTGTCAAAGAAGTTCGCTATTGAGGTCAAAAAAGCAGATGCTGATCTATCTTTGGAGCGATCTAAGTACCTTCCGGACTTTTATGTTGCATATCAACAAAGCAAATTTGATAAAAGGGAAAAAGATGATCGCTATCTTGTGGGCTTGACCTGGAATCTGTCTTCTGAACGATATTTTGCTTCGAAATCAATTGATATGGAAAGAGAATCTCACTTGTTTAATCAACAAGAGGAACAAAAAACTGGACATATCGATTATACGAAGCTAACAACTCAACTGAAGTCGCTCTTGAAAAAATTATCCAGTCAAAGAAAAATAGTTGGTGCCTATCAAAATATCTCAAAAGAAACGTTGAAGCAGTATAATCGTGGCGTTATTTCGCTCAAAGACTACTATGAAGACTTTAGGTTACTAATTGTTGAGGAAGATACTTTGCTACAGCAAAGATTTGAAGCGGTTCAGTTGCTGGCTCAACTTTCATTTTTGATGGAGGATGACTCCGTTTTCTACAAAGGATTAAAGTTATAAATTATGGAAATAAATAATCTTATAGTAATTGGTAAGGAGAGGCAGGCTTCTGATATTCATATTGAAGAGGGCCTTCCTATATGCTTTAGAGTTGATGGTAAACTCGTACAATTAGACGAGAAACTTCCCTCAGAGGGTGTCAAGAATATATGTAAAAAACTTGTCGGCGGAGGCAACTGGTCAGCTTTTCTTGAGCAAGGCTCTTGGGATCTTTCAAGGGTTATTGAGAGAACTAGATGTCGCATCAATGTTTTCCGAACAGCTCGTGGCCTTGGCGTTGCTTTGCGTCTCCTAATGTCTAAGCCGATCAATATTAAGAATCTTAATCTCAATACTGATCTCATGCATATCATTAGAAAATCCCATGGCCTAGTTTTGTTTTCAGGGTCCACCGGAAGCGGCAAAAGCACGTCGATGGCCGCCTTGATTGAGGAAATCAATTCGCGTCAATCAAAACATATTATAACCCTCGAACAGCCTATTGAGTATTTTTTCTCACCGAAGAAATCCTTGGTTAGGCAAAGAGAAGTTGGCAGGGATACTCCCTCTTTTTCCCAAGGTCTCAAGGACTCACTACGAGAGGATCCAGATGTCATTGTAGTGGGGGAAATGCGTGATCAGGAAACAATGAGACTTACGATCAATGCCGCTGAAACAAGGCACTTAGTTTTTGCCACGGTGCATTCATCAACAGCACCAGAAGCCGTAGCAAGAATGGTTGGTTCCTTCGGAGCTAACGAACAAGACGCAGTTAAGTGTCAGTTGGCCGACTGCCTAGCAGCTGTAGTTTGCCAACGCATTACATTTAGAAGAGGTGTTGGTATCCGTGTCCCGGAGTGTGAGATTCTTTACTCTAATGACAGTGTAAGATCGATTATTAGGAGCGGAAATATTTCAAAACTGAAGGATAGTATCATTACTGGTGCCAGTGATAGTATGTGGAGCTGGGAGCGATACCGAAAATGGTTAGATGAAAA
>Ga0163110_10001499_pt1 | contig 11900 bp, 6 predicted proteins | sample CRUFie1St17metaG_FD_108703 | JGI IMG/M metagenome (GOLD analysis project Ga0163110, IMG submission 108703) | Marine microbial communities from the Costa Rica Dome - CRUD Field 142mm St17 metaG | ecosystem: Environmental > Aquatic > Marine > Oceanic > Photic zone | place: Costa Rica: the Eastern...
CCAGCATACATTTTTCTATTAACTTCTTGACGCTCTCCATCTTTAATTTCTATTTTTATCTCTGATGGAACAAGAACTTCATGAATAGTCTTAGATAAATCTAGATTTTCTATTCTTTGCTTGAGGTTATCACTTACTTTATCCTCATGTCCAGAATAGGTATGTAAAATATACCATCTAGATTCTTCTTCTATTTGAATTTCTTTTTTATCTTCTGGCATAATTTTTCCTAAATTAATTTAGCTATTTGAAAGTAGAGAAAAAAATCTCGCAAAGAGCATGTCAAATAATCCTAAAAAAATACCTATTATTATAGATAAAGCAAGAACCATAATAGTTAGTCTTGTAGTCTCTTGCCTAGAAGGCCATGTTACTTTTCTTAGCTCTCCAATAACTTCAGATAAGAAGCTAATTGGGGCAAAACCTTTGCCCGAGAGTTTTGGTGGTTGTGTAGCCAATTATTATCTCTTTTCTTTAAAGGTTTTTCGTTCTCTACAAGTAGGACAAAACTTCTTAAGTTCTAATCTTCCTTCTGTATTTCTTTTATTTTTTTCAGTATGATAACTGTATTTTCCACACTCACAATCAAGTGTTAAAACAGTTCTAACTGCACTTTTCTTTGCCATAATTATTAATCCAATCTTAAGAGATTGATGTGATTACTCCAGAACCTACAGTCTTTCCACCTTCTCTAATAGCAAATCTTAGATTTTCTTCTAGAGCTACAGGGTACATTAATTCAATGTCCATCTCTGTATTATCACCAGGCATAATCATTTCTGTTCCTTCAGCTAATCTAGCCTCTCCAGTTACATCAGTTGTTCTTATGTAAAATTGAGGCTTATATCCAGAGAAGAATGGAGTGTGTCTTCCACCTTCATCTTTAGTTAACACATATACTTGAGCCTTTGCCTTCTGTTTAGGAGCAATAGAACCAGGTTTTGCTAAAACAGCTCCCCTAGCTATGTCTTCTCTTTCAATTCCTCTTAGCAAAATACCAACAGCATCACCAGGGATACCTGATTCTAGTGTTTTGTGGAACATTTCTACTCCAGTAACAACAACTTTCTCTTGCTTTCCAAAACCTACTATTTCAATTTCCTCGTTAACTTTTACCTCTCCTCTTTCAATTCTTCCAGTAACAACTGTTCCTCTACCCTTAATAGAGAATACGTCTTCAACTGGCATCAAGAAAGGCTGATCCATTGGTCTTTCAGGAACATCAATATAATCATCAACTGCTTTAGCTAAATCTTGTATTGATTGCACCCATTTATTACCTGCATCTTCAGCATTCTCTAATGCTTCTAATGCAGAAACTCTAACTATTGGGATATCATCTCCAGGGAAGTCATACTTTGAAAGAAGTTCTCTTACCTCTAGTTCAACTAACTCTAGTAGCTCTTCGTCTTCCATTTGATCACATTTGTTTAATGCAACCACTATCTTTGGTACATTTACCTGCCTAGCAAGCAGAATATGTTCTTGAGTTTGTGGCATAGGACCATCATCTGCTCCTACAACTAAAATTGCTCCATCCATTTGAGCAGCACCAGTGATCATGTTTTTCACATAGTCTGCGTGACCAGGACAATCAACGTGAGCATAATGCCTAGTATCAGTTTCGTACTCAGTATGGGAAGTTGCAATTGTAACTCCTCGTTCTTTTTCTTCAGGAGCATTATCAATTTCTTCAAAAGATTTTGCTGACACATTGTCCTGTGAATGTGACAAAACAGTAGCAATAGCTGCTGTTAATGTTGTTTTTCCATGATCAACGTGACCAATTGTTCCCACGTTAACGTGAGGTTTACTTCTATCGAATACTTGCTTAGACATTTTTAATATTTCTCCAACTATTATTATTTTTAAATACAAATACGAATAAATTCGCCAATTAATTCATTTTATACTCTTTTTTAGATTTTTTATACATATTTTTATTTTATTTTTAAAATTCGTATGATTTTAATAGAATTTTAGAATATTTTGGAGCCCACAAGAAGAATTGAACTTCCGACCTCGTTCTTACCAAGAACGCGCTCTACCACTGAGCTATGTGGGCATATTGATAATATTACTTCAAGATTGATAATAAAAGAAAGTGGTGCAGGGGACAGGATTCGAACCTGTGAAGCATAAAGCGCCTGTTTTACAGACAGGTGGGTTTAACCACTCCCCAACCCCTGCTCATTAAATGTAAATTGTAATTATGGAGCCCCAGGAGGGATTCGAACCCCCGACCTGCCGATTACAAGTCGGCTGCTCTGGCCAACTGAGCTACTGAGGCATATATATATTCTATGATTAAAAATCCATTCTATAAAAGAGAACAGGGTAAAGAATCAGCTAAAAATATTATATTTATTGTTAATCTCAATTTCCAGTTTTTTTGAAACAATATGAGGAGAAATACTTAATTTACTAGAAATATTCATAATATCTTCATGTTCAACCTTGTAGGAATGAATGATTCCTTCAATATACTTAAACTTTACATTTACCTTTCCCATACTTGATATAAATTCTTCCAAATTTCTTTGAGTTTCATATCGTTCAATCATTGTTGCACGCAGACCCAATGAAGAAGTGTTTTCTAAAATGAATTTGGTGAATTTATTTTTATCTTCTAATTCACAAAGAAGTTTAATAATATGCCCAGATCGATTTTTTTTACCAGTATAGTTTTCGATCCAGCAATCTAAGGCTCCTTGTTCAATTGATTTGTTAATTATTGTTGCTGTAATTTCTGGAGACATATCATCAATGTTAGTTTCCAATAAAATCTTTTTTGATAACAAAAAGTCAGTCTTATTTGAAGAATCTATTGCAACTGATAATACATTTGGAAATTTTTGAAAGTTTTTTGTTCCTGCTCCTAATCCAAATTTTTCAGGAATAAAAGAAGTATTTTCTTCAAAATTTGCAATACTTCCCAAAATAGACATTCCTGTCGGCGTAACTGTTTCAATATTTGATGAATTATTTATATAACGAATAGGAATCTTTTTGTCTTCAACAATTTTTTTTGTAGCTGGAGCCAATGTTTCATGAACTCCATGGCTGGTTTTTATAAAACCTGGTGTTACAGGAATAGAGGAAGAGAATAGCTTTGTAATCCCTAACAGTTCAATAGCTATAAAAAATCCACACACATCTACTAAAGTATCTGAAGTGCCTAATTCATGAAGATGAGGGTTTTCTTCATTATGTGCATCTTGTTCTGCCTTCTTAAGCAAATCGAAACACCTTAATATATTACTCTGAGTTTCTTTACTTAATGATGACATTGAAACAACTTTATAAAATCTTTCCCAACTCCACTTAATATCATCATTTATATCAACAGAGGTATGGGTTGCTTCTAGATCTAATTTCTTAACTTTCTTTATATCTAATTTAAAATCTATACCTTCTAATTTATTTAGTTCAGAAACGAGTAGTTTTTCATCTAGACCTAAATCAATAAAACTTGAAAGAAGCATGTCGCCACTCAGACCACCAATTAAGTTAAAATAAGCAATTGTCATAATTTAAATGAATTTATTTCAAATATTCTAACAAAAAGAAAACAGGTTGAATATAAAGTTAAAATCTTATGACTTTTTAGCTAATGATTTTTTAGGTTTCTTTACTTTTTCTATGGTGAAAACATCTAGCTTTTTGTCAAAGTCTAGTTCTATTTTATCTCCAGGAGTAAATTTACCACTTAGAAGGTCATCAGATAGTTTATCTTCAACTTTTTCTTGAATGGTTCTTCTTAAAGGTCTTGCTCCCATTTTAGGATCAAACCCGTGGTCTGATAAATATTCCTTAGCATTTTCTGTCCAAGATAACGTTAAGTCGTGATCCTTCAGTCTATCACCAACTTCTTTCATCAATAAATCAACTATTTGATGAATATGAGTTTTTTCTAAGGGGTGAAAAACAATCTTATCATCGAGCCTATTCAAAAATTCTGGCCTAAATCCGTTTTTAGGATCTTCTACTTCACTTAATACTCTTTCTTCTAGAGTTTTATAATCAACTGAATTATTAGAAGAATCTTGAGTAAAGCCCATTCTGCCTTCAGAATATATTCTCTGAGAACCTAAGTTTGAAGTCATAACGATTATTGTATTCTTGAAATCAACAATTCTTCCTTTACCATCCGTAAGTCTTCCGTCTTCAAAAACTTGTAGAAGGATATTATAAATTTCTTCGTGTGCTTTTTCTATTTCATCAAGAAGAATTACACAGTAAGATTTTCTTCTAACAGCTTCAGTAAGTTGTCCTCCATCGTCATATCCTACATATCCAGGAGGAGATCCTATCAATCTTGATACAGTATGCCTCTCTCTATATTCAGACATATCAAATCTAATCATTGCATCTTCAGTACCGAATAAAAATTCAGAAAGCCTTTTGACTAGATGTGTTTTTCCAACTCCTGTTGGTCCTAAGAACAAAAATGCACCAATAGGTCTTTTAGGGTCTTTTAATCCAGTCCTTGCTCTTCTTACTGCCTTAGAGATTGCATTAATAGCTTCACCTTGACCGATAACATCAAGACTAAGAGCTTCTTCAATTTTTTTCAATCTTTCTTTATCTTCACTATCAAGTTTTTTTAGAGGGATACCTGTCCACATTGAAACTACTTCAGAAATATCTTCCTCAGTAACTTGAATAGCCTTTTTAGGCTTGGAATCTTCATAATCTTTTTCTAAAGTTTCAAACTCAGCTGCAGCTTCTAGTTCGTCGTCTCTATATTTTGCTGCTTTTTCATACTGTTGTGAAGATATAGCATCTTCTTTCCATCTTCGAATTTTTTCTAATTCCTTTTTCTTATCTCTCAAAGGTTTGGGGTAAAAAGAATTCCTTATTCTTACTCTAGATCCTGCTTCATCAATGATATCTATGGCTTTATCTGGCAGATTTCTATCTGTAATATATCTATCTGATAAATTAACTGCACTATTTATCGCATCATCCGTAATAGTTACTTGATGATAATTTTCATACTGTTCTTTAATTCCATTAAGAATATCAACAGTCAATTCTCCATCAGGTTCTTCGATTGTTACAGGCTGGAATCTTCTTTCTAAAGCTTTGTCTTTTTCAACATATTTTCTGTAATCATCTTGAGTTGTTGCACCTATTACTTGAATGTCACCTCTAGCCAAAGCAGGCTTTAGGATATTTGCTGCATCGACTGCCCCTTCTGCTGCTCCTGCTCCTACTAATGTATGAACCTCATCTATAAAAACAATACAATTTTTAGACCTAGTAAGTTCTTTGACTATTTTTTTCAAACGTTCTTCAAATTCACCTCTATATTTTGTACCAGCAACTAAGCTTCCAATATCCATTGAAACTAATCTTTTACCTTCAAGAGTTTCAGGGACATCACCTTCAATCATAAGTAAAGCCAGTCTTTCAATTACAGCTGTTTTTCCAACTCCAGGCTCACCTATTAATACAGGGTTATTTTTTCTTCTTCTACTTAAAATTTGTACGACTCTTTCTAATTCAGCTGCTCTTCCAACTACTGGATCAAGCTCACCTTTTTCAGCCTTACTAGTCAAATCTGTAGCGATTTCATCAAGAGTCGGAGTAGATGAGCTCTTCGATTTTCCTGAAACAGGTCCTTGAGATTGGCCTCCTGAAGAAGCTGTTTTTGATAATACATTTTGGGTCTCGTCTCGAATGACATCAAGAGACAATTCAAGACTTTCTAGAACGTTTGCCCCAATTCCATCACCTTCTCTCATGAGACCGATAAGTAAGTGTTCTGTTCCAATGTAATGGTGACTTTGTTTTCTTGCTTCATCGACTGCAAGTTCGATAACTTTTTTGGCTCGAGGAGTCAATCCTATTTCGCCAGTAGCAGGTTTATCACCTTTACCAATAATAAATTCAACAGCTGATCTTATTTTTTGCGTGTCAGCTTTTAGGTTCAGAAGAACTTTTGCAGCAACTCCTTCTGATTCTCTGATAAGACCTAATAAAATATGTTCTGTTCCAATGTAATTATGATTAAATTGAGTAGCCTCTTCTTGAGCAAGAGCCAAAACTCTTCTAGCTCTTTCAGAAAATTTTTCGAACCTACTGGCCATTAGAGACTCCTTGATAAAATAATTTTGTATTTTTACGTAATTACCTATTAACTATCTTCTTAATATATTCGTTTTTTATCAATAGTTTTTTGAAGAAATTTAGAAAAAAAAACAGGAAAATGAGTACGAAAATCGTAAATCGTACTGAAGAGAAAAAATTAAGATTCTTTTTCGCTATCGTCTTGATCTTCTGTTTTTGAATCCTTGTCTTCCTCGACAGTTTCTTCTGCAACAGGCTCGTCTGAAGGAACTTCAGCTCCTGAGATACCAGTTGAAATCAAACTCAAGCCTAATCTTTTTCTTTCAGTATCAACATTTACGATAGTTAAATCTAGTGATTGTCCTACATTAATGATAGCCTCAATTTCTTCAACTGAGCCTAATTCTCTATCAGAAATTTCAGATACGTGTACAAGACCTTCAACGCCATGTTCAGTTCTAACAAAGGCACCAAAAGTTGTTATTTTAGTAACTTTTGCTGATATCTTCTTGCCATTTTCTAGCTCATCCTTAATTAATTCCCAAGGTTCAGGAGTAAGCCTCTTTAGACTAAGTGCTATTTTAAGACTTTCTTTATCAATTTTCACAACATATACATCCATCTCAGAACCAACTGTAACAACGTCTGCAGGAGATGAAACTGGATCCCATGACAATTCTGATATGTGAATTAAGCCATCAGCACCACCAATATCTACGAAGGCTCCAAATGTAGATACTCCTACTATTCTGCCTTTCAGTACATCGCCAACTTTTAATGTTTCAATCAATTGTTGTTTTTTTAGTGCTCTTTCTTGTTGTAGTACAGCCTTCTCTGAGAAAATAGCTCTATTTCTTCTTCTATTGAGCTCAAAAATCTTGAATGTAATTTTCATACCAATAAAACCATCTTTGGCATTTTCTTTTTTTGGAACAAATAGTTCTCTGGCAGGACCAACTAATTGAGATAGAGGAATAAATCCTTGGACGTCTTCGGCTTGAACAACAGCACCACCTCTGTTAGAGCCAATAATGACACCTTCAACAGGCTTATCTTCTTCCTTGGCTTTCTCAAGAACTCTCCAACCTCTTTCACCCCGAGCTTTGTCTACAGATAGTATTGTTGTGCCGTCATCATCTTCAGGGTTGATAACTAAAGCTACTATTTCAGAACCTTCTTCAAGCATGTCATAGTCAACTTTAGTAAAAGATCTCATTTCACGAGAAGGAACAACTCCTTCAGATTTATGACCTATATTAAGAAGCAGTCCTTCATCATTGATTTCCATAATTAATCCATCAATAATTTCTCCTCTTCGGAGAGGTTTCTTGGGAGGATTAGAGCTTAGAAGCTCTTCCATTAAGCTTGGACTATTTGTTTCTTCAGTTTTGCTGGTCAAATTATCAACCTATATATAAGTGTATGTATTTTTTTTATCTGGCAGTGACTTATTTTCCCAAAACGTTGCCATCCAAGTATCGTCAGCGCTGCATCGTTTCACTTCCGTGTTCGGAATGGGTACGGGTGGGACCAATGCGCTAAAACCACCAGAAATTTAATTCTATCAAAAAAAAATATTATTATCTAATAAAAACTTTAATAAGTAACTTGGTCGCGGGGGCAGGATTCGAACCTACGACCTTCGGGTTATGAGCCCGACGAGCTGCCACTGCTCCACCCCGCAATAATTTTTGTTCTATCGAGACCATGAATTAACGATATGAAATTTATCAAATCCTCGATCTATTAGTACTACTTAGCTGAATATATTACTATACTTACACATGTAGCCTATCAACCCGGTAGTCTTCCGGGGATCTTACTCTCATAAAGAGATGGGATATCTTATCTCAGGAGGGGCTTCGTACTTAGATGCTTTCAGCGCTTATCCCTAACAAACTTAGCTACTCGGCTATGCAACTGGCGTTACAACCGATACACCATTGGTTTGCCCGTTCCGGTCCTCTCGTACTAGGAACAGATTCCTTCAAATATCCTACGCGCACAGCGGATAGAGACCGAGCTGTCTCACGACGCTCTGAACCCAGCTCGCGTGCCGCTTTAACGGGCGAACAGCCCGACCCTTGGGACCTTCTTCAGCCCCAGGATGCGACGAGCCGACATCGAGGTGCCAAACCTTGCCGTCGATATGGACTCTTGGGCAAGATAAGCCTGTTATCCCCGGGGTAGCTTTTATCCGTTAAGCCACGGCCCTTCCACTCGGAACCGTGGGATCACTTTGACCGACTTTCGTCCCTGCTCGACTTGTAGGTCTCGCAGTCAAGCCACCTTATGCCAATGCACTCAAAAGCTGATTTCCATCCAGCCTGAGGTGACCTTTGTACGCCTCCGTTACTCTTTGGGAGGCGACCGCCCCAGTCAAACTGCCCACCAGACACTGTCCAAAAGTGTTAGGTCCAAATCATAAAAAGGGCGGTATTTCAAGGGCGACTCCCCCTAGGCTGACGCCTAGAGTTCAAAGTCTCCCGCCTATCCTACACATTTTAAAACTCGAACCAATGCCAAGTTGCAGTAAAGCTCCACGGGGTCTTTTTGTCCTGCTGCGCGTAACCGGCATCTTTACCGGTCCTGCAATTTCACCGAGTCCATCGTTGAGACAGTGCTGAAGTCGTTACGCCATTCGTGCGGGTCGGAACTTACCCGACAAGGGACTTCGCTACCTTAGGACCGTTATAGTTACGGCCGCCGTTCACCGGGGCTTCAGTCAGTTGCTTGCACAACCTTCCTTAACCTACCGGCACTGGGCAGGCGTCAGCCCATATACATCAGCTTTCGCTTTGGCATGGACCTGTGTTTTTGGTAAACAGTCGCTTCAGCCTATTTTATGCTACCTTCAATGCTTTTTGAGGCAAGCTCATATACAAAGAAGGTCCCCCTTCTCCCTAAGTTACGGGGTCAATTTGCCGAGTTCCTTAACGATGGTTCTCTCGAGGGCCTTGGGACTTTTATCCCTGTCTACCTGTGTTGGTTTGCGGTACGGTCTACAAAAAATCTAATCAACGAGGCTTTTCTGGGCAGTATAGATTCGACAGAATTCTACGAGGCGAACCTCATAGTTTTCTCACTCCTCAATTCAAACGTAAAAAGTATTTTAACCCTTTCTACTCATCTACAAGCAAAAACACACGATGTCCAATACGTATGCTCTGTTTATCCTTCTGCGTCACCCCTTTGAATCAAACAATTAATTATAGGTGCTGGAATATTCACCAGCTATCCATCGACTTTTCCTTTCGGATACGCCTTAGGACCGACTAACCCTACGCCGATCAACGTTGCGTAGGAATCCTTAGACTTTCGGCCTGCCGGATTCTCACCGGCATTTTTGCTACTCATGCCAACATTCTTACTTGTTAAAACTCCACCAAGCCTTACAGCTTAGCTTCAGCGCTTTAACGACACTCTCCTACCGATCTATAAAAATAGATCCCGCAGTCTCGGTGATATGCTTAGCCCCGTTTATTTTCCGTGCGGGGCCCCTTGACCAGTGGGCTATTACGCACTCTTTAAAGGATGGCTGCTTCTAAGCCAACCTCCTGGCTGTCTGGGCGACCCTACTTCGTTTAACACTTAGCATATACTTTGGGACCTTAACTTGCGATCTGGGCTGTTTCCCTTTCGACAATGGAGCTTATCCCCCACAGTCTCACTGCTATGATACCCTTCATGGTATTCGGAGTTTGGTTAGGTTTGGTAAGCTTGCGCCCCCTAGTCTATCCAGTGCTCTACCTCCATGAAGTATTACATAACGCTGTACCTAAATACATTTCGGAGAGAACCAGCTATCTCCGTGTTCGTTTGGCATTTTACCTCTACCCACAGCTCATCCCAGCACTTTGCAGCGTACACGGGTTCGGTCCTTCACAAGATTTTACTCTCGCTTCAACCTGGCCATAGGTAGCTCACACGGTTTCGGGTCTACTTGACACGACTAATTCGCCCTATTCAGACTTGCTTTCGCTTCGACTTCAAAGCTTAACTTCTTAATCTCGCCGTACCAAGTAACTCGTTGGCTCATTCTTCAATAGGCACGCGGTCACTCATATAAATACAAGCTCCCACGGTTTGTAGGTTTATGGTTTCAGTTCTATTTCACTCCCCTCTCGGGGTTCTTTTCACCTTTCCCTCACGGTACTAGTTCACTATCGGTCGTCAAAAGTATTTAGCCTTGGAGGGTGGTCCCCCCGGATTCCGACAAGATTTCACGTGTCCCGTCGTACTCAGGAACACTTAAAAAGTTGACACCTTTTCGTTTACGGGACTTTCACCCTCTATGGTTAGATTTTCCAATCTATTCTACTAAAATGTCATTTTGTAACTTTTATAAAAAGTGCCCTACAACCCCGCACAGGATAAATCCCACACGGTTTAGGCTGATCCCATTTCGCTCGCCGCTACTTAGGGAATCTCGTTTGATTTATTTTCCTCAGGATACTTAGATGTTTCAGTTCTCCTGCTTACCTACCTTAAAAAAGGTTGATCATATGATCAGGTTTTCCTATTCGGGTATCCCCGGCTAAGCTTGCTAGTCAGCAAACCGAGGCTTATCGCAGACTTGCTACGCCCTTCTTCGGCTTTTGACGCCAAGGCATTCCCCATAAACCCATAATAATTTGAACCTTAAATTCGTTAATTCAATGGTCTCGATAAAACAAAAATTATTCTTTTATTAAAGTGCTATTCCAAAAACAAATTTTTTAAGATTTTTTTTGGTCAGACTTTTATTATCTCTTTTAAATGTGGTACAAGTCAATAGATTTGTTTTTATTTTTTTAATATTCCTTTAATTATAAAGACTGATATAATCTCAATGTTCGAAAAATTTATTCAAGTAAAAAATTAATTTTTTATCAATTACTGGAGTTAGAATGACAATTACTACCATCATAGGCGGTCAATGGGGGGATGAAGGAAAAGGGAAAATAATAGACCACTTGGCTAAAAATGCAGATTTAGTCGCAAGATATTCAGGCGGTAATAATGCCGGGCACACTATAGAAAATGATCTTGGAAACTTTGCATTACATCTTGTTCCTTGCGGGGTAGGTTGGGAGAAAACAAAAAATATTATTGGATCAGGCACAGTAATAGACCCTAATGTACTGATCGAAGAACTAGAAATGATAAAAAAAAATAATCTTCCAGGCGAAATATTTATCAGCGAAAAAGCTCACTTAATTATGCCTTATCATATAAAACTTGATCAGGCTGAAGAATTTCAAAGAGGAGATAAGGCTGTTGGAACAACAGGAAGAGGAATTGGGCCAGCATATGCAGATAAAATTTCTAGAAACGGAATCAGAGCAGGAGATCTTAATAATTTAGAAAAAATCAAATCAAAAATCTCAGAAAATCTAAAAATCAAGAATAAGATTTTGAAAGAAATTTATGGTTCTGAAGAAATTTCAGAATCTGAAATATTTAAAAATCTAGATAAGTGGCACAAAAAACTTTCCAAATATATTTCGAATACAGAACAAATAATACACCAAAGCATAGACCAAAATAATTCCATACTTATTGAAGGAGCTCAAGGTGCTTTACTAGATATAGATCATGGTACTTATCCTTTTGTTACATCTTCAAATTCTATATCTGGAGGTTCATTAACTGGCCTAGGAATTGGAGCAAAAGAAATAAATAATGTACTAGGAGTATTCAAAGCTTTTTGTACAAGAGTTGGAGAAGGCCCATTTCCAACAGAGATATTCGGAGAAGAGGCTGAAAAGATTAGAGAGATTGCAGGTGAATTTGGAACTACAACAGGAAGACCTAGAAGAATTGGTTGGTTTGATGCGGTTGCA
>Ga0163110_10001503_pt1 | contig 11890 bp, 10 predicted proteins | sample CRUFie1St17metaG_FD_108703 | JGI IMG/M metagenome (GOLD analysis project Ga0163110, IMG submission 108703) | Marine microbial communities from the Costa Rica Dome - CRUD Field 142mm St17 metaG | ecosystem: Environmental > Aquatic > Marine > Oceanic > Photic zone | place: Costa Rica: the Eastern...
CCAGGAGTTTGAAAAGTTGGCAAAGGCATGGATTGATCAGCTTCTGAATGCCAGGTTAATTTAATTACAACGTTCATTTCAAAGCAAATGATCTACAATTAACCAAAAGCTCGCCATCTCCTACCATAAGCCCCTCCCAAGAATTTATAATAAGTATTCTTAAGAAATGTAGCCAATTATAGCAAGTATACCTGTGAAACTGTCAAGTAATCATTAGTTTAAGAGCATCATTAGAATTAAGGCTCTTTTTCATCTTGGCAAAAGCGGCTGCCTCTAGTTGACGCACTCTTTCCTTAGACAAACCTAATTCTTCACCCAAACTCTCTAGAGTACGCCCATTATCGGATAATCTGCGTTCAGAAATTATGAATTGCTCTCTTTCATTTAACTTATCCATAGCGCCACTAACCCACATTTTTAACTTCTTTTCATCATCGGAGGCTTCATATGCAGCTTCACCCCCAAGGGCCTCATCTTCTAAAAGGTCTATCCATTCTCTGCCATCCTCCTCAGCGGCCTGAGGTACATTCAAAGAGAAGTCAGACCCTGATAGTCTACCCTGCATGACTTCTACAGTCTGTAGTGGGACACCAAGCTCCACAGCTATTTTCTTGTTTATATCGTCTTGACCCAGATTTAATCCTAGCTCCTCTGCTTCTTGCTGCACTTGAGCTTGAATTCTTCTTAGATTGAAGAAGAGTGACTTCTGATCTGAGGTCGAACCTGTACGAACAAGAGACCAATTTCGCATCACGTAATCTTGTATAGACGCCTTTATCCACCATACAGCGTAAGTTGAAAACCTTACTCCACGGTCTGGATCAAATTTTTCTGCTGCCTTCATCAACCCAACTGCTGCCTCTTGCACTAGATCATTTTGAGGCGTTCCGTATCTTCGGAATTTACCAGCTGTTGATATAGCTAATCTCATGTACGCCCTGATCAGCCTATCCAATGATTTTTGATCACGATTGTCTCGCCACGCCACCGCCAAATTATACTCCACATCGGGATCCAGCATTTCGGCTTTCATAGCAATCCCTGCTAAAGCACTTTTTTCTTCAAAATTAGCTACCATAATTCTACACCTTCTCAAAATTTTTTAAGTTGTTATAAAAGTATACGGTGAGCAAACAATTTTGGATCAAATTTTATAACGGAAAAGCCTATGAGAACTTTGATAATCGGCGGCGCAGCTAGTGGCAAATCTGAGTTTGCTGAGAATTTAGTAACTAAATCAACGCTTCATAAAATCTATTTAGCATCCGCAAACATTTACGATGATGAGATGCAACGAAAGGTAGAAAAGCACAAAATTAGACGTGGTAATGATTGGGAAACAATATCAGAGCCGCTAGAGGCAAAAAAAATGATTACTAATTTAAAAGAAAACCAAATTATGCTATTTGATTGTGCGACTATGTGGCTGACAAACCAAGTGCTCATTAAAGCTGATATGCATGCTGAGATTTCTGAGTTAATTGAGGCTATAGGCATATCTAAAGGCAAGTTGACTATTGTAACTAATGAGGTTGGATCGGGAATAGTTCCAAATAATTCAATGGCTCGAGAATTTCGAGAACTTCAAGGATTGCTAAATCAACGATTAGCTTTAATTTGTGACTCGGTAATTCAGGTAATAGCTGGCTTGCCATTATATCTAAAAAAATCATCATGACAGATTGGTGGTGGATACGTCACGGTCCAACTAATGTAAAAACGATGGTTGGTTGGACCGATATAAAAGCTGACCTATCTGATATGGTAACTTTGCAGAGGTTAGATGAGTATCTCCCAAAAAATGCTGCTATTGTTTCCTCGGACTTAACGCGCACAATTGAAACTGCAAATGCCATCCAAAATAATCGCAATCGTATGCCTCATGAATTTAATCTGAGAGAGTTTAATTTTGGTGACTGGGATGGAAAACACTGGAAAGAAATCTCCAAATTAAATCCTAAGCTCTCTTATGATTATTGGTCTAAGCCAGGCGATGTGTCACCCCCAAATGGAGAAAGCTGGAATGCCGCTGCAAAAAGAATCAACCAATGCATCGATAAAATTAACATTAAAAATAAAAATTCACATATAATTGCAGTAGCTCACTTTGGAGTGATATTGACCCAGGTTCAGCGGGCTTTGAATATATCGCCTTTAAAAGCACTATCTTACAAAATTGACAACTTTTCAGTGACCCGCGTTCAATTCAAAAATAATAACTGGGAAGCATTTGAGATTAACAAGGTTTTATAAAAATTTTTACAATTATGATATAACTTTACCCTCTATAACTTTCCAAATAATTTCAGCAATATTTTCATTATTAAAGCGTTCAAGCTCCTGAATGCCTGTAGGTGAGGTAACATTAATTTCAGTTAACCAGTTACCAATAACATCTATTCCTACAAAAATTTGCCCTTTTTCCTTGAGCAAGGGGCCAATTTGGGAACAAATCTCTATATCTCTTTGGGATAGCTCGACTTTCTCTGGACGACCACCAACGTGCATGTTCGATCGAGTTTCACCTTTGGCCGGAACTCTGTTAATTGCCCCAACAGGTTTCCCATCAACCAAAATTACCCTTTTATCACCTTTGGAAACATCTGGTAGAAATTGCTGCGCTATTAGCGGTTCTCTGTTTATTCCAGAAAAAAGCTCATGCAAGGAACTAATATTTTTATCTTCAACTCCTAACCTAAAGACACCCGCGCCACCATTCCCGTAAAGAGGTTTAATTATTATATCTTTATATTTTTCTTTAAAACCTTTCAAAGCAGAAAGGTCTCTAGCAATCAATGTTGGAGGAGTTAAGTCAGGAAAATCCAAAACTAGCAGTTTTTCTGGGTAGTTGCGAACCCAGAAGGGGTCATTGACCACCAAGGTCTGCCCTTTTAGTCTATCTAAAATGTGAGTGTAAGTTATATAACTCATATCAAAAGGTGGATCTTGACGTAACCAAACGACATCGACATCCCGCAGATTAATCATCTGCTCTTTTCCCAAAACAAAATGATGGCCTTGTTTTCGCATTACAGACAGCTGATGCCCGAGCGCAAACACATTGCCATTTTCTAATCTTAAATTTTCAGGATTATAATAAAATAAATCGTGCCCCCGATCTTGAGCCTCCTCAGCCAAACGAAATGTACTGTCTGCATTAATGTCTATTGATTGAATTGGATCCATTTGAAAAGCGACTTTTAGTAACATAAAATTAGGTCCTTGTTTAATGATATCTGCTCTTATTTACGAATTATAGAGACTACAAATCTCACAATAATTAAATTATGGCGTACTTCAATTCTGATTCAAATAAGAAAAACTTATTTTTTATTAATTCTTAATGCAGATTTATATACTATACGTCTACTAACACCTAAATTATCTGAAACAATATCTACAGACTCCTTCAGACTAACGTCTTTTAATAGTTTTTGTAATAACATATCGATTTCACGCTTCTCTACTAACTCTTCATCTCTTTGGGAGACTAATAAGACTAATTCTCCCTTTAATGTATCATTTTGCAAACGTTCTTTAACTTCGAACACTGATCCACGATAAATTGTTTCAAATTTTTTTGTCAGCTCACGACATACCACAATTTTTCTCTTATCACCAAGTTTTGGAGCCAAATCTTCTAATGTAGACAAGATTCTATTTGGGCTTTCAAAAAATATAAGTGTAGAGGAATGCAAGTCACAATCATCAAAATATTTTAATTTAGATGCTTTTTTAACAGGCAAGAACCCACAAAAAACAAATCTATCAGTTGATAAACCAGAGATTGTGAGTGCCGCCAATAATGCTGAGGGACCTGGGGCGGAGGTTACTGAAATATCAATTTTAGCAGCCTCTTTTACAATCAGATAGCCAGGATCAGAAATCAGAGGAGTACCCGCATCTGAAACCAGTGCTACTGACAAGCCCTCCTTTAACAAATTCAAGATTTTAGGTATTTGTTTTTTTGCGTTATGATTATGATATGCTATTAAATTAACTTTTTTCACCGAGATTTCATAGATATTCAACAATTTCTTAATTTCCCTGGTATCTTCAGCAATAATTGCGTCAGCAGAGGCTAGGACATCCAAAGCATTTAAAGTTATATCTCTAGCTCGTCCAATTGGAATTGATACTATGTGTAATCCTGGATTTAGAGACTGAACTTGATAATACAAAAAGCCCTCCTTCTAAGAATATTTACTTACGCTCGATAACATCATACTTTCACATTATCCATTTTATTATTAATAATATGATACCAATATTATATCAAAGTTTGAAAATGCAGAATATGAACACTTATCCGGTAATTTGAATTTGTAGCGGGTATAAAAGATTTTAACTTTTTACAACCATAAGAACAGAGAGCTAACAATATCTTGAAAACAGTGATAAATAAAAAGTTATCTTCCAATATGACCACAGAGATGAGTCATATTAACCTGAACTTTTATGATAAAGTTTGTTTAACTTTAGATCCCACAGACAGCTCCAAGCAAAAAAGAACAAAGCTGGTGACCCTTCTTCAAGAGGAGATACGAAAAAATTTTCTAAATCTACAATCTAAATTCGAAAATAAAGAAATTTCGTATGCAAACTTATCCAACAGTATAGTTAAATCAACTGATATAATCATTAGTACAACATTTAAATTTGCAACACTCAATCTGCATCCATCCCCCACCCCAACAGAAGCTGAACGCTTGTCAATTATTGCAGTTGGCGGTTACGGGCGAGAAGAAATGGCACCCTTTTCAGATATAGATATATTATTTCTTACACCCTATAAAACTTCGCCTTGGACTGAAAATGTAATTGAAAGTATGCTTTATATCCTGTGGGACTTGAAACTCAAAATAGGCTACGCCACCAGATCAATAAATGAATGCATCCTACTTGGAAGCAAAGATTTTACAATAAGAACATCTTTACTTGAGACGAGGTTAATTTGTGGAGATACAAATTTAGGGAATGAATTAACATCACGCTTGTGGAAAGATTTGTTTCAATCAAGTACCACGGAGTTTATTAACGCCAAATTAAAAGAACGAGTTTATCGTCATAAAAAAAATGGTGAGAATAGATATTTACTTGAACCCAATATCAAGGAAGGTAAGGGAGGGCTAAGAGATCTGCAGTCATTATTTTGGATTGCAAAATATATTCATCATGTCGAAAAGCCAGTACAATTGATCAAAAAAGGGGTGTTTACTAAACTAGAATATGAAAAATTCACAAATGCTAGCAACTTTCTTTGGCAGATAAGATGTCACTTACACTTTATAAATAAAAAAGCCGCTGAGCAATTGAATTTTGATGCACAAGTTGAGATAGCAAAAAGACTATCTTATAAAGATATGGATGGCCGTTTAGCAGTTGAGCATTTTATGCAAGATTACTTCAAACACGCCACATGTGTTGGTGAATTAACACGTATATTTTTAACCGACTTAGAGGCTCGCCATGTAAAAAAACAGCCAAACGTTAGTCAAATACTTCGCTTTGCTGGAAGACGCCTTACTACAAAACTCAATCCATTATTCAAACTGCAACATAATCGAATTGATGTGATTAAAGACGATACTTTTTCAAACAATCCAATAAATATATTTATCATATTTGATGAAGCACTGAAAACAGGTTATTTAATTCATCCTAATGCAATGCGTCTCATTGCATCTAATATTAAATCTATAGATGATACTGTAAGGCATAACAGTACCGCACAAACAATATTTCTAAATCTTTTGTTAGAAAGAGGAAATCCTGTACGTGCTCTGAGGCGCATGAATGAATTAGGAGTATTGTCTGCGTTCATTCCTGAATTTGAACCAGTCGTAGCAATGATGCAATTTAACGTTTATCACCATTATACTGTCGACGAGCATACTATCCAATGTATTGAGAACTTAGCTTTGCTTGAACAAAATCAATTGGTTGAAGATCTTCCTGTAGCTTCAAGCATCTTAAGAAAAGGTTTAAATCGACGAGTTCTATATATAGCGTTATTGTTACATGACATTGGAAAAGGTCGAGCAGAGGATCATTCTGTGCTCGGTAGTAAGCTAGCCTCAAATTTTTGTGCTAGGTTTAAACTAAAAAAATCAGAAACTGAACTAATTGAGTGGTTAGTTAAAAACCATTTATTAATGTCTGATATGGCTCAAAAGAGAGATCTAAGTGATCCAAGAACCGTTCAAGATTTTGTACGGCTTATAGAAAGCAGAACAAAATTAAAATTACTAACCGTTTTAACAGTTTGTGATATCCGAGGAGTCGGTCCAGGCGTTTGGAATAATTGGAAAGCCCAACTAATAAGAAACCTTTATTTTTTAACCTACGATGCCTTAAGTTCAGGAATTAAAGATACTGATAATGTAATCACTGAGGAGCAGTCAAAGTTTGCCCTTAAACAAAAGTTGACAGGTTGGAAACCATTAGAAATAAAAAAGGAACTAAAAAGGCACTACAAGTCTTATTGGCATGGTTTGGATACTGAAACCCAATTCATAATTGCTAAATTACTGAGACATATTTCAAGTGATGAAATGAAAATCGAACTTGATTTAGATCATGATAAAGATGCAACTAGAGCATGTTTCGTAATGTCAGATCATCCCGGAATCTTTTCTAGACTGGCTGGCGCAGTTGCATTGGCAGGCGCAAACGTAGTTGATGCGCGAACGTATACTAGTTCAGATGGCTTTGCTACTGCTGTATTTTGGCTTCAAGATAAGAATAAAAGTCCTTACAAAGAGGAGCAATTTCCAAAGTTAAACATCTCGATTGAAACCATTTTTTCTGGAAGTACAATTTCTACTGATAAGTTAAAGTTCAGAGACAAAATTGATAAAAGAGAGCTTGATTTCCAAGTTCCAACCGAAATTTTATTTGATAACGATGGTTCTGAAATCTACACAATTATTGAAGTCGACACGAGAGATAGGCCTGGATTACTTTTTGATCTAACGCGAACAATTTCAGCTTCTAATATTTATATAGCATCAGCCGTTATAGCAACATATGGCTTGCAAGCGGTAGATGTATTTTATGTTAAAGATATGTTTGGGCTGAAATTGCATTCTCACGCCAAACAACAAAAACTAGAAAAAAAGTTACTCAAAGCAATTGAATTTGGGGCCAAAAGGGCCTCATCATGAAGATGACTAGCCTAAATTCTAACTTTTTTTCAGTGAGTATTTGGACTTTAGCTAGTAGAGTGCTTGGCTTTATTAGAGATATCTTAATGGCAGCTTTCTTAGGCACTGGACCGATGGCAGAAGCATTTTTGATAGCCTTCAGTCTTCCCAATATATTTAGAAGGTTTTTTGCAGAAGGTGCATTAAATATGGCTTTCGTCCCTTTGTTCACAAAAAAATTAAACAATGAAAAAGAAAAAGCTCATAGCTTCGCCAGAGAAACATTTTTAGTATTAGGCGGCGGGTTATTATTACTGACAGTCTTTGCTCAAATATGCATGCCTATCTTAGTATTTTCAATGGCTAGTGGTTTTTATGGCGATGAACGATTTGATCAAGCAATTGACCTAGGAAGAATCACTTTTCCATATATTTTATTTATCTCATTGGCTGCATTGATAAGTGGTATTTTAAACGCATCAGGTAAATTCAAAATTGCTGCTGCTGCTCCAATGATATTGAACATAATATTAATTCTTTCGATGATTATTGCAGATTTATTAAAACTGGAGATTTCACTAGCCTTGGCAATCGCCGTTCCAATTTCAGGTTTATTACAATTGATTTTGGTCTACCGTGCAGCTTTAAAAATAGGCTTCAAAATAAAATTACGATTTCCAAAATTAACCCCTGATATCAGAAAATTAATTGTTATAGCTTTTCCCGCAATTCTTGCAGGAGGGGTTGTCCAAATTAATCTTTTAGTAGGACGTCAAATAGCTAGTGGAACAGAAGGTGCTATTGCTTGGCTTTCATATGCTGATAGATTATACCAACTTCCACTCGGAGTGGTGGGAATTGCCGTTGGTATAGTTTTACTGCCAGACTTAAGCCGTCGATTAACATCCAATGACGTAATTGGAGCACAAAACGCACTTAACAAATCAACAGAATTTGCGTTAAATCTCACCCTACCAGCTGCAATCGCCTTGATACTAATACCAACAGAAATAATAACAACGTTATTTGAGAGAGGTGCGTTTACAGCGTTTGATACTCAACAAACAGCCATCGCACTTGCAATTTACGGAATTGGCCTCCCGGCATTTGTATTACAAAAAGTACTTCAACCAATATATTTTGCTCGTGAAGACACAAAAACACCATTTAGGTTTGCAGTAATATCAATGATATTAAACGCTCTCATTGCGATTGGTTTAGAGCCCAAAATAGGGTTTATTTCCGCGGCAATAGCTACATCAGTCGCCGGTTGGTCAATGTTACTTTTACTGTGGTTCGGGGCACGAAAAATTAATAACGCCCTAAAATTTGATCATGAGTTCTATAAAAGAATATTCACTATTGTGATTGCATGTATAATAATGAGTTTTTGCATTTTATTTTTAAAAGAAAGTTTGAAGTATTATTTTTTCAATGAATTCATGAAATACTTTGGATTAATTTGTATTATTGGAATTGGATTAATTAGTTATTTTTTCAGCAGATTTATTCTTAACTTTTTATTATTCAAATAAAATTTTTGTACGCTATCAATAATCTTTAATTCTTTTTTTTGGGCCTTATTAATGAAGCAAAAATAAATCCCGTTAAGAAACCGAAAAGGTCTGCCACCCAATCATTTGAGCCGTTGAATACAACTTTAAATATTATTTGAATGCCTAGTAATACAGCAATCAAAATAAATGCGTTAGCACTTCTGGCTCCCAAAAACTTCATGGAGATCCAAAGAAGATAAGTATACGCACCTATCAAACCATAAATTGCGGGAAATGCTCCAACCAATGGAAACTCATCATTTAACAATAATCCATAAAAAAAAGCACCAGTAAACGATGATACTATGATCAAAATCAAAAATGAAAACCCACTGTAAACCTCATATACCATCTTTCCCAATGCTAAAAACATTACCATAGCAATTATTGCCTGCAGAAAGTTAAAATGAATAAAGGGGAACGTAAAATATCTAAGCACTAAAGACCATTCCAAACTTAAATTACTGATCATCCAATCTTGCAGCGAACCAAAAAATGCATATCTAAAAACTATATTATTCCTCGTAATTCCATTTGAAAAATCAGATAAGATGCGGACCTCCGCAATTTGAAAAATAATCTCTACTAAGACTATTAATAAAGTAATTATCAAAATAATTGGTGGTAATGGGTTTATTAACAGACTATTTTCAGTATTATGTTCCATTAATAAATAACCTCTATACGCGTGATTAAAAATCAAGTTATAATAACAGGTAAAACTTGAAAAGTAAGGCAAGAAAGTACTTGAAACCAAATATTGACAATGCTCATACACCAAGAGTTTTTTCTGGTATACAGCCAACGGGAAATCTTACTTTAGGCAACTATTTAGGAGCCGTAAAAAGGTTTGTCCAAATGCAAAACAGTGGTATAGAAACTATCTACTGTATGGTAGATCTACATGCGATAACCACCTGGCAAAATCCTAAAGAGCTCAAGGCAGCAACCAGAGAGTTAGCAGCGGGTTTTATCGCTTCAGGATTAGATCCAAAAAAGTCAATCCTTTTCAACCAATCGCAAGTTGGAGCCCATTCAGAACTAGGTTGGGTTTTTAACTGTATTGCTCGAATGGGTTGGTTGAATCGAATGACACAATTCAAAGATAAAGCTGGTAAAAATAGGGAGAACGCAAGCGTAGGATTGTTTGCATACCCCACATTAATGGCTGCAGATATTCTTGTGTACCATGCAACTCACGTTCCTGTCGGTGAGGATCAAAAGCAGCATCTGGAGCTTACAAGAGATATTGCTACCAAGTTTAACAACGATTTTAATACAGATTTTTTTCCTATCACAGAACCAGTTATAGATGGTGTGGCTACGCGTGTGATGTCACTCAGAGACGGCACTAAAAAAATGTCTAAATCTGATGCTTCAGACATGAGCCGAATTAACTTAACAGATACTCCCGAATTGATCTCAAAAAAGATTAAAAAGGCCAAAACTGATTCAGATCCATTACCCAGTGAAGAAAAAGGATTGGCTGATAGACCAGAAGCAAAGAATTTAATAAACATATATTCTGGCCTTGCTGGCCTGAGTCCGGCAGCTGCTTTGTCAGAATATGGAGGGCTAGATTTCTCTAAGTTCAAACCAAAACTTGCAGAACTAGCAGTTTCTGTTTTAACGCCCATATCGGATGAAATGTCGCGCATGATGAAAGATCCCGATGAGATTGACAAAATTTTAGGTGATGGTGCAGAAAAAGCTTCAAACATAGCAAATCCAATTTTAGAAAAAACTTATGATATAGTTGGATTAATCAGAAGCAGATAATCTTTAATGAGCTATAATAGCAGTTAATAAATGGAGATTTTCATGGCGGGTTGTACCAATATTTATACTTTCTTCGAGAATGAATAGCACAGTAGAGATATTTTGAACTGGTAATGCGGCCAAAATTACTCCCGCACCCCGATTCGATTTAAAAAAGCACTCAATTGATCCAGTTACAAAAGCGGCACATTCTCTTGATTGGGATGGGCTGGCTCATCCAAGATCTAATAGTCAATTATCTTAAGTCTAAAACCAACTTTTAGAATAATTCTAAAACTTGACATTTGGCTGCTCCAAGCCGATATATAGATGAAACAAAAAGGAAAAATTATGTTCATTCAGACCGAGTCTACGCCCAATCCAGCAACACTGAAGTTTTTGCCTGGTCAAGCAGTTATGGAAACTGGAACGGCAGATTTCCCAGATATAGAATCTGGACAAAAATCTCCGTTAGCAAGAAGGCTTTTCGAAATCATCGGAGTCACAGGTGTATTCTTTGGACCTGATTTTATCACAGTCACAAAAAATAATAACCATGATTGGGATCACATTAAACCTCCTGTCCTCGGCGCTATAATGGAACACTTCATGTCAGGCCAAAAATTAATTGAAGGTGACGAAAAAGCTGGAGGTGGCCATGTCGAGCACGACGGCCCAGACTCAGAAATTATAGACCAAATAAAAGATTTATTAGACACAAGAGTTCGCCCAGCTGTAGCACAAGACGGTGGTGATATTACATTTCATGGTTTCGACAGGGGCGTTGTTTACTTGCACATGCAGGGCGCTTGTGCTGGCTGTCCGTCATCAACAATTACCCTAAAGATGGGCATTGAGAACCTATTGAGACATTATATTCCAGAAGTGGTAGAAGTACGACCAGTTGCAGCCTGAAGTAATCGCATTAGGTATTGACACATCCACCCCATACTGTGGGCTTTCCATAGTTTCTGGGAAAGATATTTTAGTTGAAATAAACGAATATATCGGCAAAAAACATGCAGAAAATCTTATGTTGCTAACGCACAAAGCTCTGGATTTAGCGAAACTCAAATTTACCGACCTCAATGCAATAGGCGTTGGTGTAGGCCCCGGAAACTTCACTGGAATTAGAATATCTGTGGCTGCAGTACGCGGACTATCACTTGCATTAAAAATCCCAGCATTTGGCATTCTCCGTTATGAAGCTTTTTGTCTCAATCAAACCACAGACACGTTATGCTCAATAAATGGCCCTAACGACCAGTTTTATCTAGTTGAATATAGGAATAAGAAATTTGGGTCATGCAATTTATATAACTTAAATAATTTACCTAAATCTAATCTCGGGCACATTATTGGAGACCAATCAGACCAAATATCAGAAAAATTAAACGCAACTGCATTAAAACCGATATATCTGCCCGCAAC
>Ga0163110_10001504_pt1 | contig 11879 bp, 6 predicted proteins | sample CRUFie1St17metaG_FD_108703 | JGI IMG/M metagenome (GOLD analysis project Ga0163110, IMG submission 108703) | Marine microbial communities from the Costa Rica Dome - CRUD Field 142mm St17 metaG | ecosystem: Environmental > Aquatic > Marine > Oceanic > Photic zone | place: Costa Rica: the Eastern...
GCCGAATGCGCGGACTCCGCCTCGCCCTCCAACGCACCCGCCTCGGCGTATTGCAGATAGGAGCGGAAGACGCCCACGCCACGGGCCGAAGTACGGTTCAGGTCGATATCCAAAGCGCGCAAATTAGTGAACACTTCGCAGCGCCGACGGGCGCGGGTGATCAATACATTCAACCGGCGCTCCCCACCATCGCTGTTGAGCGGTCCAAAATTCATGGACACCTTGCCATCCTGATCGCGGCCGTACCCGACGCTGATGAAAATCACATCCCGTTCATCGCCCTGCACGTTCTCGAGATTTTTGACGAAGAACGGTTCATGCTCGTGCGCGCCAAAAAATTCCTCACAAGAATTATCCTCCATCCGCATCCGCTCCACCTCGTCGTACACCGCCTGCATCTGTTTCACGCTAAACGCCGCCACGCCAAGCGTCAGCTCCGGGCATTCACGTGCATGGCGAAATACCGCCTCGGCCACCGCGCGCGCCTCAAGCGGATTAGAGCTAGTGGCACCGCGTTCGTAAACGGTATCTGGCAAATAATGATACTTGATACCGAGCGCCGGATCGGCCGGATTAAAGTTCGGGAAAATGAGAAGGTTGCCGTCGTAAAATTCCCGGTTGGACACGGCGATCAGGGATTCATGGCGACTGCGGTAATGCCAGCGCAACATCCGCTGCGGCGCGCGCTGGCCAGTCATCGTGCCCAGAATGCTTTCCAGATCGGCTAGACGATTGTCTTCATCATCCAGATCATCGCTGCCGCCGCCGAGGGAATCGAAGAAACGCGTGGGCGGCATTTGTTTACTGTCGCCCACCACCACCAGTTGTTTGCCGCGCAGAATCGCGCCCAGCGCATCCACGGGCTTCACCTGACTGGCCTCATCGAAGATCACCAGGTCAAAATGGACCGAACTTGGCGGCAAAAAACTGGCGATCGACATCGGGCTCATCATGAACACCGGTTTAATCGCCTGTATGGCGCGCCCCGTACGCGTGATGAGTTTTCGGATCGGCAAATGCCGCACGCGCTTTTCAAACTCGCGCAGGAGAATCCCGAGCTGACCGTTGCCCACCATCGACGGCAGCCCTTCCCAGTGCCGAGCCGCTAACCGGATGCGGTTAAAGAGAAACAACAGCTCGTCCAATTCGCGGAAGCGCAGGATATCCTGCGTGTGCGCGGTTTGATTAAACCTCCGCAGCGGTTCGCGGGAATCCAACAGCTCATGCAGCATGCGCTCAAACCACGCATTGCGGAACCAATGCACCAGATGCTCAGGCGCCGCCTCCCATTCGGCCGCTCCTTCCACCACCCAGCCCAACCCAGCTTCCTCTAGCGTTTCTACCAACTGATTGTAAGTTACCTGTTCATCGAGCCTTTCAGCATTCTCGATCATGACCTCCAGCTTGCGCACCTGATCCTCGAAAACCCATTCTTCCAGCCAAGCCGTCCGCAGAGTGTTTTCTAGATTCAGCAGCTCAAATAAACGCTCAGCCTGCGCCTTCCAGGCTGTGTGCGCTTCCCCCATGGCTTTCACCAGACCGGGCAATGAAAGGGTGTCCGGAGCGGATTCCAGATAAGTGATTAACGCATCGTCCACATTGCCCGCGCGAACCGCGGTGCGCAATCGCTCCACGAAGCCCCGCACGGTTTCCAGCTTGCCCCAATCCGAATCCACCCCGCGCCATTGACGCCCGAAGGGTTCCTCAGCCACCGGCTGCTTTTCCTCAATCTCCTTTTTCAACCGCGCCTCAGACATGATGGCGTCCGTAAGCTTGAGCAATTCGGTTGGCTCCTTTGGCGCCTGGCCAGCCTTACACAACGCACGAATCTCCGTACGCGCACGGCGGTAATCGCCAATGATAAACTTGTACCACTTCTCCCCGTGCTCCACGAGAGCTGAGCGTGCCACCAGCACATCGCGGCCCCACGCTTCAGGGATCAACGTGGTTTCATGCTGCGCTTTTAGCGCGGAATGATCGCGACCCGTTTCCAATAGCTCATCCAGCACCGGGATATCCTCCTCCCAACTCCGGCTGCGCAAATGGATCCCGCGCAAATCCGGCGCTTCCTCGGCATACCGGGCCATGGCAGCCAACCGCTGAGCGTCGCTCCAGTTGGCCTGATTGCCAAAGCCCAAACGATCGCGCAAGGCACCCACCGCGATGGTCAGGGCGCCCACTGATTCGAGCGTACGCGGCAGTTCGTCCATTAATCGATCGCGATCCGAGGGCATCATCAAAGTCACCTCCGCACCGTGGTATGGATGTGCCACCGGTTTTCCGTGTGTGGCCAAATGGCTCTCCAAGCGACCAACGGCCACGGTCCGCTGCTCCAGCTGCGCACGCGTGCAATTCAAGATGGTGTCCAGATCGCTTAAGGCATCCACCATCGACTGCAGTCGCGGCTGGTCGGCCACCTCTTTCAGCTGGCGTTGTTGATGAATGAGTTCCCCAAAAATTTCATACGCACTGTAGCCGGTCTGTGCCAGCGGCTCGTTGACCGCACTTGCGTATTGGTTAAGTTTGCCGCGGATGCTGCCGAGTAGTTCCATATCCGACTGCGCGCCGGCCTGCTCAATCACACGTCCCTGCCCCAGCGTGCGTTTCAGTTCATCCACCAACCCCTTCTTATTGGCGTTATGGCTATGGATCTCCAGACAGGCATCGCCGAGGCCGACGGTATCGAGCCGGCGCTTTACCACCTCAAGCGCGGCCATTTTCTCCGCCACAAACAACACCCGTTTGCCCTGCCCCAAGGCCTGCGCCACGAGGTTGGTGATAGTCTGCGATTTGCCAGTACCGGGCGGCCCTTGAATGACCATGTTTCGGCCGTCCTTTACGTCGAGAATCGCCGTCAGCTGCGAGCCATCGGCATCGACCACCTGATGCGATTCCTCCGGCGGCAAATGATCGTCGAGCAAGGTCTCATCCTCATATGCCGAGCCGGCTTCATTAAATCCATCGGACAGCACGGACTTCAGTAATGGATGCTCGGTAGGCTGTTCCTCCTTCGGCCAACCGGCGCAGTCCAAGTCCCGGTACATCATCAGCTTGGTGAACGAGAAAAAGCCGAGATAGATTTCGTCGTCCTGCACCTCCCAATTTTGCAGTCCGGACACCGCCTGCCGCACGGCCTCGAAGTAGACCTTGGGATCCATATCCTCAATCTCCGGGAATGGCGGCAGCTCCGCGGCGAAATCTTGTTTCAGTTTGAACGCCAGCGAGAGGTTTTCCTCAATGTGATCACCCGTGTAGGAAAGTTTATAACGCTCACGCACCGCCGCCCGCTGCAGCTTCACCGGCACGAGCAACAACGGCGCCTTCAACTCGCGCTTCGGATCCTCCGCATCGCGCCAATGCAACATGCCCAACGCGAGGTAAAGCACATTTACACCGCGCTCTTCAATGTACGTGCGCGCCGACCGTTCGGTATTCAGCAGGCGCCGCTGCAACCGGCGATCCGTATCGTTGGTCTGCAACCGCGTATCGCGCAGCTCCCCTTCACTCAACGGCTTCAGCCATTCTTTGCGCAACGCCCCTCCCGCCGCCGCATCCTCCACACGGGCCAGATGTTCGCGGGCCAACATATCGATCTCGTGCTCCAGCGAAGCAGATAGAATTTGCACCTTCTCCGGAGCCAAAGGTTTCTTAAGAATCTCGCGCCCACGCTCCACGCGATTGCGCACACCCTCCACCTGATTAATGGCAAACTCCACTTCATTGAGGAGTTGCCTCCCGGCCGCTTCGTTGTCCTCAGTCACCGCCCGATTAATGGCCTCCTCCACGCGCGGCGGCAGGCTCATCACGGCGTTCAACACCTTGCCTATGGAATTGCCAACCGTCTTCAGGTGCGCGGCCAGATCCTTGTCCACCACCTCTTTCCCGGGCCATTTTGGCAGATCCTCCAACCGCTGACGGGCGTTTGTCAGGTGCGGAGACAGATCCACCTCCAGCCCTTTGCGCGGGACGAAGGTCATCTCTTTCTCACCCCGCACAAGCAGATCGTAAATCTCCACCGAAGACTCCCCCTGCACCCGCACACCACGGGCCGAAGAGTGGCGGTAATTCAAAAGCGAATTACGTAACCCCAAATCCAGCAACTCTTTACGAGCCGCTTCATAATGATCCTGAATCGACATTGCACCAATAAGTGCGCGTTGGGCAACGAGTTGGTACTTCACCAAACACCTGCCACACCGTCAAGTCCGGCCCCGATTAAATCCTATTAAAAAATCATAAAAAACGCCGGACTCCAGATGGAGTCCGGCGCGTTGATTGGATCAAGGAGTTAAACCGCTTCTTCGCCGCTTTCGCCCGTGCGGATTCGAATAGCCTGTTCGATCGGTTGGACAAAGATTTTGCCGTCTCCAATCTTGCCGGTAGCCGCCGCCTTGGTGATTGCTGCGATAGCGTCATCCACCGTCCCGTCAGCCACCACGGTTTCGATTTTCACCTTCGGTAAGAAATCCACCGTGTACTCACTACCCCGGTAGATTTCCGTGTGCCCCTTCTGGCGGCCAAAGCCTTTCACTTCGCTCACTGACATTCCAACCACACCGACCTCTGCCAGCGCGTCTTTCACTTCCTCCAGCTTGAAGGGTTTGATGATTGCTTCAATTTTCTTCATTCAAATATTCCTTGGTTTGGGATTAATCGTTGTAACCCGCCTCACCATGGGCGGAGATATCGAGACCACTGGTCTCATCCTGTTCGTCCACTCGCAGACCAACCATCGCATCCACCACCTTGAGAATGATCCAAGTTGCCACGAGCGTGTAGAGCCCCACCGCGGCCGCTGCCTTAAACTGGATGGCGAACTGGGCTCCACTCTCGTAGTCCCCGCGCCCATCCAATGTGCCGCTGGAACCAAGGAACGCCAGCAACAACGTTCCGATAATGCCGCCCACACCGTGAACCCCGAAGACATCCAGCGAATCGTCGTAACCAAACTTTGCCTTGATGGCCGTGCTCGCGTACCAGCAGACGAAGCCGGAAGCTAGGCCGATGATTAAAGCGCCCTGTGGCCCCACAACACCGGATGCCGGCGTAATCGCCGCCAAGCCCGCAATCGAGCCAGTTACGATTCCCAGCACCGTGGGTTTCCCGTTCTTCATCCACTCAATAAACATCCACGTCAACGCCGCCGTAGCCGCAGAAATCTGCGTCACCACAATTGCGGTGGCACCCCCGCCATCGGCGGCCAAGCCACTGCCGCCATTGAAGCCGAACCAGCCCACCCAAAGCATTCCTGTGCCGGCCACCGTCATCGGCAGATTATGCGGCATCATTTGAGTTTTCGGATAACCTTTGCGCGGACCGAGCACAATACAAGCTACCAAAGCACCTAAGCCCGCGGTGATATGCACCACTATGCCTCCAGCCAAATCCACCGCACCCATCTCTAGGAAGTATCCGTTTTCCGCCCACACCGAATGACAAGCTGGCAGATACACGATCACGGCCCATAGGCCGGTAAACCAGAGCATGGCGGAGAACTTAATGCGCTCCACGAAAGCCCCTACCATCAGTGCCGGGGTGATGATGAAAAAAGTCATCTGAAAAATGAAAAATGCAAAATCAGGAATGCCATTACCCGAATCCTGTGTCAGGCCGGAGGCAAAGGTATTGCTCAGTCCCCCAATAAAGCCATTTTCGTTATCCGTAGAAAATGCCATGGAATAACCAATAACCACCCACAACACGGTCATCAAACAAACCAACGCGAAGCAGTGCATCAGTACTGAGAGCACGTTTTTCTTCCGCACCAAACCGGCGTAAAAGAACGAGAGACCAGGGATGGTCATAAAGAGGACCAAGGCACTCGCGGTCAGAATCCATGCGGTATCACCCGAATCAATCTTCGTGGGCGGCGTATGGCCTTCGGTGGTTGCCCCGGTATCATCGCCGTCAGAGTTTGTATCCCCCGCGGTATTTTCCTCCGTAGCCGTAGTTTCGTTGGTGGTTAGATTATCGGCTGTTTCGTCAGCCCAAAGAGTTTCCCCAACAAAAGTCAGGGTCAGTAGGATTAAAGGTATTATTTTTTTCATTGGCAGATGATGCCAAAAGCGTGTTGGGTTAATATTAAGCTTGTTCATCAAATTGATGAACGAAACAAACGGGGCAGTTTCTAGCTGAAAACAGGATAAAAGCGAGTAGTATTTGTGACAGATTATTACGCCAATTGCCCAGCCAATTGCTGGTGGGCAGCGTGCCATTGGGCAATGGCCTCGCGAAGTTCAGCCACGGCTTCGTCAAACCGGGCACGGAGTTCAGCATACTGTTCCTTGGTGAGACTGATCTTTTTCTGAGCGGCCCTAGAATATTCATTTTTGGCGCGCTCCCATGATTCGACTGCAGAATGGAGCTTATCCCCGGCCTCGTCGAAGAGAGCTTGCGCCTTTTCACAGACGGGCTCGGGCGTATTCGATAACTGCTCGGCCAATTGCTTATTTTTCTGGCGTATTTCAGCCAGCTCAATTTTCTCATCTGGCACACGCCGCAGATCGCTGGTAAGGCCTAGCTTGCTCAGTGTCCAAGCCGCCCATTTGGTGGGGTCAAACTGCCACAGCTTCACGCCATTCCGATAGTCATGCTGAAATTCGTGATGATAGTTGTGATACCCTTCCCCAAAGGTCAGCAGTGCCATAAACCAGGAATCGCGCGCGGAGTGTGTTGAGGAATACGGCTGCGTGCCCATGTAGTGGCAGAGGCTGTTGATGAAAAAGGTGCTGTGGTGACAACATAGGAGTCGAAACATTCCACCAAGCAGGAAACCAAGTAGAGCACCCTGCCAAGAACCCTCAATTAACCAACCCGCATAAGCCGGAAAAACAAACCCAACCACCAAGGCAATCTCAATCCACCAGCGGTGTTGCCACATAACAATTTTGTCGGCCATTAAATCCTTAACGTTATCCTTGGGTGGAGCGAGCTTCTTCTTGAATAAGATCCAACCAATGTGGGCGTGCCAAAAGCCTTTGCTAATATTGTAAGGGTCATCTTCGTGATCCACATGCTTGTGGTGACGGCGATGATCTGAACTCCAAACGAGAGCCGAATCCTGCATAGCTGTAGCTCCACCGATCAGAGCAAATAATTTGACTGGCCATTTGGCCTTGAAAGAAATATGCGACAACAAACGATGATAGCCGAAAGTAATCCCCATCCCCGAATAGATGAACAAAACAAGCGCAATGAGAATATGTGCCCACCAATGCTGGATATCAGCATGAAATTTCCAGATAAACAGTGGCAGTCCTACTACTGACCCCAAAAGAATCAGGCCTAGAAAAAAAGTGTTACCAAAGTGGATACCGTTCCACACGTACTTTCTTATTTGAGACATATTAATTTCCTCCGCCCCGTAGGGCGGAAAGATCGCACGCTTCAAGGAATTGTAAATAAAAACATGCTACCTTTTCGCTGTTTCAACCTATATCTTCTCAAAAACTATGAATTGCACTAAAATTCACTGGCTTCTAATTGTCCTTATCTTTCCAATTATTTCGTTCGCTGATAAACCGAATGTCCTGCTGATTGCTGTTGACGACCTAAATGCTGATTTAGGTTGCTACGGACACCCACTGGTAAAGTCGCCTAATGTTGACCGACTAGCTCAACGCGGCCTTCGGTTCGATCGCGCCTACTGCCAGTATCCGGTTTGTAATCCCAGTCGGTCATCATTTATGACCGGTCTGTATCCAGAACAGACCGGCGTGCTATCCAATGCCGGCTATTTCCGAGATAAACAACCGGATATCGCTTCCCTCTCGCAGCACTTCATCAACCATGGCTATTTTGCCGCCCGGATCGGAAAGATTTATCACTACGGCGTACCCACCCAGATCGGCACCGATGGCGAGGACGACAAAGCTTCCTGGAACAAGGTCATCAACCCCATAGGCATCGACCGCACGCGCCAGGACGAAGTGATCACCCTGCGCGCCGGCTCATACGGCGGCACCATGAGCTGGCTCCTGCTCGACAGCAAAGACGAGGAACATACCGACGGACAGGCAGCGCTCGCCGCCGTGAAGCTGATGGAGGATCATCATCCGGATAAGACCGGAAAACCCTTCTTTCTCGCGGTCGGCTTTTATCGACCGCACACGCCATACGTCGCGCCTCTGCATCACGCACAGCATTATCCGCTGGATAAAATCGAACCCGTCCTCGAATTACCCGGCGACCGCGACGACATTCCGCCTGCCGCCCTGCCCGACCGCCCAAATCAACGTGAGCTCACTCTCGAGCAACGCAAGGAGATCATCCGCGCCTATTACGCCTCAACGACATTGATGGACGCCTGCCTTGGCCGCGTACTGGATGGGCTAAAAAAACTCAAGCTCGAAGACAACACAATCGTCGTGTTTCTCAGCGACCACGGCTACCATCTCGGTCAACACGGCCTCTGGCAAAAGAGCGATCTCTTTGAAGGCAGCACGCGCGTACCGTTCATCATTTCAATACCCGGCATGAAAACCGCCGGCCAGTCCTCCAGATCACTCACCGAACTTATCGATCTTTACCCCACCCTCGCTGATCTCTGTAATCTGCCGCAGCCCAAACATCTCAAAGGCCACAGCCTCGCGCCTCTGCTTACCAACCCCAAGGCTACCGTCCGGCAGGCCGCCTACAGCACCACCCGCATCCGCCCGCGCCTGCCCGGCTTCACCGGCAAGGTCAAACCCCTCGGCCGCTCCATTCGCACCGACCGCTATCGTTATACCGAATGGGCAGATGGAAAATACGGTGTGGAACTGTACGATTACCAGACCGATCCTAGGGAAATCACCAACCTCGCCCGGTCTGCAGCGCATGCTGGCAAAGTGAGGGAACTCAAAACGATTTTCGATCAAACCCGAAAACACACCCGTTAAATGAAATCTCTTGTTTCGCTGACTCTTCTACTCAGCCTCCCCCCGGTCTTCTCCGCCGCTGAGGTGAAGGGAAACTGGAAACGCCACGTCGTTTGGGAAGGTCTCCGTAACAATGTTGCCGTAGCCGCTAATTTCACAGGAGATGGCAAAATCGATGTCATCAGCAACGCTGGTGGCAAAACGCGACTGTTTATAGCGCCAAAATGGAAAGAGGTCATCATCGGGGACCACAAGGACCACACCTTTATCCATGGTGAAACTATGGATGTGGACGGTGATGGAGATGCGGATTTCATCGGTGCCCGGTATAAACCGGGCCTCATTGTGTGGTTTGAGCAGCCGAATAAAAACCCCACCGGCGGCCCGTGGAAGGCGCGCATTGCCGAGGACGAAATCATCGGCATCCACGGCGTACTCAAAGCGGATGTCAACGGAGACGGCAAACTGGATCTACTCGCCAACAGCGGCCAGCCCATGGGCAAGTTTCCCAACTCCGCCGTGTGGCTGGATATCCCAGAGAATCCCAAGACCGCCCAGCGCTGGCCACGGTATGTGTTCGCCAAGGAAGACGCCCCGGGTCTGAGCCATTACCTCGGTGCCGGCGATCTCAATGGCGACGGACGGCTCGATATCACCCTCGCCGCCAAGGGCGGCCCGCAGGATAAATCCGGCAAGGGCGAATGGTTTGCGTGGTGGGAAGCCGGCGAAGACCCCACCAAGCCGTTCAAGAAACATCGCCTTCCCGGCAAACACCCCGGCGCCACCAACATCATGCCCGCCGACGTGAACGGCGACGGTAAGCTAGACATCATCGCCAGCCGCGGCCACGGCACCGGCCTCATTTGGTATGAGAATCCCGACTGGAATTTTCATAACATCAATACGGAACTCCTATCTTCGCATTGCTTACAAGTGGGTGATATTGATGCCGATGGCGACATCGATGCCATCACCTGCGCCTATCTCAGCCGCAAAGCCGCTTGGTTTGAGAACGACGGCAAAGGCAAGTTTACCACGCATATCATCCATAACGACCAAGCGGCCTATGACATCCGCCTCGTGGACATGGACGGCGACGGCGATCTCGATGCGCTCATCGCCGGGCAACAAAGTAAGAACGTGGTGTGGTACGAAAACCCTTTGAAGTAGCATGTCGGTCATCACCGAGGAACAACGGAATCCATTTGCAACGCCTTCCCAACTCCCGCTAGCCTTTCCTAATGAGCCAAACCAAACCCAAAGTCCTGATCATCATCGGCGATGCCGCTGAGACGGTGGACACGATGTATCCCTACTTCCGCCTGATCGAGGGCGGCTATGAACCGGTGATTGCCGCGCCGGAAAAACGCACCTACCAGATGGTGATGCACCAGAACAAACCCGGCTGGACCATCACGAAGGAATGGGAGGGCTACACCATGGACGCGGACATCGCCTTCGCTGACATCAATCCCGAGGAATACCTCGGCATCTTCTTCAGCGGCGGCCGCGCACCGGAATACATTCGTGAAGATGAGGATCTCCTCCGCATCACGCGTTATTTTTTTGGGCGAAACGCCCCCATCGCCAGCGTGTGTCACGGCGTGGAAATCCCCGCGCGCGCCGATTGCGTGAGGGGCCGCCGTATGGCCACCGTGCCCAAGGCGAAGTTTGATCTCGAAATCTGTGGCGGCACGTTTGTCGATGAACCCTGCGTGATCGACGGCAACCTCATCAGCGGCCGCACCTTCTGGGATCACGGTCATTATATGGGCCCGTGGATGAAGCTCCTCGATGAAGCCCGCGAAGCTCATGCCTGATGCGCCGGTGGATGTGAAAATGCACACCGTGAGGGTGGTTGGACTCGATGCATCAGGGCGGGGGTGCGTCTTGCAATCGACGAGATGCGCTTAGGTTACGAATACGAATCCCATGCACCAGGTATTCGGAACCTCGCTCAAGGCCAACCTTCCCTCCACTCGGCTGCCTACTACACGCTCAATCGTGCACCAAAGTAAGCCACAGTATTTTTATGCGTGAATTTTACGCATTAATTAGAATTCATGCCATTATCCCCATAAATTAAATAAAAAATCCCTGAAAAACAGAGGGTTTAAGTTTTTCATCATTGGCACAAAAAATGCATTAACTCGTCTCCCAGTTTAGCCGGGCTCGAGATAATTCATTGCAAATGAATTGCATTAATATTAAATCTAAGCTTTCTAGTAAGCGGCTGAAGTGATTTTCACCACAAAATTATTAAATAAGCTCAAAAGAACTTGGATTCCCATATCCATATTGTGCTTGGGGTTGAACTGGAGTGGAGTCCAGCTAACCATTTGGAGTGCTACGGCCATCGCTAACTCTACAAAGATGCCTTTATCCGAGGCTTTTAAGCACGCCTTTCAGGAAAAAGTCACGTATCTCGAAAAAGAATCCTGTGCCTGCGTTCCATGTCGTTTAGTGGAATGGAAGCATGAACAGGATAACCAAAAACGTGATGACTTGTTTTTGAATAAATACTCATTGGAGGGAATATCTGACATAATACCTCAAAATATTAATCCCTGTTATATCGATTCTTACCGGTTAATTGAGGAAAACAATCAATTGATCCCAATAAATCCTCCTCCGCAATCCCCGCCTCCGGAGTCCTACGTTTAAAATAAATTACCTAGTAAGCGTTGCGCTACCATGCGGTTACCGTTTGCTACAAGACACAACCCCTTGCGGAGTGTGTCCTTTCTAAAAAAAACTAATAAATTTAGACTTAGGAAAAAATGAAAATTCAGAAAAATAATAAGGCGGCCTTCACCTTGATTGAGTTGTTGGTCGTTATTGCCATTATCGGCATTCTCGCCAGCATGTTGTTGCCCGCACTGGCCAAGGCCAAAGCCAAAGCCAACCGAATCAAGTGCGTTAACAACCTAAAATCTCTGGCCTCAGCCTACGTTGCCAAGGGAAATCCACCATGGAATGAAACACCACGCACTTTGGATAGTATGTACGGTGCAGGCAACC
>Ga0163110_10001505_pt1 | contig 11861 bp, 16 predicted proteins | sample CRUFie1St17metaG_FD_108703 | JGI IMG/M metagenome (GOLD analysis project Ga0163110, IMG submission 108703) | Marine microbial communities from the Costa Rica Dome - CRUD Field 142mm St17 metaG | ecosystem: Environmental > Aquatic > Marine > Oceanic > Photic zone | place: Costa Rica: the Eastern...
CTGGTTCTGTGCCACCTGCTTCGGCATCAGAGGCTCCAAACTCATCGTCCTCTTCTCCACCTTCTGAGTCCAGTGAGTCTAGATCTGTGTCTGCATCCATGTCCATCGTGTCATAGGAGACAATAGGTTCTGAAGCAACTTCTTCTCCGGTCAATATTCTTACACCGTTGTCTAGTTCTTGCCTAGTAGTCGATAAAGTCGCATCCGCTTGTTCAATCGCTGGTTGGATTTTTTGCATGAAAGCGTCTGCCTTGTCTGCTCCCATTTCGTCTCTGATTCTGTCTGCTAGTTCTAACATACCTTCTGTCTTCATTGATGCTAGATCTTCAAGGAATGCTGTTACTTTGTCCATCATGTCCTTGGCCGCTAATATTAATTCTGATTGCTCTTCCACGCCTTCTTTTGTTAGCATTTTGCTAACCAATTTTTTTTCGTCTTGTCCCAAAGCCATACCTTTATCTAGTTTGTCTTTGGCAGTCAAAGCCTGTGTGGCCGCCATTTTTTCTTTGTCGCCATACTCTTTAATTGCTTGGTTAACAATGTCAAGCATCATTTGATTTTTTTGATATTTGTCATCTTTGAGTTCATGCCCAAAGTGTGTGTTTTGTGTGATATCGTGAATTTTTGTTCTGATGTGATTTGCAGTATCTTCTAGTTCTTCTTTTGTAAATTTGCCCAAATCCATAGTTTGGTTGAATCTTGATTCAAATTCAGATAGCAAACTCTCAGTCGTAATTGGTTTTGTAAGTTCTAAACTGTTCATTACACTTATTTAGTTATTAGACTTCAAACGTGTCATAGAAAATCTGCTGTATTTTAGCCTTATATAGGTCTGCATAATGGTTAGCATCGTCCAATCGTTGCATATAGATCTCTTCTTTCACTTCGTCCCGTTGTTTTCTAGCAAGTTTTAGGCTGGATTTAAATTGTTGTATTTCAAACAGTTTGGATGCAAAGTGCATATCATATTCTAAAACTTGTTGCGGTGGTGCTTTGTTTTCTGCCAAGTGATGTGCCACCATGATTGCAGTTTGTTTAAGGTAAATTTGCTCATAAAGGATGTTTGCTTCTATCATGTCTGCTATCACATATACATATCTTGTTCCTGTATGCTTTTTTGGAACAATCGCTATGTTGCCTATGAGGATACCTTTACTGAACTGTTTTGGTAAATGACGGAAAGGCCTTCTTGCTTCTTCTTTTTTTGCCAGATCCGCAAGTTTGTTCTTGAGTCCGAATGCCTCAATCTGTCTTACAAGTTCTTTTTTATTTTTTAATACCATCACGCACAAATCTAATGCTTCTATTTAAAGCATATTGAACGTCGTTGTCAAGTTTTTTCCGAACAAATACTGACTTATCAGCCAACAGTTTTGCTGTCTGTATATCGTTAGGATCTAGTTCACTATTACGAAAAGGTCTGTCGCTGTGTGCTTGTATAAACTCTAGATGCTTTTCACTAATATAAACGCGGCAACGCGGTGCTATCTGTACATACATTGTTTTGGTAATTTAATTTTGATTAACCAGGCATCTTCATCAGGATAACCACCACTGTTGATAGTAATCCCGCAACAACTGTGCCTGCTGTTGCTATAATAGTTTTTGACTGTGACTTTTGTCCTTGCGTCATATCCTCATTCATTTTTGCCAATCGCAGTTCGATGGCAGAAAGCCTGTCGTGTAAGCCTTTGTATCTTTCTGAACAAAGGTCCACGTGTGCTTCTAAATTTTGTTTCTCTAATTCTGTTGTACTCATATAATTTTTAATCTCTCTTTTGAGGTTCTGTACCTCGAACAATAGAGCCTGTAAATGAGCCTGAGTCATTGCCTGAAACGCCTTTGTATGTGCCTGTTAGTGCCTTAATCAAAGTTATTTATTTGAAAATCCTGCGTACGAAAAGTACGTGTTTATTGTTCTGCTGTCGTTTGTAATGAAAGTGGATGTAGGAAATGTTGCAGTTTCCTTGCAAAAATTAATGATAGGCACTTGATTAAAATCTTCAATTAGTTGTCCAACTGGATTTTCATTATCACCATAGACTTCTGATTGTTCTGTGAAAAATTGGAAATGCCACGTTGTTTGTTTGCCCTCATATAAATTACCAAATTTGGTGTTGCCCAGAGTTATATCTTTTCTCATAGGTGGTTGCTCATATATCACGTTACCTCTTATCTGAAGTAACTGTACCATTGTATTGAAGTTATTGTTTTGGTTCCGTGCTATTGCTAGACTATTCTTGTCATGAACCACGTCCCCACTAACAGTTTTAAATGGAAAAGGCTTATGCAAGGTACCATTGTTGGTAATGTCCACGAGAGTGTGTACTCTATATTCATGCATAAGATAGATATTTAAGTCACAAAAAAAAGGGTGAACAAATTAATGCCCACCCTTTTTCGTTTACTGTTGAAACAGTTATTATGCCACTAACGCAGTATCTAAGATACCAAGTTTAGTTGCATGAACTTCTGTAGAAGATAAGTTTACACCATCTACTGTTCCTAATGCTCTTAGAGATGCCTGCATAGTTGTTACGTTAACTGAGTCACCACCTTCGAATGCAACAGTTTGCTGAGTGTTACCATCTAATAATGGTCCCATAGCAACGATTGTGCCTTCTGTCATTAGTGTGTTTCTGATTGCGTTCTGAGCACCTAGTGGTCCTGCAGATCCGTTTACTGCTACTGTGTAGTCAATAGTGATGAATTGGATATCTCTTCCAAAACTTTCAAAATTGTTTGTTACAGCCGCCGGGTTTACTTTAGTTGTCATTTTAAATCCTCCTTTTATAAGATTAATGACTTTGATTACGCTCAGTAATCAAGTTGCAAGTATTTATAATTGTATTTGGTAAATTATGCTATATTATTACTTTTTTATCCAAACTTCTTCGCTTCTTTTACGATTTTGACGTCTATATCCGTATTCTAGTAGTATATTTTCTGCACGATGAACGGCTCTTAATCTTTTTTTGCCTTTATATCTTTTCATTTCAATATTAATTACTGGATTATTTTGAGTAATAGTTTTTCTAGCACCTTCCATAAGTAGGTCCTCATAGCCGTCAACGTCTATCTTTATAAAATCAATGTTGGTAAGATTGTAACTATCTAAAGTTTTTATCTTGATATCCCCTGAGGATCTTTGCAGTCGTTGATCTAATGGTTCCGGAAAGTTTGCTGTTCCCTCCTCACTACCTAGACCTACTTCGTGCAGTACAGCATTTTTATCTAAAGGAATGTTCCTTTTGAAGCAGTCATTGAATATAGGATTTGGTTCAAAGCAGTGAACAGTTTCAAAGTCGTTCATAAGCCATCTTGTCCACATACCAACATTAGAGCCGGCATCTATGCACCCTCTCCATTTCTTCACATATTCATATGCAATATCTCTTAGATACTTTTGTCCATCACCTACATCTTTCATAAACGTAGGGCCGGTATGAAATTTTTTGATTGCTACCCAGAAGTCTTTACTTATTTTTTGCTCTGGCATGGATTGTTTGTAGTAATTTCACATAGGTGTAGCCACCTTTTACAATATCATCTACCATGCTTATAACAGGAGCATATGCCTGCATCACAGGAGCGGGTACTGCCTTGCCTTGTTTAACCATGTCAGCGGCAATTTTTGCACGTCTTACATTTGAAGAACCAACAAGTTGTCTATAACCTGTCATCTCATCTGGAGTCAGTTCTGCACCAGGCACTGTTCTTTCTGCATCAATTACATTGTCAAGTTCAAGTTTCTGTTTGTCAGCAAATTCTTGCGTTTTTCTCTGGAGGTCTGTGCCTGACAATTTTGCCTTAAGGGCCTGCAATAATCTTGTCACTGTTGCTTTTTGTCTTGCCCTGTCCAATTTACTGTAATCAGATATTGCTCTTCTTAAGTTTTTGTAGTCAACATTTGTTATTCCAAGTCCTACTTCTAATTTTGATAGGAAGGAGTAAGCATTTTTGAAATCTCTCAAATATCTTCTAATGGCCAATACAGGTACACTTTGTCTTTGCCTCATAGCCATTGCTGAATTTTTGTTTGATAACTTTTTGGTAATTTCCGGATCACCCGCTACCACGGCCATCATGTTGTGTAAATCATTTGTTGTTGTACGTACCCTTTCGAAACTTCCATATGCAAGTGTGTCAGTAGCATATGATTTTACAAACCCAGAGGTTTGTTCAAAGTTTCTAAGCAAAGTGAGTGCAAGAAAAGATAGATAGATTCTCTCTGTGATCTCTTGAAATGTATATCTTTGTAGGTCGCTTTGTCGTCTGACCACCCTACCTTCTGATACATACTTTAAAAATGGTGTTATCATACACATATTTATAGACTATATGCAACGAAACTTTATATTAACAGACTTGATGAAGACTGGTTATCATAACGATCTTGAAGATTTTATCGATATGCATACACTTGAAAAGCAGTCATTTGAATACACCGGTGAATATTATACTTTGCATCAATACGATCTGGATGGATTTGACAGGCGTATTGCAATAATCGATACCAGAACAACTAACGAAAGATTGCATAGTGAAACATTCAATGACGAGGTTAAAAAGAGATGTGACCTATTGCACAGCCAAGGCTTTCATTTTATAAAAGCAAATCCATGGGAGAGCCTGCCAAACATAGAAGAACACACACAGTATCCAACAATTGACATACCACATATAAAATGGACAGGAGGTGTCAGTTGGTTTTGGTTTTATATGTATCGAAAACATTTAGGAAAACAATACAACTTTGTTCACACAAATAAAAAATTTGACTTTCTTTATCTAAACAAAACAGTGCGTGAACATCGAGTTAAACTATATAAAAAATTAAACGAGGAAAACATTTTAGATAACAGTTTAGTAACATTTCATGGATTAGATAATACTGCCTTGCCACAGGAATATGAATTGCCCGGTGTTGTAAAATATCCTTATCGAGGATTGGACCAAGATATATTTGAAAAACCTTACAACGAAACAAAGTTTAGTATAATATCAGAAACAAATGACAATGCTAATGATGTATTCATGACTGAAAAAATTTGGAAGCCTATCATAGCAGGTCATATGTTTGTTGTGCATGGCAATCCGTTGTACCTTCAAAAATTACGTGAATTAGGGTTCAAGACTTTTAACAGTTATTTTGACGAAAGTTATGACTTAGAAGAAAATAAAAATACAAGAGTCGAAAAACTTCAAAAACTTTGTAGAGAACTTAAGGATTGCTATTGGGAAGATATGTATATGCTTTCAAAAGGCATTAGAACACACAATACTAATTTGTTTTTTAATAGAGAAAAACTATCTCAACAGATTAATAAAACACTAAATTTATTTCTTGAATTTGTTGACAGCCGTTAAGTTTCTACGAGAGAATCCTAACCTGTCCACTAACTTTACAGCATTACCCGACTTGTCCACAGCAACAAATCCTTCAGGTTCAGTTACTTCTAATCCACTGTCAGTTTGTTGGAAAGAACCTATTGCCATTGCTTGGTTCATTTTTTTCAAAACAAATGCTTTCATTTGTTGAACAGCCTTGTAGAAAGTTAGCATGGCTTGTAAAGGTTTTTTGGCTCGCGTTAAAAATATAGGCATCTGTTTTAATTTTTCCTGCCTTAACGCCAAGGCCTTCTGTGCCTTAAGTCCTGCAATTTGCTGTTGCATTCTATCTGCGTAAAACTTTTTGAAACCTTGTAAGAATTGATTCACGTTGGTTGGAAGTTCTCCTTGCTTGACCATTGCATTAATATACATCTGAAACATAGGCACAAAGTCTTGATTCTGTCCTAAAACACTTGATAAATTTCTTGGTACGTTACTCAATAGACCTTCTAGTTTTTCTATGCTGTTGAAAAATTGTCTTGTTTCTTCGTCTGTGAATTTTGCACTACCAGAAACATCTTTGTATACAGCATTGTCAAAAAATACATCATCAGATCGTACAAAATTTTCAACATCTGCTCCGGCTGATGCTGTCATGTCTGCAAGTGTTTCGCCGTTGTATGTTGTGTGGAATATGATGCCTAATTTGGCTCTGTCTATTTGTTGTGCAAGTTCACCGCCTTCCGGTACAGCATAAGTTATAGTATTGGGTTTGAAAGTTAAGTGTGGTTTGTTACCTATATTTTTTCTTACAATGTCTTCATCAGTAAACAGCAGGTCACCTTGTACCACTCCTCTGATTGCTAATTTTTTTAAATGAACAAGACACTTTAAGAGTTTCTGTCCTAGATCATCCGTGCCGTGATTCCTTGCGATATCTTTTTTGGTATAGTTTATTTTGGCATTCTGGGCGAACACCGATTTGGTTCCAACAAAAAATTTATCGTTGTCAGGATTGACTCCACATATCACAGCAGGAGCACCATCCCATTTGACAGACACACTCATTGCTTCTGAACTTGATCCTTTAAGTGTTAATAGTAATCCTCTAAAATATTCTAAGACTGCTTTGCCACCCTCGTAGCCGTCAGTGATCACTATGTCCTCAATGTGTTCAAGGTGTGTCCTCTTAAACTCTGTTAGGACATCTTCGATCAACATGATTAGTCCTCTTTGTATTCGCCGTCTATTGTTTTGAGAATATTTTGTTTGATGTCTTTGTTCTCTTTGATTCTAGCAACACCTTTGCTGAATTTTGCGGCGTCCATATTTTTGATTGCTGAATGGAACTTCTTCTCTAACTTAAATGCAGTTTCCTGATCAAAGTTTTCTCTAATATAGTTAATAAGTCTAATTGCACTCTCTAGTATGTGCGATGCACGGCTCTCTACAACATTTTCTTTGTCTTTCGTAAAAGAAATGTTGGACAACTCATCTAGAATGCTTTTAGTTTCTTTTTGCATATATGGTATTTACTTAATATTGTAACACAATTAAGCAATAAGTCTACGGCTTTTTGAACACAAAATACTTACGACTGTTAGTATCATCACGTATATCAAGGATTTTAAGGTTAAACATCTCAGAAAGTTCTATTATAAAAGGCACATTCCATGGAAAAAATTCTATCCAGTCTGCTTCAGGTTTGTCATGCGAAAGTCCAGGATTTACTCTGAAAAACATGATGCCATTAGTCTCGAGAAGTTGTACACATCTCGAAACCTCTGCAATAATTTTATCTTTACTGCCAAAGTTTACTGACCCTAAACATAATATTATATCAAATTTTTGATCAGTCTTATAATCCAAGGTGCCAACTTCATAGTCTGCCTTGTTATTGTATGGATCAATACCTATGAGATTATGTATTTTGCCTTTGAATTCGTTGTAGCCACAACCAACATCAAGAACTGCTCTTGGCTTCAATGCATTCACTTCGTCGATTAGTTGCACACCAGAATACTTCCATTTCTTCATGTCGTTTTGCCAATACTTAGAAAAATATTTGTTAAGACAAGCGTCGTCTATCTTGTTTGCATACTGTTCTAATGTTTCGCACCTTGGCACATCAACGCCAAATGTCTCTTTAATGTAAGGTGCAGTTACTTTGCTTGGGTCTTGGTTGGTGTCTTGTGAAAGTTTCTCAAATATTTTTTTATTCATTAACTTATATTAACAAGAATTTTGATAGACTACAATCTTTTTTTAATTGGACTTGATAAAATTTTATCTGTTTGTTCTGTTTTTACACCAGTCACAACCAACATTGGTCTTGGTTTATTACTTGCGTTTGCTGTGGCGTGTGGAATGTTAGGCCAATCAAAGGTATGTATATCACCGGATTTCCAGGCATCAAATATTTGATTACCATACATAAGAAATTGTCCCGGTTCCCAATCCTGTAACATAATCATGATCCTTACAACTTTTTTATAGTCAGCATCTAAATCATACAACTTATCAATATGCATATTCAATACCTCTCCTGTGAATTGTATGTGCAACTTTGATTTAACAGTTTCCAAACAAAAATAGTCTGTCATTTTTTGCAACGAAGGACACTTTGTAAAATCCTTTAGTCCTCGGTATATTGTCATTTTAGGATCAGCACCTGCTTGTAGCAAATCGTTTTCCTCTGCCTCAACGTTGATGTTTGTGTTCTCTCTGCCTGTGCCTTCTCTGCGGTTTGCCCAATTCAATGGCTTGGCATCTTCTATCACTGACTGTAATTCTGTCTGCCATCCGCCTATAAATTTACCTAGATGTGTGACTGCATTTTCATCCCTATGCCATTTGTTGAAATGATAATTGCTTCTTGTTTTTGCTTCTTCCCAGTTACTTGTAGACATAAACTTGGATACCTTTCTGTGCGTAATTATGTATCCTTCCTTTTGTGTTTGGAAATTTTATTTCGAGCAATCTACACAGGTCAACGTTGTCGTTAACTCTTGTAATACGTTTGCTGTTATCTTTAATGAACTGCATTGTATCTTTGTTTTCGGACTGTATGTGTTTCCACATCTCATCTAGGTTTTCAAAATGCTGATAATTTGGATATGTGATGTTGAAATGTCCGCAAAGTTTCCACCACTCTAAACATTCATAATCATTCCTGTACACCATAACAATTGGATGTCCAGATTGTTTCAATGATTCAAGGTTGTGTGCAAACGTGTGAGATTTTACAATACGTTTTCCTTTGCCTGAGAAAGGTCCATCCCAGTCTGTATTTTCAAACTCCATGCCCGGATCCCAATAGGCTCCTGTGTGCATCAACTGTTTGCTACCCGGAGTGTCGGCGTCATGATAATATGTCCTTGCCTCTGAATAATCTGTGTGATCTATGTCATCACTCCAGTAGATGTTTTTGACAACACTGCTCCATTTTGAGCCTGGTGCTCCTGTAAACAAAATATACATCATGTGTAATCTATTCCTTTGTCCTTACGTACCAAACTGTTTATGAATATTCCTAATGCAACCGCTATGCATAACAAAAATATAGGATGGTTGTAAATGTTGAATAATTCAAAAAATCTAAATCCTTCCATCGAAGTAAGTCCTGGCTTCCATTGTTTGTATCCATACATCTGTAATGTCGCCCAGAAGTATTCATCAATTTTGAATGCTACCACATAGGCAACAAGTATTGCAGGTCTACTTATATTGAAATATTTACAAACACATCCTATGGCACTTAAAATTGTGAGTAGAGCCAAGTCTTCCCAACCACCTGTGTATTGCATATTAGCATAAATGATTACTGCTAAAATAAATGTTGCGTAAATCCAGAAAGGAACTTCTAATACTTTTAGAATATATTTGTACAAGAATATGCTTAACAATGCCACACCAACAGTTCCAAAGATATAACCAAATGCTAGGCTGTTTGTGAATTGTATATCGTCCAATAGGTTTGGTGTGCCAATCTCCATACCGAAGTACATACAGATTGCCATGACCATTGCCGCAAATGGTGCCGCTGGTATACCAAACAAACAAGCAGGTATCATACTAGATACTTTCTGTGCATTGTTGGCTCCTTCACACCCTAGTAATCCGACAGGGTTACCTTCACCAAAAGGAACTTCTTGGTCTTTTTCCTTATGTGCGGCCTTTGTGGCACCGTAAGCCAAGAAGTCACCTACTGCACCTCCCACGCCTGGTAATAATCCTGTAACAAATCCAATTAGACCACCACGCATCATGTCACGCCAATGTTTCCTTGTATCACTGAAGCCTTTCCTTAGTCCTGCCCAGTAATTGCCTTCCAGTGGCGGTGCCGCTGATTTTAAATTTTGTCTAAATCCATCTAATAGTTCTGGAACTCCAAATAGTCCTGACAGCAAAACAACCATTCCGATTCCGTTTTGTAGATATTCCCAACCAAATGTCAATCGAGGATTGCTTACAACGTCTTCACCGACCATTCCCAGTGCCAGTCCAAAAATTATTGCACCTATGCTTAGGAACACATTTTTACTTGCAACGAAACCAACACAGGCCAGGGCCATGATCATGAACCCGAGGAACTCTGGACGTCCAAATAAAACAATTATCTTTCCATAATAAGGGAGCAGAAAGAAAGTAAGAGAAGCAAACAACACTCCGTTGAATGTAGAGTCAGCGATAGCGATGCCCATTGCCCTTGCGGCTTGACCTTTCTTGGCCATCGGGTAACCATCTATCACACAGGCCGCGGTTGTACTCGCACCTGGTATACCTGTAAGGATACTGGTATAACTGTCTGCACTAGCACAACTTGCCACGATTGCTGTTAGGAAGACCAACCCCAGATAGGGGTCGGCCATAAAGTATGCTCCCATGCTGAACACAGTTATCAGGGCCGTGGTCACACCCGCGATGGGTATGATTCCGACCAGCATTCCGTAACAGGTGCCAATTAAGGCCCAGATAACGTAGTCCATGTCTTTAACCTTACTTTAGAAGTTCAGGTTTGTAGATAGAAGGAAATCCATATGCTTCTTGGTTCCAACGTACTGCATCTTTCAATGCTTTCTCTGTGATCAAAGATTTCAGAGCCGCCAATAAAGATGGTCCGTCTTGGATCCAAGGATACACACCAGTCTTGGCATATATCTCAGCACTTGCAACTGGATCATTAATCATCTCAGTCACAGCCGCTTTGACTTTAGCCGCGTTTGGGTTACCTTTGTTCATCCAAAGTGATTTTTGGATAGCATCTCTCCAGTTTCTCGTAAGTTTGTATGCGTTGTATAGATCACCTGATGGCTGTTCGCCCCATAGTGACTCATAAACATCTTCAAACTGTGTGTTAGGGAAGTTTGGATCTGCGATTTGAACATTGTTTTCTAAGTCTAGAATACCGTGCGTGAACCATAGTTCGTTGCCTTCGATACCTTCATAGAAACGTTTCCATGCCGCTGGTGATTCCCTTGCAACATCAAACTCTTTGTTTTGAAATCCAAGTCTTTTCTCACCACCTGATACACCATTTACCCAGATAACACGTTCTCTCCAACATTTTAGATAGTCGTCTACTGTGTTGTCGCCTTGTGGACCACATAACAACATGGCAACTGCCGCCGCATCTGGTTCAAAACCCGATCCGCCCGCGATTGTCCAAGTGCCTTCTTTTTCTTTTGCACCTGCGTGTTTTCCTAACACAATGTCGTTGTTCATTGATCCAATTAATTCATAATCAAAATAATTGTAATCAACTTTGTCTAGCAAGTATGATACACCGTTACCACCGTGTGCAACCATTATTGTTTTGTCATCAAAACGTAGGCTGTTGTGGAACTTGTTGAATCCTGGAATATCTCTTGCACCTGGAATATGACGTACCACTACTGGTTCACCAATAAACTTTTCCAAGTTCTTTGCAATGATTTCACTCCACACTGAAGTACCTTTGCCAGGTGCTTGTGGAACAATCAAAGTATAATCAGCAAGTGCTGAAGTGACAATACCCAATGATAGTATCGCCGATATTATAAGTTTCTTCATTTGTTTTCCTTTATTATATGAACATAGGCCTGCGCCTGTATGATACAGGTCTATAATTCTGTTATGTTGATTTGGGAGTTTCTGTTGTGAACTTCCTTGGGAGCGTTACAACAAATATATGCAATTAGTTATGAACTTGTTAATACTAGGAATTTCTTTTTGGTTTAAAGACTGTGCCGTATTTCTGCTCGTACAATTTTAATTTGGATGATAATTCTTCTACTATTTGACTGTAATCAGCATTCTGCACTTTTAGATTGCCAATCTGTCCTTCTAGCAGTCTAATTTGTTCGTTAAGTTCACCAACTCTTTTGTAAAGGCCATATTTTTCTTTAACTTCGTCTGCTATGGCTTTTCTATAAACTTCAGGATTATCTACCTTGTCCACGGTATGCCTTAAATGATCTTTTTTTAGATTTGTTCATAGAACTTCTTTTACATTTTTTCCTAAAGCCTTGTGACGTTCTTTTTGGTGC
>Ga0163110_10001506_pt1 | contig 11859 bp, 15 predicted proteins | sample CRUFie1St17metaG_FD_108703 | JGI IMG/M metagenome (GOLD analysis project Ga0163110, IMG submission 108703) | Marine microbial communities from the Costa Rica Dome - CRUD Field 142mm St17 metaG | ecosystem: Environmental > Aquatic > Marine > Oceanic > Photic zone | place: Costa Rica: the Eastern...
ACTTTGCCTAGTGGTATTCCTTTATTAAAATCGCCACTTACCAAATAGTTAAGTGCGAAGTTTCCTGTTGAAATCCAATCTGTAGGATCATGAAATCCTGAACTCATTCCTGTGATGGACTTTGTTAATGTCTTTCTAAATTTACTAACGTCAAATGCCTTTACCATAATTTTTTACCTTTAAGTTGTGTGGGGAGTTGCCTCCCCACATTGTGCTTTACTACTTTTGTTGTCTTGCTCTTATCATTGCTAAGATGTCTTCAGCACTATTGTTTGTTTCCTGTGTAGCAGGTTTCTCTGCAGGTGTTTCTACCTTTGGAGCCTCAGTTGCCACTGGCTGTGCCGCTGGCGCCGGAGTTTCTGCTTTAGGAGTTACAGGGTCACCAGTCTTTGCTGATAATCCTGCTGGTCTGAAGTATTGACCAAATTTTTCTTGGTCATACGGTTCACCGTCTACTGATGCTTGGAACATTTCCTGCATCACTTTTACATCAACATCTGAAGGTTTCTTAGGAAGAAAGTCAGACAAGTTAAACAAATTAAATTGTTTAACAGCATCATTTTCTTCATCAGTTAATGCTCTAGATTTTCTAGACCATGTAGATGTTGAATAATCTGCATAACCACCTTTTGATGTTTTGATTATTCTAAAGTCTACACCGTTCAATGAATCAGTTGGAAGGTCTTCCATATCTGGATCCATTAATGCACCTTTAATGATTTGGAAAATTTGCGGACCAATTATAAATCTTCTAATTGGATTTGCTGGAGTTTCTTCTTCACCAAGAGGATCTTCTTTAACAAAACCTTGGAAGATATAACTTCTCTTCTTCCAATATTTTCTGCCCATGTCCTCTAACTTTGGATCTTTGAACCATGCTCTTACTTCTGTAAGAATTGGGCAAGTTTCTCCATACATTTCCATACATGGGACTTGTACTTGTACTGGTCTCGAATCCGTATCACCTTTAATTCCTGCAAAAGGTAATTTGATCATAAGTCTTTCCTTCCAGAAGAAAGTATTTTCCTTATCTCCGTCTGGTAGAAATCTTACTGTTGCTTGTTCTGACTCTTTTAAGTTCCAGAATGGATAGATAGCATTGTCGCCACCTGATCTGGTTGAGCCTGTTGAACGTGCTTCTTGTTCTTTTAACTTTGCACGTATATCTGCGAGTGTTGCCATAATATTAGCCTCCTATTTTGCCTTATAGCGTGTTTTGTGCCTATTAGTATTGTAGCACATAGTATCATATACTACAATAACTTTGTTATTTAGTCAATGTTTAATTATGTGGGTGTTTTACCGAATTGTATTAGATGCCTGCTAATTTTTTAATTTTGGCAATCTCAGGGTCTTTGTTTTGCATCAATTTGGAAATTGTCTCTTGAGCAGTTTTAATTGAACCATCACCAAATTTCTTTTCAACACTTGTTAGTACTGCTGTTTCACCTTTTGGAAATTGGTTTGTTGTGTAATCAAAGAAACTTTTTACAAAGTCTTCTACAGTTTCTTCTTTGCTGTCTAATGACTTATCGCTGTCTTTTGCTTTTGAAATACCACCGTCTGGATCTATTTTAACATCCATTGTGTCATCTTCTGTTTCATCTTGATCTCTAGCAACTTTCATTGCCGCGATTGCTCTTTCATCTCCATCGTGGTTCTCATCCCAAATCATTGCAAGTGTTTCTTGGTCTTCTATATCTACATTCTGCATATCTTTTATATGTAAAATTTCATCTGTTTCACTGTCATGAATTGTAATATCTGCATCAGTTTTTCCTACTTCTGCTTTATATCCATACTTTCCGTCTTCTGGATATTCAAAACCATCTTTTTTATCTTCTTTCACATCTTTGTTTCTTAAATCATCAAAATTAGCGTGTAAATATTTCATTGCCGCATTAGCATTATCAAATTTTTGTACTGAATTACCATCTTTATCTAACACATCAAATACATTCTTGCCATCTTCACCTTTATAAATTGACACATAAGGTTTGATGTCTTCAAAAGTAATTGCTTCATCTTCTACTTCTTGTTTCATATCACCTGTATCAATTTTAGAAAGCATCTCTGGTCTTTTTGCTTTGATGTAGTCCATAATCATTGGACGTAAACAAGCGTCTGCGTCTTCCTTAGAAGCCATTTTAATCTGTGATGCAAGTGCTTCGTCATCTATAATGCCTTGTAAACTTTCAATTCCATTTACACCATTCGGGCCTGCTGGAAAATGTTTTGCCATTAATTTGTTTAATTTTTCTAATGCTTGATTACTTTCTTCTTTATCTGACGAAAATAAACCGTTTTCGTCTTCTGCAACAATTGATTCAATTGTGTTTTCAAATTCTTTGAATGTGTCTAATGATTCAATTGTTGAGCCTAATGCATTTTGCACTGCATCCGGATTTGAATTTGTATGCACAATTATTCCATTGTATCTACTTTCGTCTGGTTGTACATCAGCAACAATGCCTGCTTTTGCAAGTTCTTGCTCTATCTCTTCTGCATCTTTTTCTGATACTGGTCTTTCAGGATCGTAATCTCCTGCAACATCATATCTTAACGTTCTTGATTCTGTACCACCTTGATAACCTTGTGCTTCTGTTTCAAAATCTTCTGGACCAAGATTTTTAATTGATGTTTTTTCTGATACTAGTTTGTAAATGTATGGAAATACATCTTTTAATTCTTCATTGAACTGTTTAATAGTTAATTCGTCAATCCAACTTTTTGTAACTTCTTCTGGAACTTCTTCTAGTACTGTCGCTGAATGTGTCTCTTTTATAGATTTATATCCTGACTCTTTTTGTAATTTTTGTGCAGTGGTTTTAATTTCTTCTATTCTTTCATCAATTACATTCAAATAATCTTTTAGACCTTCTGCCATCACATTTGATCTATTCATGTATGTTTTAAATTTTCTAAGTTTGTTTAATTCTTCAGATAGACTTACAATATATTTTCCGAAATCATCATAAGGATTTCCACCTTCAGCAACGTGTCTAGTCATTGCTCTTGCACCATTTAGATGTTTCATTGGATACTTAAATCTTTCTCCTGCTGGACTTTCAATAAAGATTGATTCAATCTTTTGTGATCTTGCACCTGGAACTTCTGGGTTAACAACTGTAGAATGTTTTAAAATTAATTTTGCATCGCCAATTTGTTGAAAACTTGTTTTGTTTGTTCCAAACATATTTGATTCACTTACTGGTTCCATATCTTTTTCTTTCTTTAAGTATTCGTAATCTCTTTTTTCTAAATTAGATTTAGTAATATCTCTAGTATCAAATGCCATTAACCTTGCTTTTGCAAATTCTCTTAATTCTTTAAGAAAATTATACCAGCCTTCTTTAGTTAATGGGTCTGCTTCACTGATGATATCAGTGCTGTGTAACACCACTAAACCCTGGTCTTCACTAATACTTATGCTTATTTTCCCGAAACTTTTGCCTTCTTTTGTGTAGTCAAAGTCAAAGAATCGTGCTTCTTTTGGGTCATTAGTCACATTGCCTTCACCATCTCCTACTGTAACACTAGGAAATTGCCCACGTAACTTGTTAAAAAGTGCTGTTGATATGTTTTGTATTTCCATATACTGTATTTATTTTTTTAGTGGGAAACAAACAGTGGCAATGGCATCACTTTTTCAGACATTTCGTCATCCTCAATCTGTGTGAATGTATTGTATATTTTTGGATCCCAATCTCTCAAAACTCCCATGATCCTAATGCATAATAATGTGGCTGAAACCAGATCATCTGTATCACCTGATTTCGCTTTGTATGAATTACCTGATGCTATGAATGATTTTAGTTCTTTAATTAATATTTTTGAATTAATTTTAATTTTATTGCGTTCAACCATCGCTTTTAATCTAGAACACGCACTAATTTTTGATCTATGTGTAGTGTTAAATCCTTTCCTAAATTTTCTTATGTGTCCTTTTCTAATAGGTTCAGATACGAACATTCCTGGTATAGTTTCCTCGCCAAATTCTTGTATTACAATTAAAGCAGATTCACCTATTGTATTATTTTCAACACTCCAGTAGATGTTAGCACCTGTTGTTGAATGACATTCGTCTTTTATATAATTGCAAATTTCTTTTAATATTCTAACCTGATGAGGTATAGCAGTCATGTTGTGTTTCCATTCTGCAACTTGTTCAAATGATGGCAGTTCAAATACTTGTATTGCCGCCGAATCTCCACCAGTCCCCATAGCAGGGTCTAGTGCTACAACATACGTGGCTTGAGGATTTATTTTTTTATACCATCTAGTTTGACCCATGTTCATAGTAGGTTCTTTGCCTTCCAACGTGCTTAACATGATACTGTCAATCAATGTTTCATCAAATACTAAAAATTCACAACCATACTCACGTCTAAATCTTTCTTCACCAATACGTCCTAGTTCTTCTTGTTTCCAATCTTCATCTCTGTCTGGATGTTCGTCCCAACTTGCAGTAAATCCATGGAACCCATTAGATCCTAAATCCTGTTCGTTACCATGTTCGTCAAATTTATTTTGACTTTCTCTCCATATAGTTGCAAACACATCTTCATCTGAGTTAGGTGTTGATGTAATAATTGCACGACCACCTGTTGCTAGTGTAGGTGAAATTGAAGTCCAAAACTCTTGTGCTATTCCTGGATTTACAAAGGCGAACTCATCACAATATAAAAGTGAAATAGACATACCTCTACCAGTGTTACCAGTTGTTGTTGCACTTACGATTCTAGAACCATTTTCAAATTCCATTGAACCTTTATTGTAGTTTATGACTCCTGCTCTAATGTAATCAGGGCAAAGTTCATAACCATATCTTATACGTTGCATAATTTCTTGAGCACCTGTATATTTGTGTGCCGCAATAAGAATTGTTTGGTCTGGATGAAACATTGCGTACCATAAAAGATAACAGGCGGCAGTTGTTGTTTTACCACTTTGTCTTGGAAGCATATTAACATTGAATCTATGATCGTGATAACTGTGAAGTAAACTTACTTGATATTCAAATGGTTCAAATACACACTTACCTTTTACAGGATGTTGAATATAAAAAAATCTTTTTGCAAATTCCAAAAAACCTTCTTTTGGATCCGAACATTTGATTAATTCTTCTATCTGTTCTTCTGTAAATTTTTCACGTTGGTGTGCTTTCTTCGTTAATACACCGTCTAAACTTTTATTACTCATACGTATTACTTATGCTGTTATTTGGGGGTGTAATTTATTTTGATTAGGCGTTTTTCTTTGCCATTTTTGTTGCAGTTGCATACATTACTGCTTGGGCATCATCACCATAACGATCTTTGAAATCGCCTTTGGCTTTTTTCATACCTTTGACGTATTTTTCTTTTGCTTTTTCTTCTGGTTTGGTAAGTTTACGTTCTAGTCTTTTTTTTTGAAGTCTTCGTATGCAGAAAGTAAAGTTTCTTTAATTGAAGCAGTCAAATCTTTTTCATCTTCAAGTGCCATTGGATTATCACCGCCTGCAACTTTTGGATATGTTTTTTTAGGCTTGTTAATACCACCTGCAATATCTTTTGTCATGTATTGAGTGTCTTGGTATTTCGGTGCAGGTGTAGTACTTGCTTTACCAGGAACTTCTTCAGTTGCTTTTACATCTGCTTCCGCTTCTGGCGCCTCTGGCTTAGGACCAACTATTGCTGGTGGAGGTGTAACTCCTGCACTTCTAAAGATTTGTGCCATTGCATTAATATCTTCTGGAGTATCTCCGTAAATTGATAATGCCGCACCTTCATCAATTCTTTTCTTTTGTCCTGTTTCAGGATTCTCAATTCTATCAATTTTTTTAATAAGATCTCTTAAGTCCATAATATTATTTACCTGGTTGAGGGTTTCCTTTAACTGGTCCTTTATGTGCTGGTTGTATTGGAGATTTGCTGTCTCCGTCTGTTTTACTTAATTGTTCTTGTTTACCTGATTCAACTGATTTGCCTGCATCTGGTGCCGGTCTTTCTTTTCTTGCTTTCTCAAGTTCTTTAAGTAATTCCATTACTCTGCTGTCACCTGCTGATTTTTGTTGGTCTTTACTTGCTTCATAATCACTGTTTAACATTGCTTCATATGGCTTGTTATCTTTAGGTGCTTGTTCTTGTTCTTGTGGAGCATTAGGATCTCTAACAATTACATGATATGGATCCATGCCCATTGTGTCTTGCAAATATTGTTCTAAAACTGCTGGTGTTGTAGGATATTCTGTTTCAATATCAAAGTATGTTGCTCTTGTATTCTGTAAATTAGGGAAATCTAGTGGTCTTTCTTGTATTGGAGTCTTTTTACCTTTGCTCATTTTTGAAACTTTAAATTTTTGCATCACAGTTTCAAGTCTGTCAACTGCTCCTTCGGGTAAATCACCCGCTAAACCTACCTTGTAAGAGTAAGTTTTTTTGCTTTCTACTAGATAATGTTTAAAACTTTGTGTCATGTGTATTATTTATCCATCTTTTTAAGTTTTTCAAGTAAACTGTTGCGGTCTGATATTATGTACCCTTCTCCCTGCACTAAATTAGTGCCTTCTGACTCACCTTTTGAGTCTTGTTTTTGTTTTCTCAGTTGCAAATCCACCATTTTTAACTTTTTATTCAATTTTTCTGCTTTTGCGTCCAATCCTGTTTTTAACATCTGCCCTGCAACCTCAAATATACGTGCCGAATATCTGCTTTCAACATTCATACCCAAATCCATTAAGTCTTCATAGGCTGTAACTGCTCTTTGACCTATATCGTCTAATTCTTGGTCGCCCATTTCCCCTAGTCCATCAACTTTAGGCAGTGCCGCCGCAATTTTATCAAATTCAGAGATATCTCTCAGTGCTGTATTATTATCTTTCTTCTGTTTTTTAGAAACTTTTTTTTCTGTTGCTTCTTCCTCTTTTACAATGTCTTGTGATTCAGGAAGATTTAATAATTCTTCTAACTTCTTTGTCATGACCTAAATATTTATGGTTGTTACCAAACGTAAATGCCAAGATAGACTGCCAAACCAAAAACAACTGCCCAAAATACTAACTTTTCCATTATTCTAATATTATTGCTTTGATTGACTTCTCGCCCATGTATATTTCAGTTTGGCCTTTACCTTTCCAGCACTGATATTTTACATTTGGACTGTAATTTCTTTCTGCTTGTCTTTTACCACGTAGACATTTTGCCATGTTATCTTGAATACGATGTTCTTTTATCTCACCATTTACAAACATTAATAAGGCTACTACTGTTTCTATCATATCGTTCTTTCCTTTTCACAACCAACTTCTAAATGTTCAACAGTTAAAAATCCGTCCTCGTCAGTTAGCATTTCTCTAGTTGATTTTTCTTTTTCAACTGCCGCCGTTAAACATTCTGCTTTTGTGTCAAATGTTCTTGGTGGATCTTCATACATTGTTTTGCAATCAACCACTGTAACAACACACATAATTGCAAACATTTTAAACATTAATGACCGTTTCCGTTTTTGTAAACAATCTCTCTATCTGCGTCTTTAAGTTTTTCAATAGAATTTTGTGCTTTTTCCATTTGCTCTTTAAGAAACTCAATGTTTACTTTGTTGTTAGCCATGTCGTCTAGATGCTTTTGCATTCTATCTACACTTTTGTATAGATCTTCTATTAACATGAATTGTTCAATGTCTTGTGAACTTTGACCTAATTCACCTCTTGGATATCTAATTCTAAAGTCAGTGTTTTTAGTTACTTCGTTGTGTAATCTTTCATCTTCAGCACTCATATCTTTTTCCAAAAGTACTGATTGTGTTTCTAATTTATTAAGTCTTTCAATCACACCAAAATACGCCCATACACCAACTGCCACAGCCGATACAATGGCTATCAAATTTTTCATTGGCATACTAATTGCAGTTTGATCGCTAATATTAAGTCTTTTCATAATGTACGTATTTATTATCTATCTTTTAGATCCAGTATGGAATATATCTGCTTCGTTGATTACTTTAAAGGAAAAACCCCTATTTTTACACCAAAGCCTTGCTGATTTCCATTTTGCTTGGTTTATTATTAATTGTGCTTGATTGTATCTGTTTCTTCCGACACTTTCCATTTTAGTTTGGTTCTCAGGCTTAATTTCAATTACATCTGCGTGTTGTCTTCCGTTTTTGTCCACATATGCTATAAAAAAATCTGGCACATAAACTGAAAATTTTCCGTTGAGAGGGTGTTTGTAAGGAATTTTTATTGACTCACTTGCCCATTTAGAAATGCTAGGACTTTCATCACAGAATCGCATAAAAGCAAATTCCCAACTGCTTCTATACAAAGGAGTTTTGCCCCCAACATATTTGTCAGGATATTTCATAGAGAATCTACCCTGTGCAAATTTAGCCATTTTACTTCACTATGTTTCTTTTTTCTGTTTGATTAGATGCAGTTGTATCTTTGTATCCAAGAGATGAAATTTTTGATCTGTTTGCATTAAGTATTTCTGTAACTATTGCACTTAATTTTACATCATCAATACCTTTAAGAGTATCTATTAAAGTAAAAGCATTAATGCCATCTATTTTTGCCTGTGTTAATAATACTGTTGCAGTTGATATAGAACTTTGTTTGCTGAAGCCTCTAGACTCAAAATAACCTACCATTGCATCAACATCATTAGTTGCGAAAGTTAATGTTGGCTTATTTAAATTTTCAAAAAACTGTCTTGTTTCTCTATCTGCATTTTCTGTTATTGGTATGTTTGTCATTTATTATCTCTTTCTTATTAGTGCTTTAACAGTGTTTCCAAACTTACTAGAACTACGAGCAATAACAGTATCGCCTAATCCGCCACCTCTAGTGTAACTTGAATCTGCAGTTCCACCTATTCTGCCAACTGCACCTTTTAATATATTAAATCCTTCTTGAGCCAATCCTGCTTTAGATAAATTTTTTGCATTTTTTATTGCATTTGCTCCACGTAAAATATTTCCTAATGTAAATCCGCTTCTGCCCGACTCTCCTCCAGATATGTCTGTGTTAGGACCTCCTTGACCACCAAACAATCCAAATGCAGACGCCACTCCACCTGTTCCAAACACACTTGTTGTGCCTCCACCTGACAAAGAATTAGGAGAAGGTGTTTGGTCATAATGTTCCTCTGCAAATCCTCTAGGCACACCTTCGGACACTGCACCTCTGCCATAGAACACTGCTTCATATTCTAATGCCATAGAGTTTGCCGCAGGTTCACTGTCTGCATTGTTTAGTGTGTCATGTTGCCACTGTGTAATGATTGGGTTAACAAGATGGTACATTGTATATCTTTTTCTAGACATTTGAAAAATTTGTATACTGTCAAAAAATGCTTCATGCTGATCATTGTCTAAGCCAAATCTAAATTTTCTAAAATCTTGTGCAGAGTTGTAAGCAAGAGACCTACTGAATGCTGTTGCACTTGCGTCAACACTTCCTGTTGCATTTATAAATGCTTCAGGCGATCTTTTTGCTGACTCATCTGAACCATACCATCCATCTCTAAAATAATATCTGTAATACATTTCCCACAACGCAGTTGTAACACCGTAATTGTCATCATGAAATACCATCTTGATAGGATCATAACTTATTTTTGTGTGTAACTTTCTTTTTTTATTGTACTGCTGTGCAACAACAGTCTCTATTGAATACTGAGGTAAGTCTACATTTTTAACCAACATATTCAATTCATTCTGATGTTTATTTTTAAAGTTACTTAAAGTTTTAAAAATACGTGATCCATTAGGGTGTGCTGGACTGTTTGCAATCATTCTATCTAATACATTTTGATTGATGTTAAAAACAACGTGAAAAAGAAATTTTGACTTAGGTGCAAGTCTAAAACTATCGTCTACATACAGTCTTGCCGCATGGGCAAAATCTCCAAGATTACCTTTAGGTTCAAGGACTCCGCTTTTTAATCCGTCTAAGAATGGTGTAAGAATATTTGCCATATACTGTATTTATATGTTGAAAAATGTGGTATTTTAAAAACAAAAAAGGCGACTTATTAAGCCGCCTTCTATCAATTATTTAATTTGTAATTAGCCTTGAGTAGTAGCATCAACTGGAGTTGTATCTCCCGAAATCATTGCCCATGCAAATACGGCAACAATTATTGCTACACCAATCCAAACTTTTTTGTTTTTTAATAGTTTTTTCATGGTTTGCTCCTTCCCTTGGTTAGTAAAAAAAAAGGGGCCGGAGCCCCCTTTTTAATTTATAATTGCAAATGAAAATTATGCACCGCCGCCGGTTATCAATGTATTCACTGTTCTGCCCACAGCCGTACCAACACCTGTACCTTGAGGTGTTTGTATTGCATTATCATATCTTAATGATAATGTTACTGTAACTGGCTCACTGGTGTTGTAAGCCAATGTGTTGTAGTTTGCTGACTCGACGTAGCAACCATACAACTCAAATGTTTCTAAAACTCCAACTGTATTGGCACCATTAGCACCATCAGTAATTTCAATTCTAGTAACAAATTTATAATCAGCACCGCTTGCCGCCGCTGATTGTTCGAAGAAATCGAATTGTTTTTGTAACTGCTCACCAACAAGTTTTTGTACGTTGTTGTTTACATCTTCTCTTAATGTAAGTGTGATTGGTTCCCAAGTGTGTTTTCCAGCAAGATAAACTTTACTGTTATAAACATCAATTGTTGTGTTTTCAAATGATAGATTAGGTCTTGTAATATCTTGCACTTGTTTAGTCAACTCAGTTGTTGGAGTTGATACACCAAAATTTTCTAACATTACTCTAAAACGGTACTGTAATTTTGGCATTAACAGACCTTGGTTAGATGCACTTTGATTGCTATCTAAAGGGACTGTAATTTTTGATAGTGTAGATATGCTCATTTGTTTCTCCTAATATATTTATCCTTATTATAACCCTGCTATTTCGCCAGTATTCTTAAGTCTCAATGGAATGTAAATGAACTCCACTGCTTTGACTGGCTCTATTGCTATGTCTAGATATAATTCATTTCTATCTATTCTAGCAGGTGTGTTGTTTGTTTCGTCACACACAACTAGGAAGTCATATAACGCTCTATTACCAACCAATTCTAACATTAAACTTTCTGCTTGAGCCTTGATTTCATCTCTTGTAGTTTTATCATTTGGTTCAAACACATAAGGTCTTGCTAATTTGTTTAACTGACTTCTTAGGTAGATAACAAGTCTTGCAACGTTGATTCTGTCTAAAGAACTTGCCGCCGCCGCTCTTGTTTTCTGTCCGTAGTTTACTAAACCAGCACCTGTAATGAAAGTAATTGGGTTAACATTACCTGCGTAAAGTGTGTCTCTTTGTCCTTCATTTAATGAAACTCCAACAAATTCGCCTTCACTGTTAATGTAACCAGTTGATGTTGCGTTGCTTATACCACCACGTCTTGTACCTGCTGGTGCAAACCATGGGAAAGAAACTTGATCGCTTAATGCAATAGTTCTTAACATCATGTGACTTGGTGGAACTGCAATATTTTTTCCAAAGTTATCACTTGTGAATCCTGATGGATAAAATACACCCAAGTATTCATCATTTGTAACTAAACCTAAGTCATTGTCTTCTAATGCTTGGTTAACATTGTTTACATAATCATTTATTGATGTAGCATCAGGAGTTAATCTAAATGGAGTATCTCCTACAACGAATGCACTCAAGCCTCTGTCAAAGTTTAATGAAACCATTTCACCAATTAGTTCTGCATAACCTGGAGTTGCCATTACGTTGAACAATCTAGATTCATCATCTCTAATTTCTTGGTTACCATTTACCATTGCTTGTAAAGCCTGTACTACAACTTTTCTTTGTGCTTTTCTTCCAAATGAACCTGAACCGTCTGC
>Ga0163110_10001514_pt1 | contig 11819 bp, 8 predicted proteins | sample CRUFie1St17metaG_FD_108703 | JGI IMG/M metagenome (GOLD analysis project Ga0163110, IMG submission 108703) | Marine microbial communities from the Costa Rica Dome - CRUD Field 142mm St17 metaG | ecosystem: Environmental > Aquatic > Marine > Oceanic > Photic zone | place: Costa Rica: the Eastern...
GAGTTGCCTCAAGATGATTTGGATTGGCAGCAAAAGCGTCCGAAAGACAGCAAAGAAGTGCGTCAGAAAAAAGCGGAAATTGGGGTAGCGAATTTGCGTGCGAACTTGGGCGACTTTTTAAAAGACTAAACCGACAGCTCGTCTTCTTCGTCTTGTTGTGGCAGTGGGATGGGCGGGCTAACAAAACGACCTTGGGCAAACTTACAGCCCGCTTTTGAAACCGCCTCTAACTGCACGGTTTCTTCAATGCCATTGGCAATTAAACGGAAGCCGAAGTTATCGGAAATCTGTTGCAAAGACTGCACTAATTGCATGTTCTGTTCATCGTGGGGCAACGACTTAATCAAGCTGCGATCGACTTTGACAAAATCAAACGGGAAGATACAAAGCGAGTTTAGCGATGCCATGCCATTCCCAAAATTATCAAGCACTAACGTGACACCCGCTTCTTTTAATTGCTTTACAGAAGCCAGCACCTGTTGTGGGCGATTACTGATGTGAGTTTCGTCGATTTCCAATACGATTTTTTGTGGCGGCACACCTGCATTGCGGATCAAATTAACCAGCTGAGTAACCTGTTTGGTGTGCATGAGGTGGCTAACGGAAATGTTAATGCCGATTTGGCGACAACGCTCTTCGGGGTTATCAGAATTTTGCCACGCGCGCAGGTTTTGGCAGGCGCGCTCTAACATGAAACGGTCCATTTCCATGGTCATGCCAACGTGTTCAGCCACATGCCAAAAACGCTCGCGTTTAATTTTGCCTAAGCGCGAATGGTTCCAGCGCACATAGCATTCGCAGTACAGTTCTTCATTGGTGTGTAAATCAACAATGGGTTGCGAGTAGCAATCAAAGCTGCTGTCTTTTAAGGTGTGACGGAACTCGTTTTCCAGTTCCACTTCTTCTAATAAACGTTTGCGCATGCTTTGGTCGAACATCACATAACGCCCTCGACCACGGGATTTAGCTTGATACATGGCGGCGTCGGCGTCGCGAATTACTTCGCCTGCGTCTTTGTACCAAGGTTCGATAAAGGCGATACCGATACTGCCGCCAGAATACATTTCTGTGCCATCGAGGCTAAACGCGTCGGACATCACTTCCAAAATCCGCATAGCAACGTCTTCTGCGTCTTCGTCGGTATCAAAGCTATCGAGCAAAATAACAAATTCGTCGCCACCTAACCGAGCGAGTAAATCATGGCCGCGAATACAGCGTGATATACGTTGGCTAACTTCAATTAAGAATTGGTCGCCAGCTTGGTGGCCCAGTGTATCGTTAATCAGTTTGAAGCGATCTAAATCGATAAACAGCACCGCAAAGCGGTTTTTGGGGTAGCGCACTTTGTTAGCAATGGCTAATTCAACACGGCTGGTAAATAGGGCGCGATTTGGCAAGCCGGTGAGTGAATCGTGGTGTGCGTCGTGGATAAGGCGTAACTCGATTTGCTTACGCTCTTCAATTTGTTCTTTTAAGCTGGAATTAGCGCGGTGAAGTTCTTCGGTGCGCTCTTTGACCTTTTCTGCAAGTTGCTGGTTGTAAGCTTGAATGGCTTCAGAAGCGCGTTTGCGCTCTAAGGCAACCGCAATATGGTGAGATACATAGCGCAGCAGCTCCAAATCTTTGGGCTGATATTGGTATGCGCCGTTGTACGATTGAATACCCACCACACCAGAAACTTCGCCTTCAACTACAAGCGGTGTGCCAACCCAATAATTGCTGCCAAGCTTCATGCGCTGAGCCACTTCAATATCGAGTTCACCGTCATCGGCAAGGGATTTTGCTTTTTCAGGATCGATCAGCTCAGCGCGACCGTGACGCAATACGTATTCCGTTAGGCCTCTGCCCAGTGGACGCGGTGCGATTTGCCCGTGGCTTTCATCGGAAAAGTAAGGGAATTCCAGTACGTTGTGATCTTTGTTTAAAATTGCAATGTAGCAGTTTGGCGCATGAACAAGGCGAGCTAGAACAATGTGTAGGTTCGCGTAGAAGTTGTCCATGTCGTCATCAAGGCCAGCGGAAAGCTCGGAAATCTCGAACAAGGCTTGTTGAAGATCTTCGATTTTCTGGCGCTCTTGAATTTCTTCTTGCAGCTCATCGTTAATTTTACGTAGCTGCTTGGTGCGTTCGCGAATGGTTCGCTCGGTGAATTCGCGGTTTCTAACGCGATCAATAGAGGTGACGATATGCTGGGAAACGAATTGCAGTACTTCTAAATCTTCTTCGGTATAACGTAACGATTCGTCGTAACTTTGTACGACCATGGCACCAATGACTTTGCTACCGCGTTTAAGGGGAACGCCTAACCAGTCAACGCTACTTGTGCCTAAATCGAGAATGCCAAGTTCTTGGGTTTTGGCTGCAAAATTCTCTTTTGTGGCAAAAAGCGGTTCGCCGCTGCGCAGTACATAACCTGTCATACCGTGACGAAGTTTGGCAGCGGGCATTTGTTTTACTGTTAGTTCATCGAACTCATCAGCAAAATAAACGAAATCCACTTCATCTGCGGCTTCATCGTAATAAGCAACATAGAAGTTTCGGGCATTCATGAACCCGTCGATAATTTCGTGGAGGGCGGCGTATAGGCGTGGCAACTCACTGACTGAGCTAGACAGCTCAGAAATTTGCAGTAACGCTTTTTGAACGAGTTCTTTGCGTTTAAATTTGTCTGCGATCTGCTGAAGTTGGGGGACTAGCTCCCTCAATTCCTCTTCGGAAAGCACTTCTGCAGGTGTTGTAGTTGCCATACTTATGAATTTCTACAATTTGGGATGAACCGAGATCGAGCTTCTTAAGTAAGCGACAATAACGAGAAAGGCTACCGTGTAAGTAGCCTTCGAACAGATTTCCGTAAATCAACTACCATACGGATAGATTATGGATTTCTTCGCTATAAGGCTTAATTAAAACTCGATCATGTAATCGATTGCTGCTTTGATTTCGTCATCGGTACAATCACCGCATGCACCGCGTGCAGGCATTGCGTTGTAACCGTTTAACGCGTTTGTCAAAAGCGTATCTAAACCACGTGCATCAATACGTGGCTGCCAATCAGCTTTAGAAGCTAATTTTGGTGCACCTAAAGCACCTGAACCGTGACAAGCAATACATGCTGCTTGATAAACGTCTTGACCAGAACGAGCACCGCCGGTATTCGCTGCTGCTGCGCCCTTAACATGGACCTGACCAAGAGGCTTAATTCTTTCGATTAACGCCTGATTATCGTCTTTGGCAACGGCCGTTGACCCCATGCCTAAAGCAACGACTAACATTAAGACTGCTTTTTTCACATTTCTCTCCAAATGTGCCTGTGAGAAGGAACTGTAACTTTTGGGGCCAAGATTATAGCGTTTATTCCTATAGGAACAAGGAATTAATCAATAAAAACGCCGTTAAAATCATCAATTTGTTGCCCAATTTTAATAGTAGTCGAAGCTAAGTGATTCTTCACATTTGAGAAAACGCCTTGTATTCCAATTTGTTATAGAAAAAATACAGACAAAAAATAGGGTTATTTCTTGTTTAAATTCAATAGGCTCGCACATTTTGCCGTATTTGGGCATGTTTTTGGGGCTTGCATCGTGTCCTGAAGTGCATCCCTGAGGTGAATAAGCCACGCAAATAGATAATGACGCTGAACGATTCGCAGCTGCATTTGTGATTAATCGTATGCCGTGGCCAACCTCATGCAGAGATTAAGTTAGCCTCTTGCTGTGATTAAGTTACTCTCACCGCTGTGATTAAGTTAGCCCCACGTTGAGATAAGTTAGCCCCACGTTGAGATAAGTTAGTCTCATGCTGAGATAAGTTGGTCTCATACCGAGGCTAAATAAGAAGGGAAATTTCTCTCTTCATCGTTCAAGTACGCCATTCTTCTCGTTATTTTTAGATCTGCTCATTACGACAAATGAAAAAATAACAGCGTCTCTTTTATAACAAAAAGTTTAGTTAACCTTTGTTTTTTGATTTTGTGTAATAAGTATAAAATATCGAATAGAAAGAAAAGATAAAGATATTAAAAACGAATGCATCTTTTGAACTTTCAAATAAGAAGGCTGCGCCCAACATAATAACGGAAAGGATCAGGGCGGCGATAATGTGCATACTCTTCTTTTTCATAAAACAACTCCACGCCAAAAAAGCTAAAACTTAAATAGTTAAGTAAGCAACTTAACGGTACTTTCACAGGCTGAGTAGAACACTCAGAATTATGGCTGCTTAGCCACAATAGCAAGGTTTTATAAAATCTGTAAACCGAAATATAAGCCTGAATCTGTAACGGTTTGTCATCCGAAATTACTCATTTATCGCTAATCCTAAAACGCCAGAATAAAGTAAGCGAAAATTTTCTTATTCGATTAGGTTTTATATTTTATTTATTGAGGTGTGAGATATTTATCCATTTATGAAGGTGAGCGTAATATTGCATACATAATTAACCCGGCTTTTACGCATCTAATAATAGCGCTAAGAAATGATAACTCAGGGTTATAAGATATGTGATAAACCCGATTTTACGCTACAGCCCTTTAAAAATAAGGTTTGTTATGATTTTTAAATCGTTTCGAGTATGTAATAAAGACACCTTTCTTACATTAGGAATGCTAATTTAATCGTAAATAAGTAGGGAAAATATTTATTACACTTAAAAGATTATTTGGGGTAATATCAGTTAAAGAATTGTAAAAAGCGCCGTGTTTAATTTGTTTTTTAACGGTTTTATTAATCACTTAGTAGAAGCTTATTACATTCATCAAGCACTCTATATTTCTTCTTATTTAATTGAAGCCTATAGCGTGTCATGAAAGAAACATAGTTAAGTGATTTACTTGGTAAGCGTTTTCCTAGCACAAGTGATTCTATATGTTTCAGGTGTTCGATAAGAACGAATTTAACTAGCGAAAGTAGATGTTGATTCGGAGAGAAAAAAATAATGACTAACAATTCTCAAGCAAGTTCCGAAGGCGTATCAATGGATACAAACGATAGGGCAAACTCGGTTAAAAAAGCATTACTCGGCAGTTTAGGGCTAATGTTAATACTGAGCTTGCTTGCTTCTTATTATGCAGGTGTTGTTATAGCTAGTGAGTACCCACTAGTTTCTATGATCCGCGATGCTGTTTTAAATACCTTGTTAGCACTGTTTTTAACAACTATTCCAGCAATCATCTATAAGCTCGCACTTAAACGCGGCATGCCAGCCTATTTTGTTGTTCTATGGCTCGTTTGGATTGGTATTTACGTGTTTATTTTTAAAGATTATTTGGCTGGTTTCATCTCATAGGCCACTGTTTTAATACAAGAAAAATAAAAGGCTTTAAGCGTAAAACTTGCGTTTACGCTGTTTTTGTCTCTCTGTAATTTAAGGTGTAAATACGCCTTTAGTCGAAGTTTGAGATAAGAAAAAAGCTTAATTATTCACACGATTTATCACGTGAATAATCTGGTGAAAACGATAAGAACAATTGTGGTGAAGTGAAAGATGAATAAGAAATGGGTGTTTTTTCACAAGGTTAACCCTGCGGCAAAATTTAGGATTTTCCTATTTCCGTACGCAGGTGGCGGGGCGTCAACGTATAATTCATGGCTTGCAGAATTTCCTGAAAATGTTGAAATCGCGACGATCAATCCTCCTGGTCGCGGTAACCGAATTAATGAACCTCCTATGGAAAATATGGAGGAAATGGTTGATGGTCTTATCGAGTGTATGGAGCAATACCTTGATAAACCTTTTGCGTTTTTTGGCCATAGTTTTGGCGCAAGTTTCGCCTATGAAGTGGCGTTTCAATTAAGAAAGCGCGGCCTAAACCTACCTGAACATTTCTTTGCTTCTGGTCGAAGAGCACCACATTTACCGCCTCGTCGTCCACCTTGGCACAATTTACCTGATAAAGAATTCCGTGAGGAAATTGAAAAACTCAACGGCATGCCGCCGAGAATTCTTAAAAATGATGAATTAATGGAAATCTTTACGCCAATTCTAAGAGCCGATGTAAAAGTCGCGAATGAATATCGTAGAGAACCGGAAGGACTATTGTCTTTTGGTGTTTCCGTATTGGGCGGAACACAAGATGTCAGCATTCGAAAAGAAGACATTGGTCAATGGCAATCGCACTTTTCACAGCCCGTCGATTTAAGAATGTTTGATGGCACTCATTTCTTCATTGAAGAGAAAAAAGATGAGGTCATTCAATGCATTCTTGATGTATTCGAGGTGTTGGATTCTAAATTTCCAGATTCCGCTACGGCTTCCGTGAGCTAATTAACACGGGTGTGTTCCGCGCGTTATTTTTTGCAACATCATTTTGAGAAAAGGGTAATTCAATGTCGACTGAGTTTCAGCGTGAATTAGATGATATGGCGACAAAGGGTTTCTGTGTCGTTAAAGACGTTTTGTCTCCACAAGAAGTTGAAGTCCTGCGAAACCGTATTAAAGAACAAGCTGCTGCCGAAGTGAAAAAAGGCGTAGCGTTTAACGACGGCGTTAGCTATCAAGATGTGCTTGATGACTCGGGACAATTCAAATCCACAAGCTCCGGTGCAGGTGTGGGCGGTGTGAATCAGCGCGTATTTATGCTGATCAACAAAGGTGAGTGTTTTCGTAAATTGGTAACTCATCCCACGATAAATGCGGTGGTTTCTCATGTATTAGGCGATGATTATATTTTGTCGTCTTATTCCGCCAACATTGTTCGCAAAGGTAGCCCGCGTATGGGGTTACACACGGATCAGTGGTGGGCACCGCAGCCCGTTGAGCGCGATTATCATCACTTCCGTCCTGCCAATATTTCTCGTAAGCCAGCTGATGTGTTTGTTAACCCTAATCCGAATTTAGGTATTGCTCCGCCTGTGACGGTTACGGCGGTGTGGATGTTGTCTGATTTCTTCGTTGATAACGGCACCACTGAGATTGTGCCTGGCACCCATTTGTCCGGTGCGTACCCCACGCTAGATGCTCAAGAAAAATACGACATGGTGCAGCCAGAAGCTTCGGCGGGTAGCTTGTTAATTTTTGATGGGCGCGTGTGGCATGGCAATGGAGCGAGCGTGTCGGATGTGGAGCGCATTGGGCTGTTATCAACCTTCTGTGCGCCGCAGTATCGCCAGCAAGAAAACATGACACTTGGACTCGATCGCGAATTGTGGCCCTCAATGAGTGACGATTTGAAACGCCGTTTAGGGTTCAAAGTGTGGAACGCTTACGGACGTGTTGAAGCGGATTTTGGCGAGTTAATTGAGCCAGATGTGAAGTCTTATGGCGAACTCAAATTGGATAAAGACGGCAACGTTGTTTAACCAAGAGTCGCGCCTTTTGGGGATCGGTAATCGATCAGTCATGCTCAACTCGTAGTCGCTGGATGTCGTCATCAATTGTCTTCAAGACACCATAAACAAGACGCCAGCACTACCCCAAGAATATTAGGAAATGAATTTTTATGGATCGTGTGATCGCTGAAAAAGGGGGCATAAGTAAAGTCCAAATGATCGTCGCTTCGGTCGTTGTGGTGCTTATCATTGCCGGATTTTACTTTGGTACAGTCAACAGCAAAGAAACCGTGAAAATTGATGCTGAGCGTACCCGTATTACGCAAGTAAAACGCGGGGAGTTCGACGAATATATTCCTATCACGGGGCAAGTGCAGCCAAAAACCACGGTGTTTTTAGACCTTGAAGAAGGCGGCATTGTTGAGAAGGTGTACCTAGAAGCGGGTCAAGCCGTTAAAGCGGGCGACTTGCTATTGCGCTTTTCCAATACCGCAGTGCAAAAGCAAAACATCGATTCTGAAACGCGTTTGCTGGAAAACTTAGACAGAGTAAGAACCTCAAAGGGTTCTTTAACAGAGAAAATCCTGCTGCTTCAAGAGCAGTTGTTGGATCTTAACTTTGAGCTTGAGCGCCTTTCAAAAACCTACGACAGATATCAAGTCCTGAATGTGTCGGAAAGCAACCCACTTTCCATCGAAGAATACGAGCAAACCGAAGACCGAATTAAGTATTTAGAAGACAAGCGCGACTTGCTCATTAAGCGTATTGAGCAAGAAAACGAGCTGCGCGGTCAGCAAAACGAACAGATTGATAAGTCCATTAAATTGGTTAACCGCAGTTTAGTTACCCTTGAGCGCATCATGGAAAGTTTAGATGTGAAAGCGCCGATTGATGGGTATTTGTCGTTCATGGATGCCGAAGTTGGGCAAAGCTTCACGCGCGGCGAGCGAGTAGGTCGCATCGATCAGCTAGACGGCTTAAAAGTGCGTGCCGACATCGACCAATTCTACATTTCCAAAGTGCAAATCGGGCAAGAAGCTAAGTTTGAAGTGGATGGCAAAGAGTACACCCTTGCGGTCAGCAAAATTTTTCCTGAAGTGGAAGATGAAGTGTTCCAAGTGGACATGAACTTTGTGGATGGCGACATCGACGGCATCAAGCGAGGGCAAACCTTGCAAATCGATTTAACCCTAAGTGAATCACGCATGACAACGATTGCCTCAAAAGGCGGATTTTATCGTTACACCAATGGACAGTGGGTTTATCGCGTGAATCCAGACGGTACCAGCGCAGAGCGAATTAACATTATTTCCGGCAGACAAAATCCGAAGCACTTTGAAGTGTTAGAAGGATTAGAGGTAGGCGATTGGATCATTGTGTCTAACTACGACCTCTACAACAACGCGGAAATTTTGAGCTTTTCAAAACCTATTTCGCTTAAGAATTAACCCTACAACCAGAAAGATATCATGCTAATTACAACCACTAATTTGAGTAAAGTATTTCGTTCCTCAACTGTTGAAACAACCGCAGTTAACGACGTGAACATTACGGTTAATGAAGGCGAATTTGTGTCTTTGATGGGCCCATCAGGCTGCGGGAAATCAACGCTTCTGCACATTTTGGGGTTAATTGATGCGCCAACGGGCGGCAGCTACAAATTCTTAGGCACAGAAGTGGCTAACTTGTCGGAAAAGAAGCGTGCGCATTTTAGAAAAATGAACATTGGCTTCATCTTCCAAAACTTTAATTTGCTTGAGCAACTTACCGTTTACGAAAACGTTGAACTGCCTTTGATTTACCAAGGTGTGTCAACGGCAAAACGCCGTGAAGCGGTACACGCTGTATTAGAAAAGCTTGCTATTGCGCACCGCGCAGGGCACTACCCAACACAGCTTTCGGGTGGTCAGCAACAACGTGTGGCAGTGGCTCGCGCGATTGTGACCTCGCCTAAAATCATTCTTGCCGATGAACCAACAGGTAACTTGGATTCAACCAATGGCGCAGAAGTGATGGGCATTTTGGGTGAATTGAACAAAGAAGGCAGCACCATTTTGATGGTGACTCACTCTGAGCGTGATGCGAAGTGTTCAAACCGCATCATTCGCGTGCTCGATGGCAAAGTGGTTTCTCAAGAAGAGCAAGCGGCAAAAGCACAAAGCAGCACAGAAGAAGAGCAGGTGGCTGACCGTGTTTAAGCACTATCTGATTAATGCCATTCGAAACCTACAGCGAGACAAGTTCTACGCGGCGATTAACCTGATTGGGTTGAGTGTTGCCGTGGCGTGCGGCATCTTCATTTCGATTTATGCGCGCAGCGAGCTGTCTTACGACCAACATAACCAAGGTCACGAGCGTATTTACCGCGTGGCGAATGAACTGACTACTAACGGGCAATCTAGCTGGTATGCCTTAAGCTCCCGCGCGATTGGTCCTTTGATGCTCAAATCGTACCCGCAAATCGGCGAGTACGTGCGCGTGCGTAACTTGGCTGTGCCCAACGTGGTCGTGCGTTATCAAGAACAAGCTCGCTCTTGGGATGATATTCGTATTGCCGATGAAAATATCTTTGATGTGTTCACGCATGAATCGGTATTTGGTGACTTATCGACCGCGCTGGAAAAGCCCGCCTCTATTGCCATCAGCGAAAGCTTTTCGAAAGCGTATTTTGGCGATAGCAACCCGGTGGGCAAAACCCTAAGCACGGATGTGTTTTCATACACGGTAACAGCCGTATTTAAAGATTTGCCGGCGAATACGCACTTAAAATACAGCGCGCTTATTTCGATGAATCGCATCAAAGCGTTTGGCATTGATGATGACAATTTAACGCCGCAGTTGGCGTTTAATATCGATGTTTACACCTACTTCAAGTTAGCAGAGGGCATCGACCAATCTCGCTTGGATTCTTACCTTGCTGAGTATGCGCGTAACAATCTTGCTGAGATAAGCGAAGTGATTAACACCGATATTTACTTTGTGACTCAGTCATTAAGCGATATTCACTTCGACAGCCGCTTCCGCTACGACTTGCCCACAGGCAACATCTTCTACTTGCTTGGCTTTATTGCGCTGGGCGTGTTCATCATCGTGATTGCTTGTATTAACTACACCAACTTGTCAACGGCGCGCGCCTTGAAACGCTCCAAAGAAATCGGGATGCGAAAAGTGCTGGGTGCAGAAAAAAGCCAGCTTGTGGTGCAATTTTTGGGTGAATCTGTGGTGCTCACGCTCATTGCCTTAGTGTTTGGTGTGCTGCTTGTGGCATTGGTGACGCAATTCACCTCAACCCAATCACTACTGAATTTAGACATTGGCAAAAGCCTTTCCGATGAGCCGCTACTGGCACTTTGGGTGTTTGTGGGCACATTAGCAACGGGCTTGTTAGCGGGGGCGTATCCGGCATTTTACTTGTCGTCTATTGCGCCAAACAAAGCCATTGGTCAGCGCAACAACCCTAAAATCGGCTTGTTCGACGTTAGGCAATCACTGTTGTTCTTACAGTTTTTAATTTCCATTGGCGTGATTGCCTGCACCATCGTCATGGGCATGCAGATGCGTTACGTGTCGGAAAAGCCACTCGGGTTTGAAAAAGAAAACCGCATTGCCATTAACTTGCGCGGTGTGGATCTCATCAAAAAAGAAGAAGTCATTCGTAACGAATTGCTGAAAAACGAGAACGTTACTGGCGTCACAACCAGCTCGTTTATTCCCGGCGATGAAGTGCCCGTTAATTTGATGTTGGTGGAAAACAACCAAGGTCAAATGGAAGAAACCACGCTCAACCAAATGGCGGTGGGTAAAGGCTTCCTCGACGTGATGGACATCAAAATTGAAGAAGGTCGCGACTTTTCTCAGCGCTTGTTAACCGACGTGGGTACATCTGTGTTGGTGAACCAAACCCTGGTTGAAAGCATGGGCTGGGATGACCCCATTGGCAAACGTATTCAATTTGCCAACAGTCGTGTGATTGGTGTGATTCGCGACTTCCATTTCTCTTCTCTGCATGATCCGGTTGCGCCGTTAATGATCCGCGCTTTCCCGGCTGATGCCTTCGATAACGTGCCACCTTTGCAGCAAAACTTGGTGTCGTTATCCATGATTGTGAGCATGAATAATCAAAACGTGTTCTCAACGATTCAATACATCGAATCGGTGATTTCTACGTTTAACCCGAAAAATCCTTTCGAATTCGAATTCTTAGATGCCTTGCTAGAGCAGCAATACGCCAGCGAAATTAACCTGATTTACCTCACTGCGATGTTTGCAGCGGTGTGTATTTTCATTTCGTGTTTAGGCTTATTTGCGCTCACGGCATTTAACACCGAGCAGCGCACCAAAGAAATTGGCGTGCGTAAGGTGTTGGGTGCAACGCGTATGCAAATTCTGTTGCTGATCAGTAAGCCGTTTTTGATTCTTGTGGTACTTGCATCCGTGATTGCTTCGTTGATTTCGTACTGGTTAATGACAGATTGGTTGGCCTTGTTTGCCTACCGTACCAGCATCGAAATCTGGGTGTTTATTGTGGCGACCGTGAGCATTGCAGCCATTGC
>Ga0163110_10001515_pt1 | contig 11819 bp, 10 predicted proteins | sample CRUFie1St17metaG_FD_108703 | JGI IMG/M metagenome (GOLD analysis project Ga0163110, IMG submission 108703) | Marine microbial communities from the Costa Rica Dome - CRUD Field 142mm St17 metaG | ecosystem: Environmental > Aquatic > Marine > Oceanic > Photic zone | place: Costa Rica: the Eastern...
GCCCTCAGAAGGCGGAGCGGGTTGCCCCATCGTGGTTGAAGGTAAACGCGACAAATTAGCCCTACGTGCATTGGGATTTGAAGGGCCTATTGAACTGTTTAATCGAGGGTGGGATATATCTAGGATTGTGGCCTATTTCTATGACACTTATGGAACTCGTAACACAATCGACGGTGGCCCCCCACTTATTCTGCTAATGGATTGGGACCGCACCGGAGGACAGATACAGAATTCACTGCGGGAGCGATTAAATTCACTCGACGTTCAAATTGATGAAAGTCTCAGAAATGTTTTGTTGAGGGCCATGAAGCCAGAGGGAAAAACGGTCGAAGCGCTCGCGCCATTTGCTAAAACTCTGAGGTCATTAATCGAGGTTCAACTTGACAGCCTTTGAACTCATTTCGGGAATGAAGCCGGTCCCTCTTTGACAGTATTCAGCACTAAATGAGTAACAGAACGCACCACTCCGTCCATCGATAGTACGTTTTTCGATAAGTCATCAAGGTCACTTCGATCTTTGGCTCTTGCAATTACCATAGAATCGAATTCTCCTGTTACATCATAGACCCCATATACACGATTATCACGAGCAATTTTCTCTTGGATTTCAATCAGTCTGCCTTTTTGAATTCTTAATCCAATTACAACATTAAGGTTCCATCCGACTTTTTCAGAATCCAAAATCACTCGATAATCCTTGATGACTCCGGTTTCTTCTAACTTTTTGACTCTATTACTGACAGTTCCAAGTGATACGTCAACCTCCTCAGCAATTCTCCTTAAAGATGTCCTAGCATCTCTTTCAAGCACTTCGATAATGGAACGGTCAGTATCGTCTAGCATGGTTCTACCTCTGGAGACTGACCTGAAAACATGAGGCTATTGAACATTCACATCAAAAAAAGCAATGATTCTGTGCATTTGTTCACTCTTCGCTATCATGCCCAATATCTCTAATTTCTTGTAAGACTCTGACTTCTGATTTTCTCATCATTAAGGTAATTCTACCGCCAATCCATACTGGGATTGTTGTACCATCTAGGTTGTCGATCAGTAGGTGGTTTCCTCTCACTGAGGACAAAGATGAATCGACGGAACTAGGTTCAGGTTCTTCTCCAGATAACAATGAATCGATAATTTTTGAATTTACAATAGTTTTACCTAAGTCTATTTCTTTAGAGATTAATTTGGCTGCAGAGCCAACAACTCTCTCGAATTTTCCTTTCCGAAGATGGAATGATTCAAGCCCTAGATACACAACCTTTAGCGGCCGCCATCGATTACCTGGAATTCGTATCCTTCCGCCTCTGCGGCTTCTCTTTGACTTCCAAATCTGTTTTGCTTCGGGGGTCGTCCAAAGAATCTTTTTTCCTCTTAGCCAAAGATTTCTTGGCAAACTACCTAATTCATCTTCTAATGATTCTCGAACTTCAAGCGTAATTGGCTGGGGTAGATTTTCATTATCTTGAGGTGCTTCTTCTTCGCTAAGTCTGTGCTCAATCTCAACATTTGTATAATCATCAGAGTCTAATTCTTTTTCGAAAACAGCGAGGAAAAAACCTCCAGCTTTGGATTGATCATTCCATACTCGCATACATAGTGGAAGGGATTCTACAATGCGACTTTCGGATGGTGGATGGAAGCAATCTAGATTTTCATTTTCCTGAACAATTGAACAATCATCCGAAAGTACAGGCCAATGATTCATCCCTTCAGAGGCGATTAGATTTGGAATTAAATCGTGAGCTGAAATTAACTTTAATTTTCTGTTTTGTCTGAGTACTTCGGCTACAACAGCTTCATTTTCTATAGGGTCAAGTGAGCAGGTTGAGTAAACTACCCTCCCTCCATTCTTGACTATCCTAACCGCTCTATTGAGAATATCAATTTGTAATCTTTGCATCGAACGACCTCCATTTGGATTCCAGCGAGACCAAACATCTGGATTTTTACGAGTTGTTCCGGTTCCAGTGCAAGGTGCATCTACCAATATTCGATCGTAACCGTATTCGGGAACATTAGGAAAATGTCTAGCGTCATGATTCACAATAATGTTAGTTCTAGTTCTATGTCTCTGCATATTTGATACCAGCAAATTCACCCGACTTCTTGCGATTTCATTAGCAACAACAACACCTGAGTTGTCAAGGTGCTCTGCAATCTGAGAGGTCTTGGATCCAGGGCTTGCACAAAGGTCGAGAATGTGCTCTCCAGGTTGAGGATCTAAAGCTAACACAGGTAACATGGAAACTGCCTCCTGCCTGGTAAGTCTACCAGTTTCATGGAGGGCTGCAAGATTAGTTTTCACTTCACCGATGGCTTTGCCTCGAGGAAATGGCATTGTCCAAGCCGAGCCTACTCCATTAAACCAAGGTATAGGCTCGCAATCTAATGATTTTAACCAATTCTCAACCCATTCTATATCTGCCGAAAGTGGGTTAACTCTGACAGTTTCTTGAAGCCTTTCGTATGCGTGAGAGAACCATCTATCGGACTCATCTCGCCAAATTTTTACAGCTTTCAAGAGTAGACTTTCGCGCGCGGCCTTCCCCCAATCGACCTCCTCCCGCACATGCTGGCGTCAAACATCTTGGACATCAATCGATTGGCGCCGGCAATCTCATTTCAATCGATAAATCGGAATTATCCGCTGAACAAATTCGTAAACGGTTAAACCTTCAACTATGCGCTCGCGATTCACGGCGTATGCCGTATGGGATGCACATGACTAGACTGAGAAGGAGAATTGCGAGGAGCCCTACAGAACCTAATCGAACAACAAATACTGAAGCAACGCGTAAGTTGGTCGGTCTTGTTGAACGTGCAAGAATGAACGGAAGTAAACAAGGGCCACTTGTTCCGGTCGAAGCACTGATTACTGTTGATAAGGAAGAATGGGTATGGCAGGTTGTTGATAGGGATGTATTGGAAGTATTATCCCATAGATTAGTTTTCGAATCATCCGCCGGAAAGCGTCGAGAAATTCTAATGACTGCTGGAATTGATGCTGCAATGGATGCCGCTTCAAAGATTGTTGAACTTGACGGCGGCTGTGTATTAATCGAGACTCTAGATCCTTGATTTTGGTATAAATTTTAGATATTTTCCTCGATTACGTTTGTTTCATGTTATTCGCCGTCTTGAAATAGTGCAGGTAGGTGCGACGGCTCGATGGCGAAGGAGAAGAAGGGCAGCGGCATCCAGCAAGCAGCGGGGCTAATTCGTTACTTCGATGAAGAGTCAGAGAATGCCATTCAGATTAGCAAGGGTCTAGTTTACGCCGCTTGTGTGGTATTTTCTCTAGCGATTTATCTCCAACATCACGGTGTTTGGGCATGGATGGGCGATGTCCTTTCAGGAATTATCTAATTACTCTTCATCAGTCATATCGACTAGTGGAATTTCATCATCTAATAGATGAGAAGCTTTGATTTCATCCTGACCACTATTCTTCTCGATTTTATTGGTAAATTTAGATCTAAGAGCCTCATCTTCAGAAGATCTTACTTCAGTCCTAGGATCTGCTTCTACAAGCGCCTGAGTAGCTCTGGCTAGAGCACGCTCCACCGCTGGTGCGTTGTAATCTGATAATGCAGCCCGAGCCTCATCCAAATTCTGCTGAGCTTCATTGAGGATGAGCTCGATATCTTCCCCTCCCTTCAAAGATGTAATTTTATCAGAAATTACGGTGATTTGTTCGTTCATTTCATCCCTAGCGTAATGGATCAGTTCTTGCCAAGCAGTTCGGTGTTCTGTAACCGTCGCACCAGTTAAATTCTCAAATTTCCTTGACCGAGAAGGTTCCCATGGCTTGTGACCCAATGTTGCTGAAATATCTAGAACAATACGTGCACGTAGAGTCAATGGGCCAGTTATTTCAAGGCGATTTAGAAAGCATTTTGGTAATAGTCCAAATCCCCAATATGAATCAGAATAAACAATCATAGACACATCACCTGCGGTTGTTGAGAAAGTCCATCTTTGCTCATCGTAACTAGGCCTATTCTCGAAGTAAGGAGGGTCGGCAGGCCCTAGGCTACGAAGGGCGGCTCTTGCAACATCTCCAAGGTACACCTTTGAATTTCCCTTGATACCCGATGGCCTAAGTCTACCCTCAATATCTATTGACATCTGAGGTTGCCCTTCCCTAACCTGAGCCCATAGGATAGATTTTTCTGGGTCAATACCGATAGTTCCCTTCGGATCTGACTCGGCCTCGTCAACCATGATGAGGCCTATCCTATCCTTAGGTTGAACGTTACGTGTAGACGAGAATGCTCAAGTTCCGTCTGTATAAGCAACCTCCTGTGCCGCGGCGAAAGTATGGGCGACTTACCAAAGTCGTAGAAATTCCACCCAAGGATAACTGCTCACGTTGCCGTTCAGGCAAGTATTGTCCACTGCCCGGGCATCTAGGAAATATAGTGCAACCAGAGCGAGAATGGCAGGGCCCTGAATCAGTAGATAAAAGGCAAAATAAGAAAAACCCAGCAAAGAAATGAATTTTATTCGTTTGAAATTGCTGTAGCAGGTAGTATCAAATATTCACTTTCCAACTCATTTTCAACCTCTGAATCAATTTCAAATTCTTCTAACTCAGGTAGCCTTTGAGCCCTGTGGTAAATCTCTCTCAAGGTCTGGTCACTAATTTCAAGGTAAACTCGGGTGGTTGCAATACTTGCATGTCCCAATAATCGCTGAATTGTGACCAAGTCTGCACCTCGCTCAAGAAGTCCAGTGGCGAATGTGTGTCTCAATGTGTGTGGTGAAAGCCGAGCTCTTGGAATTTCAGCCTCATCGGCTAATCTGTCGATTAGTTTCTGAATTGAACGAGGATTGATTCTGTTCCCTCGGCTGGAAAGGAAAAGTGCCCTCTCAGAATCTTCGGAGCCAGCTAATTTCAATCGCATAGCCCTAATTGGGTCCCAAGCCGCGATTGCCTCTGTGGTTTTCTTGGTGAATAGAACCGTTCTATCCTTCTCTCCTTTTCCTCCAATTACCAATGCAGAAAGATCCTCATGGTCTACATCATCGATATCTAAATTGCATAATTCAGAGATTCTTAGACCTGTATCCAACATTGTTGTAACTATAGGATGCGCCAATGGATCCTCCATTCTAAGTGCTGCAGAACGAACTTTCAGAACTTCAGAACGACCTAATGGTCTCGGCAATGGTCTTCTTCTCGCTGGCCTCTGAACCCATTCAGGAACGGCATATCCTAACCATTTCAGAAGATGAGATACAGCTGCAATCCTAGCATTGATAGTTGCAGGTCTAAGTTCGCCTAGACTATTGAGCCAAGCATCTATTCGTCCCATGGAAGGATTAACTCTTCCATGATAGACCCGCACTGGTAGATTCTGAGCCTGTTCCCAAGTGATAGTTTCTTCACCTGGTAACGAGGTAGTAGAGAAATCACGTGCTGCAACGGTATATGCACGGATTGTATGTTTGGATTTTTTCTCAGCCCGTAATTGTCCTGCCCAGCACTCAAACCAAGGTAAAGCGCCTAAGCGCATTAATCTGGGAGGTAGGGGCGAGAGCGAATTTTCTTGATTGAAGTTAGAGGAAGTACCGAACCGCCCCTGCTCAACCTTTTGGCTAGCAATTTCTCTATCTTCGCCTTCCATATATCGTTCCCTCGCCTATTTCCGTCGCTAACGACGGGTGCATCCCTGCCCATACGGGCGAGCCCAAGTGCCTCTATCCAAACTTGAATGCTTCTGATGTTGTAGGGCAATAGAGCATATTTTCCGCTGGCCTGAAAAAATGCCGAATATAGATTTATTCAGAAGTCAAAGAAGATTTATTCTGCTTGGAAATTACAATGTCAGCCTCTTGCATTTTTTGATTTTCATATGCTTGCAGAAGTTCGTTAAGATGCTGCGCGACCGTGCCTGCAACATTTACTCCAGAAGCGCCTTCGATTCCCTCTAATCCAGGGCTGGAATTGACTTCCAATACAAGAGGTCCATCTCTAGATTCTAAGAGGTCAACACCGGCAATATCCATTCCAAGAATATTCGCAGCAGCTAAAGCTACATTGACAAAATCATCGCTCAGTTTCACTCTTTCTACACTACCACCCAAATGGAAGTTAGATCTGAATTCGCTTCCAGAAGCTCGACGACGCATTGCTGCTGCAACCTTTCCTCCGACCACAAGAACTCGAATGTCCTTACCATGAGATTCCTCAATGTAGGTCTGAACAAGTGGCTTCATACCTCTCTCGAGCATTTGGCCGACCAATTGGCGAACTTGGTGATAATTATCCGCTAGGAAGACTCCAGAACCTTGAGTGCCTTCGGTTGTCTTTACCACACAAGGAACTCCTCCTACTCTTGCTAGAGCACTGTCAATGTCGGTAGTAGATGCAACATGCGCGGTTACCGGAATTGGAACTCCTGCGTCAGCCATTACCTGACTAGCAAGCAACTTATCTCGACTCTGCTCGATTGAAAGTGACTGATTTAGAACAATTACTCCCATTTGCTCAAATTGTCTAACGATAGCCACACCACGTCTGGTAATTGAATAGCCAATCCGAGGAATAACAGCTTCACACTCGATCGGCCAACCTCGATGGAAAATCCTTCCACCCTTTTCATCGACAACCACAGTGAGAGAAAGTGGGTCAATGATCCTAACAGCCCATCCAGCCTTTTGAGCCTCTTCTGCTAGACGCCGAGTTGAATACAACCTCGGGCCTCGGGACAGAATGACCAGGCGTGGGTACATAATTCGCGCCCACCACCATCCCTTCTTGAGTCTGACGGATGTATTTTCAATTTGAGAAATACAAATTTAATGAATTATTTGAGAAAAATATTGCAAAAATAGAGGTCTCGGCCAACCCTAACCGGAGCAGGTATCCCCTTTCCACGGAGCGGAACGCCGAAGGAGTTGAAAGACCCAGTGTCGGACTGGCATTCGTTAGTTGAGTGGGAGGGGTAAGTCTGGACCGTGATTCACTATCTTCGATGAAGGTCTCTGAATTGCGTTTATTGTGCAAAGATAACGGCTTGATGATATCAGGAAATAAAGATGAATTAATCTCTCGTTTACTTGGCGCAAATGAGGCTGAAAAATCATCCAATAATATTCTAGATTCATCTAATTCAGAGCAAGAGAAAGACGATGCAATAGACCGATTACTGTCTCGGATTGAATCAGGTAGCGGTACCCAGTCAATAGAGGATGAAGCGGAGGATTCTAACGAACCTGAAGAGGTTCTAGAAGCCGTAGTAATGGAAGCAGACATCGTTGAGACCAAGATTGGACCACCAATTCCAGAAGACGGAATTCCAGATGGTTGGACTATAGAACAATGGAACCATTATGGCCAACAGTGGTTGGATAACTTATCCGAACAATTAAATTCAGTTCCCGAGGATTCAATAATTCTAGATGATGAGAGCGATGCAAGTATCATTCTTGAAACAGATGAAGATGAACAAGATGCTTGGACCCGCGGGGTAATTGCGGAGAAAAAAGAAGAAACTTTAGTTGCAGATGAGATTGAGTCCGAAGAATCTCAGGCATCAATCACATTCACCATACCTAGCCTTTCTTCAATCGATTTTTCCCCTAAGGTAATCGGAGCAATAACAATCGCTGCGCTTATTCTTGGGGCGATTGGCTTCACTCTTTTCTTGAATCAAGACTCATCATTTCAAGCAAGAAATCTACACTATGGAGATAGTATGGAGTTCAACGTTCTAAGCTCAAGTATAGAGATTGAGGGTGACGACATGGTCGCAATTTTCAGGGATTTTGGTTCAGGTACCCTCGACGAGGTATGTGATGAATTAACCGCTGAAATTCCTAGTGGAACCGGAAGTGTCAGCATAAGAGAAGGGGATTCCTCAGAAATTATTCACCCTACTGATAAGCAATATAGTGGGGCAGTTAGCGCGTTAGACGCATTCGGAAGAACCCATCTTGCGGCTGAGAAAATGATTGATCATGAGATGAGAATCGACCTCAGTGGAAAGGTACTGAGTGATGCAGAATGCTCCGGATTAGGTTGGACATATCTCGACAACTCATTAGAAATGACAACAAAAACTTGGACTGATATTGGGGATAAGGAGATTATCCGTTCCAGTACGGATTTGACGATTAGAGATTTCCAGAATGAAGCAACGAATCTTGAAGCTACAACTTTTGGATTAGACGCAATATCTGGTTTGGGAGTTTTATATTCTTACGTATTTCTTCCCCTAATTCCATTAGATTTACACGATTTCTTTGGAGATGAATCTTTGAGTTCCGGTTCAACATCCAAGGATGGTGCTGATTGGTACTGGACTGTAGGTGAAGAAAGAAAAGACAACGAACATGGATTAGTTTACGAAATTTCAATTTCTCAGCCAGATTTCGATGCATGTAATGGCCATATAAACATCAATCTACTTGTGAAATCTGGAGTTCCTTGGCCTGTAGAACAGACTGCAAATATTGTAGTCGATAAATCTCAGGGGACTAGTGAATGTGGATTGATTGAGTCCTCTCTATCTGATGCTACAATCCCAGACGGACGAATAACAATCTCTTTCTCAATGCGAGCAAAAGCGGATGGAATTAATTTGGGTTCAAATCCGATTGAATGGAGAGTAGATTATACCAGCAAACCAGGGCCTGGGGAAGATCGACCAGGAACTAGTTCTCAGAGGCAATGGAATGTTGCCATGCCGGATGAGAGTGAGACAAGAAGCTGGGTTCTTGAATCAGCATTGGACTGCACACTCGCAAATTATTCCTCAAGTGGTGTGGCTACAGCAATTGAACAAGGAGGATATATTTGGCAAGCCTCAACAATGGTAGTTTCTTCAAAAATTCAATGGAATATGTCTTGGGTAACCGAAGATGAAAGAGCAGGATGGACCGTTGTTGAGGAAGACAATGGGGGGTGCTCACTAATTGATGATGAAAATATGGATGATGGCACTGTGCAATGGAATCGTAATGCTATACCTGATACATTGACAATGAGTCGATTGGAATCCAGATTACTTTCATCCTCAAGATATCCTGGTCTGAATTTACATATCAACGATGGTAGTGGAGAATGGGATGATGGAGTTGAGTATAGTTACAGATTATCGGTTAGTGAAGACAACGAAATTTTTGATATATTACCAATCAACTTAGGAGATGGAGCAGTCAGTGTATATGCTGAGAAATCCTGGACTGACAACAATAATCGTAATCACGATGTTGTTTGTGTAATGGACGCAGAGAATGCTAGAGTTTTGGGATGGTATCATTATTGGACACCTCCTAACTGATTTGGCATTCATAGACCGGTTAGGTAAACCCTCTCCGAAGTTTATAATTCGGCGGCACATTGAACAGTCTTTCGAGCGCCGAAGGCGCTCGTATGTCCAGTGATAAGCAAGCGGAGGAACTGCCTGAGGCAGGTTCTGCTCCTCTGATTATCGATGCGGAATTTACCGAGGTTGAGGACAAGGGTCTTCCAACCTTGGACAATGTGGATGAGATTAGTGCACCTCGCCCGAAGCATGCACTGGAACTACCAACATCTGAACCTACACCCGAGGGCAAGGCGAGGGTTGTTACCATCATCAATCAGAAAGGAGGAGTTGGAAAGACGACGAGTGTAATCAATATCGCTGCGCAATTGGCTTTGCGTGGACACAAGATTCTAGTTATTGACGCAGATTCTCAGGGCAATTGCGCAACAGGACTTGGAGTAAACAAGAGTCTAGTCAAAACCACCACTCGAGATCTAATTCTCAATCCAGAAAGTGCAGTGGAGAGTCGCCATGCGACCGCCGTTGATGGCGTTCACATAATCGTGGGAGATCGTTCCCTCGTTGGCCTAGAACAAGAGATGCTACGACAACTTGGTAGGGAGAGAAGATTGACCGAAGCTATCGCTCCACTATTACCGCACTATGATATTGTATTAATCGACACTCCACCATCCTTGGGATTGGTCACAATTAATGCATTAGTAGCAAGTGATGGAATAATAATTCCAGTTCAGACGGAATATTTTGCCCTCGAGGGGTTAGCCATGTTGGCAGGCACAATTAGAGAGGTAAGGGGACTCTTAAACCCAAGACTGGGAGTTGATGGTGTGATGTTGACTATGCATGCTCCAACTGCACTAAATCAACAGGTTGCGAGCGAAGTCAAAGAGGCATTTCCGGAATTAGTAATCGAACCAGCAATCCGACGCAATATCAAGTTGGCAGAAGCGCCCAGCCACGGCATACCAATCCATCTTCATGATCCAAACAGCAACGGCGGTCAGGACTACCAACAAGTAACCAGTGTGCTAGAATCACGTTGGGGGCTCTGAGTTTGTCGGATCCAGTTGACACACCTCATGTTGCCGTGCTGTGGATGATTTTTGGAAGTCTTTGCTTCGGTACGATGAATGCCTTGGTAAAGTACACCAGCGGTTTGGAGGGGATCGATGTTTGGATGGTGATTTTGGTCCGCTCTGCTGTGATAGCATTCGCGGTTGTTGCCTTTGCATTAAGTCGTGGAATTTCATTGAAAGTTAACGATTCAAAGACGATGTTCCTACGTTGTGCTGTCGGCCTAACAGCGATGATTCTGTATTTTTCTTCATTAGCAAAAATCCCTCTTGGTCAAGCTGTAACCTTGCAATATACTGCTCCTTTGTTTGTAGCATTACTCTCTGGTAGAATAATTGCCGAGAAGGTACAGCCTTCTGTAATCGCCCTTGTAATTACTGCATTTACTGGGATTGTACTGATAGTTTCACCTAATTTAGAATCAGTTGAGCCGTATGCTTTGCTTGCACTTGGCTCAGGTTTCTTTGCTGCTTTAGCATACATCTATGTCAGAGAATTGAGAAAGACAGATTCTGCCACCTCAGTTGTATTTTGGTTTGCAGTTTTTTCAGTCGCAGGCTCAACTATTCAGGCCGCTCCAGATTTGCTTAGTCTGGACCTCCATACCTTTGCCGCATTGGTGGGTGTAGGTATTGGAGCAGGTGGAGGTCAGGTTGGGATTACCATGGCTTATCACAAAGCAAACGCCGCTTGGGTAAGTGCCTTTTCTTATGGCACGGTGATTATCGCGACAATGTATGGCTTCTTTTTGTTCGATGAGGCGCTCAGTATTGCTGATTGGGCTGGTGGAATACTAATTGTTGGTTCGGGAATCGCTTTGATTTTCCTTTCCCCGCCAGCTCAAGATTTAGACAAGTCAAATCAACAATAAATCTCAAAATATCCCTTGCAAAAATTGTTTGACGGCTTCAGTTATATCACTAATTATATCCGAAGCGAAATCCACAATATTTTCAATCATAATTCCTATCATAATGATTCCAAAAAATACACCTAAGATTACAAATAACGGCCAAATTGTCCCTTTACCAGGCTCTCCATCGGGGAATACTTCATCATGTTTTGGCGTTGGTAATCCCAATAATTTAGCCAACTCTTTAATCAGTTGAAAGTCAGGAACCTTAGACCATCCAAGGCAAACAACCTCGCTAATTTCAAGAATCCATGGTTCTCCTTGAAATGTACTGTATCCGTGTAATTTGACAAAAAATTCTTCAGTAGTACGTTGATTTACTTCTGGGTCGAAACTATCCAGATAACCTATGTCACCAGGAGATAATTCGTATCTGTAACTCCTTTCTCCAAATTCTATATTGGTTAATTCAGAAAGTGGTCTTTTCATACTGCGCCAATAAATTCCAGGAGTCACAATTAATGATTGTCTGAATGCTACTTCGTCTCTTTCTACATCGATAGACACTTCAGATTTCGACCATAATCGGAAATATTGGTACCCAATAATCC
>Ga0163110_10001517_pt1 | contig 11811 bp, 13 predicted proteins | sample CRUFie1St17metaG_FD_108703 | JGI IMG/M metagenome (GOLD analysis project Ga0163110, IMG submission 108703) | Marine microbial communities from the Costa Rica Dome - CRUD Field 142mm St17 metaG | ecosystem: Environmental > Aquatic > Marine > Oceanic > Photic zone | place: Costa Rica: the Eastern...
AGAGATGGAGATATCTGGAATATTACTAACGATGGTACTAATATTGATTCCGAAAGTAGATTCGGTAAAAAGATAGTAGATTTTGTAAAATTAGAAATATCAGTTAGAGCATTTGTAAATAACGATGGTATGGATAACTGGTTTAACGAACAATCAATATGATAGATAAATGGACTGAAACTTATAGCGAGATGGGTTCACGTGATAAAAAAACTGGAAAGTTAAGATATTACAACGTTGTACGAACTCATAACAATCAGTTTAGTTGTGAGTGTCCCGCAGCAACATTTCGCCGATTTCAAGAGTGCAAGCACATAAAAAGACTTAAAGAAAAACTTTGTCTATAGAGTAATGGCTCCGTAGTTCAACTGGATAGAATGGCAGATTTCGGCTCTGCTGGTTGGGGGTTCGAATCCCTCCGGAGTCACAAAAAATAAAAAATGGGAATAGTAACTTTAATAGTATTGATCGGGTTAGGGTATTGGTTAATTAAAATACCTCTAGAAATAACTAAATTTATTTTAAGTATTTGTTGGTTTTTATTATGGAAGTTCGTATATTTAATAAAATATGGGTAAGTTAATATTAGGAATAGTTTTATTTTTAGCAGGTCAAGCTTTAATATGGATACAAACGAATGGTCAATTTGTTAATAACTGGGCAAAAGAGAACCCATTATATATGGCGTTAATATTTTCGTTCCCTATTAGTTATATGTTTATATATGCTACGACTTATGTAGTTGAATTTTTTAATGGCTCATTATGGCCAGGTAGATTTATAGGGTTCGGTACAGGTATGATAGCATTTAGTATACTAACTTATTTAATAATGGGAGAAGGTATTACTACAAAAACTTTTATATCTTTAATACTAGCAACTACATTAGTCGCTATTCAAATACTTTGGAAATGAGTAAAGCACCGAAACGACCTAAAGGAGGAAAACGAACTCCTTTTTATTGGTGGAGACGTTTTAAGTCGCATCGAAATCTACCATACAAAGCTCCGCTTATTGATAAAATAAGAAACGGAGACTTCGAATATCCTGAACTATTTCAGCATGCAAAATGGGAACTAGAATGGATGAAAGAAGATCAAGAAAAATTTATAAAAGAATATAAAGGTTTCGAGCCTGAGAGTGATAGATTATATCATGATATAGAAGCAAGATATAGAAAGCGGTATAACTTATTATTCGAAGATGCTGTAAAGGTAGAGCAAGATCGACTTATAAGACTAGTTGAACATCTATCAAAAAAGTTCGATATTCATAAAGATCTTATAAATGAGTGGATGGAGACGTTCGATGGAACTACTGAAGAACTTTATGATTATTGCGCAAAATATAAAAAAATGAATCCTAAAACTGTAAAGTTTTTAGATGGAAAAGTTGCGAAGAAATAAAATATTTCGTATATTTAGTATAAATAAGCTGTTAGCTGATACTTATTATAGTAACAAATGATAATTAACAACTAACTTTAATCAATAACAATTAACAATTAAAAGAGGAAAAATTATGGCACTAGACTTAGATGCAATCCGAAAAAGACTATCCGGTCTTCAAAACCAAACAGGTAGAACAAATAATCTTTGGAAGCCTGAACCAGGTAAACAAACAATCAGAATCGTACCTTATCAGTATAATAAAGATAATCCATTTATCGAGTTATTCTTTCATTATGGGTTAAATGGTAAGACTTTCTTATCACCAGTAACGCATGGGGAAGCTGATCCGGTAGTTGAATTCGCTGAAAAACTAAAAGCTACAGGTAATAGAGATGACTGGCAAATGTCAAGAAAACTAGAACCGAAAATGAGAACGTATGTTCCAGTTATCGTAAGAGGTCAAGAATCTGAAGGCGTTAAACTATGGGGATTCGGTAAAACTGTTTATCAAGAATTATTAAGCTTTATAGCTGATCCTGACTATGGTGATATTACTGATCTAAATGCAGGTAGAGATGTTACTGTAGAGTTTATGACAGCAGCTGAACTTGGAAAACAATATCCACAAACTACGATTAGAATTAAACCTAATCAAACTCCAGCAACTGAAGACAAAAATGTCGCTGAAGCGATAATGAACGGTCAAAAAGATGCGAACGATATATTCAAGAAAGTATCATACGATGAGTTAAAAGAGCAACTAGCAATATGGTTAGATCCTGAGCAAGGAGAATCTGAAACTTCAACTGGTTCAGCTACACCAGGTGCTAATACGCAACCTACATCAACGAATACTAAAAAAGTAGATGATGTAAATACTGCATTCGACGAATTATTCAATAATTAAGAAGAGGGTTATATATGTCTAAAAAGACTACGAGAGACGACTTGGCTGATGTTTTAGCTACTAGTCTTAATAAACAATTCAAAGGTTACAAAGTTGCTTACTTCCTAGATGGTTCAGAAGAGACTCCCACCGATCTTACTGAGTGGATCTCTACTGGATCTTCTATGCTCGACCTAGCTATATCTAATAGAAAACACGGAGGAATACCAGTTGGCAGAATATGCGAATTAACTGGTCTAGAAGCATCAGGTAAATCATTACTATCAGGTCATATTTTAGCTAATACACAAAAGAAAGGTGGTTTAGCAGTTTATATTGATACTGAAAATGCATGTAATGAGGATTTCTTGAGAGCTATCGGTGTTGACGTAAAAGATATGTTATATATACAGCTTGATACTATCGAGGATATTTTTGAAGTTATAGAAAATATTACTGCTAAAGTTAGAGAATCTGATAAAGATAGAATGGTAACTATAGTAGTTGATTCTGTAGCTGCAGCAACAACTCGTGTAGAACAAGAAGCTGATTATAGTAAAGATGGTTGGGCTACAAGTAAAGCTATTGTATTATCAAAAGCAATGAGAAAAATAACTCAAATGATGGGTAGACAAAAGGTTACTTTAGTATTTACTAATCAATTAAGAGTTAAACTCGGTGCTATGTTTGGTGATCCTTATACTACTTCAGGTGGTAAAGCTTTAGGATTCCATGCTTCATGTAGATTACGTTTACAAGCAGCAGGTCAAATTAAAGCTAAAGTTGATGGAAAAGATCAAGTTATAGGAATAAAAACTAAAGCTAAAATTATTAAAAATCGTATGGGTCCACCATTACGAGTAGCCGAGTTCGAAATATATTTCGATAGCGGTGTAGATGATTTTGGTGGTTGGCTTACTGCATTAAAAAATCATAAACTAATTTCACAAGGAGGATCTTGGTATACATATACAGATGCTAAAGGTGAAGCGCATAAATTTCTATCTAAAGATTGGAATGCATTGCTAGAAAGTAATGATGACTTACGAGATGAAGTTTATAATAAAATTTGTGATGCAACTATAATGGAATATAAATCAGATAATCTAGGTATCGATGATATCGAGTTATCAACTGAAGCAATTCCTGAATAGAATATATGGGTAAGAATAAATATTTTTCAATACTTGATTCATTAACTGAAACTAACTCAAAACCAGCAGAGCTCAACGATAGAGTTCTGTTGGTTGATGGGTTAAATACTTTTATTCGAGCTTGGACTACATCTCCTGTTACTAACGATGATGGTGTCCACGTAGGAGGTATTACTGGGTCTCTACTCTCTATTGGTTATGCAATTAAAAATATTAAACCAACAAGAGTTATTCTTTGTTGGGATGGAAGAGGTGGAAGTCAAAGGCGAAGAAAATTATTTCCTGAATATAAAGCTAGTCGACGTAACAAGGTAAACCTTAATAGATCCTTTCAAGGAAATGTAGATAAGGTAGCTGATGATCAAAATATGAAAATGCAGTTAGGTAGATTAGTTGAATATCTTGACAATTTACCTGTATCGACTTTAGCTATTGAAAATATAGAAGCTGATGATTCTATAGCTTATGTTTGCAAACAAGTCTTAAAAGACTCTCAATGCTTTATTATGTCTTCAGATAAAGATTTTATCCAGCTTGTAGATGACAGAATATCTGTATGGAGTCCTACAAAGAAGAAGCTGTATTTTAAGAACGATGTAGAAGTTGATTATGGAGTGCCTGCTCATAATTTTTTACTGTATCGCGTACTTACAGGTGATAAGTCAGATTGTATACCCGGTATAAAAGGTACAGGGCTAAAGACTCTACAAAAAAGATTACCTGCATTATTTTCCGATAAGAAACTGACCTTAGATGATCTAATAGATATGAGTTCTGACTCATCTATAAAGATGTTACAACAAATACAAGATTCTAGATCACAACTAGAATTAAATTATCAACTTATGCAGCTGCATCAAGTAGATATATCAGGCACCTCTAAAGAGGTTATCCGTAATGTTATAAACGGGGAACTAACCCGACTAAATAAAACTAACTTCAAAGTACTTCTTATGGAAGATAGAATGACAAACGGAATACGAAACTTAGATTTTTGGTTACGTGAAGTATTTACGACACTAGATGCATTATCATCTAGCAAATAAGTTGGAATACTCAAATAATTTTATTATATTAAATATATGACAGATACATTTAGTAAGTTCGGTTATTCATTTCAGATAAAGCTTATAGCTGCTTTATTCAAAGATAGATTATTTCTACAGCAGATATGTGATATTCTTAAACCTGAGTTTATGGAATCAGAATCTAATCAGTGGATAATAGAGACTATTATAGAATATTTTAGTGAATATAGTTCGTTACCAACCTTAGAAGTAATGAAAGTAAAATTAGACGATGTTGATAACGATGTACTAAAAACTACTATAGTTGACACACTTAAGCAAGTAACTAAACATTTTGAAGCTGAAGATATAGAGTTTATCGAGAAAGAAGCATTAGACTTCTGTAAAAATCAGACTCTAAAAGCTGCTATAATGGAATCAGTAAATTTACTACAGTTAGGTGAATACGATTCGATAAAAGATAAGATAGATACTGCAATGAAGGCTGGATCAGAACGAGATATTGGTCATCAATATAATCTTGATATCGATGATAGGTTCGCAGAGAGTACACGGAAAACTGTACATACTGGATGGAACGTAATAGATGATTTAATGGATGGTGGTCTTGGTCCTGGTGAGTTAGGAGTATTCGTAGCACCTGCTGGTATTGGTAAGTCTTGGGGATTAGTTAACGTTGCTGCTAATGCAGTAAAGAAAGGATTGAATGTATGCTTATATACTTTAGAGTTAAGCGCACCATATGTAGGACTTAGATTTGATTCAGTATTTACAGGTATAGCAGCGCAAAATCTTAAATATCATATCGAAGAAGTAAAAGATATAGTTGGAAAGCTAGAAGGAAATCTAGTAGTAAAATATTATCCGACTAAATCAGCTACAGTTAATACTATCAAAGCGCATCTCGATAGATGTGCTATGCAAGGTTATAAACCTGATGTTATTGTAGTTGATTATGCTGATCTTTTAAGAGGAACTGGTAAAGAAGTAAGGCACGAGTTAGGTAATATTTACGAAGACTTAAGAGGGTTAGCAGGTGAGTACGAAATACCTGTCTGGACTGCATCTCAAGCAAATAGATCCGCTCTCGAAGATGATGTAATCGGAGCTGAAAAGATTGCTGAATCTTATAGCAAAATTATGACTGCTGATTTCGTAATATCACTATCAAGAAAGATAGAAGATAAAGTAGCAGGTACAGGTCGTTGGCATGTAATAAAAAATAGATTTGGACCAGATGGTATTACTTTTCCTAGTAAAATGAATACTTCTAATGGTCAGATTCATATATTCGAAGGGGATTCTGTACAAGGTAAAGATACACAGAAGCAGATGGACAATGGAGAAGAGTCAAAGCGAAAATATTTACAAAATAAATTCAAAGAGTTAAGTGAGGGCTCGAGGTAAGGCCTAATTATTACCACAAAGATGAACCCCAACGGTTCGTCTTTTTTATCTCACAACGAAATTATAAATAAAGGGAATACAATGGAAATATCATCTAAAATTTTATCAGATATCACTGTATATATGAAGTATGCGAAGTACATACCTGAAGTGAATAGAAGGGAAACATGGGAAGAATTAGTTACAAGGAATAAAGAAATGCATATTAAGTCATATCCTGATCTTAAAGACCAGATAGATAATGCTTATAAATTCGTTTATGAGAAAAAGGTTTTACCTTCGATGCGATCTATGCAGTTCGGTGGTAAACCTATAGAGGTAGCTCCTAATCGAATCTACAATTGTGCGTTTATGCCTGTTGATCATATTGATTCATTTGCTGAATGTATGTTTTTACTACTAGGTGGTACAGGGGTTGGATTTTCAGTACAAAAACATCACGTTGCGAAACTACCAGTTATATCTCAACCATATCCAAAAAGATCACGGAGATTCTTAATTGGTGATTCAATTGAAGGATGGGCCGATGCAGTTAAAGTACTTATGAAAACTTATATGAACGGAGGTGGTAGTCGAGTAGTATTCGATTATTCAGATATTAGACCTAAAGGTGCTATGCTTGTTACATCAGGCGGTAAAGCTCCTGGACCACAACCGTTAAAAGAGTGTCTTGTTAAGATAGAAGGTATGTTACGAGAAAAAGAAAATGGTACTCAACTTACAACACTTGAAGCTCACGATATTATTTGTCATATTGCTGATGCTGTACTAGCAGGTGGTATTAGACGTGCAGCTCTTATTAGTTTATTTAACGCTGATGATGATGACATGATCTCTTGTAAGTCTGGTAACTGGTGGGAAACTAATCCGCAGAGAGGTAGAGCAAATAACTCAGCATGTCTAATGCGTCATAAAATTACTAAAGAATTCTTTTTAGATTTATGGAAAAGAGTTGAGTTATCAGGAGCAGGTGAACCTGGTATATACCTTAACAACGATAAAGACTGGGGAACTAATCCATGTTGTGAAATCGCATTAAGACCTAATCAGTTTTGTAATTTATGCGAGGTAAATGCAAGCGATATAGAATCTCAAGAAGATCTAAATGATAGAGTTAAAGCTGCAGCATTTATAGGTACTCTACAAGCAGGTTATACTGATTTTCATTATTTAAGACCAATATGGCAAGAGACAACTGAAAAAGACGCGTTGATTGGTGTATCTATGACTGGTATCGGTTCAGGTGTTGTTTTAGGTTACGATATGAAAAAAGCTGCAAGTATAGTAAAAAGAGAAAATACAAGAGTTGCAAAACTTATAGGAATAAATTCTTCAGCGAGATGTACTACCGTTAAACCAGCTGGTACAACATCGTTAACACTAGGAACATCATCAGGAATTCATGCATGGCATAACGATTATTATATTAGAAGAATAAGAGTAGGAAAAAACGAATCAATCTATCAATATTTAGCTGATAACCATCCTGAACTAGTAGAAGATGAGTATTTTAGGCCTCATGATACAGCAGTAATCGAAATACCTCAAAAAGCTCCTGAAGGAGCGATTCTACGAACAGAATCACCATTCGAGTTACTTGAACGAGTAAAAAAAGTTGCAACTGAATGGGTAAAGCCAGGTCATAGAAAAGGTAGTAATTCGCATAATGTATCAGCTACTATTTCGCTTAAAGAAAATGAGTGGGAAATAGCAGGTGAATGGATGTGGGCAAATAGAGAATCATATAATGGTCTTTCTGTTCTACCGTATAATGGTGGAACTTATACTCAAGCACCATTTGAAGATATAGATCAAGAAAAATATGAAACTATGATGAAGTCATTAAAAAATATCGATCTTACAAAAATAGTAGAACTACAAGATGATACTAACCTTACAGGTGAATTAGCATGTGCAGGAGGTAGTTGTGAGATTAGTTAAAAACGACTGGATATATAATCTTTGGGTCGAATATATTCAGCGATACCAAGATTTCTACTGGGAAGAAGGTAAGAAAGTAATGACACGAAAGTTTCATCTTGAAAGAGGATATTGCTGTCATTCCGGGTGTAGACATTGCCCATATAACGATGAAAAATAGTTGTATAATTGAAAAATATTTCTTATATTAGTATAAATAAGAGTTAAGTTATGATGATATCGCACGAATGCCCGAAGGCATTATTTGAAAATAGTTTAGATTTTAATGATTACGATTACGCTTTAGTTCATTTATTTGACGAGGATCCTGAGTATCTTGCGTTCTATAAAAACTGTGTAAAGCAAGGTAGACATGTATTATTAGATAATAGTATATTTGAACTAGGTACAGCATATGATAATGATTCATTTGCGAAATGGGTTAATGAGCTAAAACCTACTGAATATATTATACCTGATGCACTCGAAGATTCAGGAAAAACTATCCAACAAGCTAAAGAATGGATGAAGGATTATTCTGATCTACCAGGAAAAAAGATAGGAGTAGTTCAAGGTAAAAATTATTTTGAAATAGTAGATTGTTATAAATATCTTGATGGGATAGGAGTAGATAAGATTGCAATATCATTTGATTACTCTTATTATGAGGATATAGTTCGGCATACTAACAAATATATGTCATGGATGTTAGGAAGAGCTGTACTGTTGAGTAGATTGTTAAATGATGGAGTTATAAATACTAATAAACCTCACCATTTACTTGGATGCGGATTACCTCAAGAGTTTGCATTGTATAGAAGTTACGATTGGATTGAATCTCTTGATACAAGTAATCCTATAGTACATGGATTATTAGGTATTAAGTATGAAAAGAGTGGTCTTCAAAGTAAGGAATCAATAAAATTGATTGAACTACTAGACAGCAAAGTCACGAGAGATCAATTATATAATATAACGCATAACATTACAAATTTTAGAAGTTACGTTAATGGGTAAAACTTGGATAGCATTATTTAGTCAGACTGGTTCTGAAATAGTTAATGTAAGTAAAAGATTAGATAGAAGACCTGATTTAGTTATTACTAATGACAGACCTGATCATTTACGTAAGATTGATCCTGCAATTACTTCTCAAGATTTTATATTACATGAAACACTTAATAGACCTAAAGAAGAAACTCTCACTAATATTTTTAGACAATATTCTAAAGATACTGAGTTAATAATTACTTTACATGGCTGGTTAAGAATAATACCACCTAAACTATGTAATGAATATAACATATATAATGGTCACCCAGGCCTTATTACTAAATACCCTGAACTAAAAGGAAAGGATCCACAGCTAAAAATGATGAATGGTAAATATGATACTATGGGGTGCGTTTTACATGAAGTTACTGCAGGTGTAGACGAAGGTGAGATAATTTTAAGTAAAGAAGTTTCAAGAAAAGGGTTGGAAGAGCAAGATATTTTTCGTATATTAGCTAATATATCGCAAGATCTATGGGTAGAATTCTTAAAAGATAAATTATGAAGATAGCATTTACAGGAGCACAGAGTACTGGTAAAACTACTCTATTAAACGAGTTAAAAGCAAATAAGAATATTGCTTTGCAGTATGATTTTAGAGATGAGATTACTCGTAGAATGCAAAAGAAAGGGTTATCTATAAACGAAGGGGGAAGCGATATAACTCAACTATTGATTATGAATAGTCATATAAAAAATTCACTTCTAGATAATGTTATTATGGATAGATGTGCATTAGATGGGTTAGTTTATACTGACTGGATGTATGATAATAAAAAAGTATCGCATTGGGTTAGAGAGTATGCTGAAAATGTATTTAATTTATTGATCGAGAGATACGATCATATATTTTATCTAGTACCTGAATTTAGTTTAGAAGATGATGGTATTAGAAGTACTAATCTGCAATTTAGAGATGATATAGTAGATTTATTTGATCATTATATCAAGGAATATAAAATACCTGTTACTCGATTAACAGGTACAGTTGAACAAAGAGTAAATAAAATAATGGAGACAATTAAATGAGTAAAGAAGTAATCGAAATAGCAGCGAAGCATTTAGGATCAATAAGTGCTTATTCAGAAAACTATGACGCTGATTTATTAGTAAAAGTACCTCGTTATCTTAATAGAGAAGCGTATGGTATAGATGAAAATAATTTACCTTTTGTAGGTTACGATGTTTGGAACGCATATGAAGTTTCAGCAATAACTGAAAAAGGTAGACCGGTAACTGGATTATTAAAAATTAGTTATCCTTGTGATTCTAAATATCATGTTGAGTCAAAGAGTATAAAATTATATCTTAATTCTTTTAACATGCATAAAATAGGAGCAACCGAAGAAGAATGCGTAAATTCAATCGAAGACATAGCTAGTCATGATTTAAGTAAATTGCTTGAATGTGATGTTAAGTGTCAACTACATAGAACTGTAGAGTTTAATCCGTTTAGCGATACATTACATATACCTTTTCAAGGCTTTGTAAATATAGAAACGTTAACTGATTTAGATAAGATTGAATTTGATACTTACAAGTCTGATGCATCTCAATTAGAAGTTGTAAGTAAAGATAAAGAAAAACTTACTTTACTACACTCTGACTTATTAAGATCGAACTGTAGAGTAACAAATCAACCTGACTGGGGTGATATTTACATTTGTATAGATGGAGATAAAACTATAACTCCTGAATCTTTAGCAAAGTATATTGTATCGCATAGACAAGTTTCTCACTTTCATGAAGAGATATGTGAGATGGTATTTAAGCATATATATGATGCTGTTAAGCCTGATGGTTTAATGGTTGCATGTCTATATACTAGAAGAGGTGGAATCGATATAAATCCAGTAAGAGCAACACATGATACATTATTCGAAAAAGAATTTGTATTACCTGAATATATTAACGAAAAAACATTGAGACAATAAATGGAGAATAAAATGGCTAAAGGAAAAAAACAAGCTGTACTATCATTGAGTGGTGGTATGGATTCGTCAACAGTTCTGCTACACCTGTTGGCAAACGATTATGAAGTAACAGCATTAAGCTTTGATTACGGTCAGAAGCATAGTGTAGAATTAGAAAGAGCATCTGAACTTATAGAGTATTTAGATAGAGCTGGTTACCCGGTAAACTATCAAAGAATAACATTACAAGGATTAGTATCATTATTAAACTCTAATCTAGTAAAAGGTGGTGACGAAGTACCTGAAGGTCACTATGAAGAAGAGAATATGAAAGATACTGTTGTACCTAACAGAAATAAAATATTTTCTTCGTTAATTCAAGCGGTTGCTTTATCTATTGCAAACGAAAATAATTGTCCTGTTGAGATAGCCATGGGTATTCATTCAGGTGATCATGCAATATATCCAGATTGTAGACAAGAGTTTAGAGACGCAGATTATAAAGCGTTCGCTGAAGGAAACTGGGATGCTGATAAAGTGACTTATACTACACCATACTTGTACGGAGATAAATATACAATATTAAAAGATGGATTAGATTGTTGTGATAAGTTAGGGATTGACTTTAACGAAGTATATAAAAGAACTAATACATCATATAAACCGACAGCTGAAGGGTTATCCGATTATAAATCAGCTTCTTCGGTAGAAAGAATAGAAGCATTTATCGAATTAGGAAGAAAAGATCCTGTAGAGTATGTTGATGGTTGGGAAGTAGCAAAAAAACACGTAGAGGAATTACTAGCAAGTCATGCGTAAAAGGATAACTGATTATAATAAAACTCTACCTATAGTAGAAGTGTATAGGTGTATACAATCTGAAGGTAGTAGGATTGGGCGACCAACTATTGCAATAAGAACTACTGGCTGTACTCATCGGTGCTACTTCGGTGAAGGTGGTTGGTGCGATTCATGGTACACCTCAATTCATCCTGAGAAAGGACAGTTTAGCTTTAACGATATAGTCAAGATATATGACGAGAATCCACATGTAAAAGA
>Ga0163110_10001518_pt1 | contig 11804 bp, 10 predicted proteins | sample CRUFie1St17metaG_FD_108703 | JGI IMG/M metagenome (GOLD analysis project Ga0163110, IMG submission 108703) | Marine microbial communities from the Costa Rica Dome - CRUD Field 142mm St17 metaG | ecosystem: Environmental > Aquatic > Marine > Oceanic > Photic zone | place: Costa Rica: the Eastern...
GGAATAATGAAAAAGGGTTCACAGCTCATAAATGCTGTCTCTAACTCGACTGTACCTCATATAACATTTATCGTTGGTGCCTCATATGGCGCTGGAACTTATGCAATGTCTGGAAAAGCCTATAATAATAGATTTACTTTTTTATGGCCGACAGCAAAAATTGCTGTCATGGGTCCTGAGCAAATGGCTGGTGTTATGTCCATAGTTAGAAAAGCCAAAGCCAAGAGAGACGGTAAAAAGTTCGATAATAAAGCTGATAAACAGTTAAAAGAAATGGTTGTTGATTATTTAGAAAAGTTATCACATGGGCTTGTAGCAAGCAGTATGCTAACAGATGATGGAATTATTGATCCGAGGGATACTCGAGACGTTATAGGTTTTTGTCTATCAATAGTTAATAACAATGAAGTTGAAGGCGCGAAAGAATACGGAGTATTTAGACTATGATTTTTAATTCAGTACTTATTGCTAACAGGGGTGAAATTGCATGCAGGATTATTAGAACTGCAAAAGAAATGGGTATTCGTTCTGTTGCTGTATACGTTGATGCAGATAAAGATGCTCTGTTTGTTAAACAAGCTGACGAATCTATTAAACTATCTGATGGTGGATATCTTGATGGAAACCAAATTATTGATGCTGCAAAAAAAACTGGGGCTCAAGCAATCCATCCCGGATATGGTTTTTTGTCAGAGAATTCATCATTTGCTAGAAAGGTCAAAAAAGAAGGTTTGGTTTGGATTGGTCCTTCTCCTCATGTTATTTCAGTTATGGGAGATAAGCTAAAGGCAAAAGAGCTTGCTGTTAAAGCTGATGTTCCTACACTTCCAATGACTTCAAGCCCTAAAGACGCTAAAAATATTGGATATCCACTTTTAATTAAAGCTGCAGCAGGTGGCGGTGGAAAAGGAATGCGTATAGTCAATAAATCAAGTGAGCTTAAAGACTCAATTGAAAGTGCTCAAAGAGAAGCTCTAAATGGTTTTAATGATGAAAGAATATTCATTGAAAGATATGTTGAAAAATCACGACATATTGAAATTCAGATTCTAGGAGACTCGCATGGTAATGTTGTTCATCTTGGTGAAAGAGAATGCTCTATACAAAGAAGATATCAAAAAATTATTGAAGAATCTCCCTCACCTAGAGTTTCTGAGGAAATAAGAAACAAAATGGGAGACGCAGCTGTTAAATTAGCAAAAGAAATAAAGTATGAATCAGCAGGTACTGTAGAATTTTTATTTGATGATTTAACAGGTGAGTTTTGGTTTTTAGAGGTCAATACTCGACTTCAAGTTGAACACCCAGTCACTGAGGAGGTTACAGGTATAGATCTAGTGAGTGAACAATTAAAAGTTGCTAGGGGTGAGAAACTTCAATTTTCGCAGGATGATATAAAATGGAATGGTTCTGCAATAGAGGCTAGATTGTATGCCGAAGATCCAAATAATGATTTCCTTCCTGAAATTGGAACATTAATTGCTTTTGAAAAGGATCCTACGATAGATGCAAGATGGGATACTGGTGTGTCAAAGGGAACAATTGTTGGCACAGACTTTGATCCAATGTTGGCGAAAATAATTACCTATGCTCCTAATAGAACCGATGCCGCAAGTAAACTTGCAAAAGCATTGGAATCTGCTCACATTGGTGGTGTCAAAACAAATAGAGATTTTTTAGTTAACTGCCTAAAGACTACCGAATTTATTAAAGGAGATACAACGTCAGATTTCATTGATCGTGTTGATCCAGCAAGAAAATTAGTTATTCAAAAAGAGTCTCTGGAACATGCAACAGCAATTGCAGCATTATGGATTCAAGAGAGCAATAGAATGAATTCTAATGTTGCAAAATTTATGCCATCAGGTTGGACAAACGGGAGGCTTCCATCACAAAGTGTTTCTTTTGAATTCGAAGGTTCCGATATAAAAGTAGACTACGAGCTAATGAGAGATGGAACTTTTAAATTTTCATCAGGAAAGTCAGCATATGTTCATAAAGTAAATGACGATGGAATTGACTGTGTTTACGGGTCTAAAAGACATTTTTCTAGAGTCACAATGGGATCATCAAACATTCTAGTTCATATGCCTTTTGGAGATGTGATGTTATCAATAAAGCCTAAATTTGTAATTCCGGGACAGGAGATTACCGCAGGAGGTCTAGTTGCTCCAATGCCAGGTAAAGTAATTGAAATAAAAGTTAAAAAAGGAAAGAAAGTAAAAGCTGGTGACACTCTTGTAATTCTTGAGGCTATGAAAATGGAACACTCAATTAAAGCATCTGAAGACGGAACAGTATCTCAGTTATTAATTGCTGTTAATGATCAAGTTGAAAATGGCGCACTATTAATGGTTGTAAAATAAATAATGCATACAGATTTTCAAGAAAGCATAATTGTCCATAAACCCAAAATAATTACAAAAAGACACTCTGAAATAATTGATTCTCTTGAAAAAATGCTAGAGAAAGGTGTACCAGACTTAACAATGTCTGAAATAGCATCGAAGCTAAAAATTTCATTAAGGACATTGTATGAAATAGCGCCAAGCAAAAATAAACTTATATTAATGACGATGGATAACATTTTGAGAAAACTTGGTAAACATGCCTTTGATTCGGTATCAAAAATATCATCACCGATTGATAGACTTGAAAAGTATCTATTTATAGTGAATCAAGCAGTTGGGCCAAAATTCAATAAATTCATGAATGATATTGAAAAAATTGAGGGTTCAAAAAAAATGGCAGATTTTCATGAAAACTTTATTTCAGAATATACAGAAAAACTTTTAGAAGAAGCAATTGAAAAAAAAGAAATTATAAAAATTGACACTAGGTCTTTCTCAATACTATTTAGCAGCATTGGAAGAGAGTTTCTCTCTGAAAAGAATAGAAAGTCTATTAAGCAAACACCTGATGAATCTGCTAATTCAGTTATTTCAATAATACTTAATGGAATAAAGTTAAAAAATTAAATGGAAAACGATTTTATTAAAATTGCAAATTGCAGTGGTTTCTATGGGGATAAGCTATCTGCAGCCAAAGAATTAGTTGATGGCGGTCCGATAGATGTTTTAACAGGTGATTACTTAGCTGAGTTAACTATGACAATTCTTTATAGTCAAAAATTACAAAGGGGTGAGGATAAAGGATACGTTGGAACATTTTTAAAACAAATTAAAGAAATTGCAAAAACTTGCAACGAAAAAAATATAAAAATAGTTACAAATGCTGGAGGACTTAATCCTAAATCTATGGCGTCTGAAATTGAAAAAATTCTTTTAGATCAGTCTATTGAAATGAAAGTTGCATATATTGATGGAGATGACTTGTTGCCAAAAATGGATTCTTTAATGGACGAAGGCGAGAAATTCATGAATATTGATAAAAATATTTCTCTGAAAGATTCAGGTTACAGCCCTCTTACTTCAAATATCTATTTAGGAGCGTGGGGTATAAAAGAAGCGCTTGATCATGATGCAGATATTGTAGTTTGTCCAAGAGTAACAGATGCAGCAGTTGTTATTGGTCCAGCTGCATGGAAATTTAATTGGAAAAGAAATGATTATGATGCACTGGCGGGAGCATTAGCTGCAGGTCATATTATTGAATGTGGTTGTCAGGCAACTGGTGGAAATTATTCATTTTTTAAAGAAGTTCCTAGCTTTGATAACGTTGGTTACCCCATTGCAGAAATTTTTGAGGATGGCAGTTTTAATATAACAAAACATCCTAATACTGGTGGATTAGTTTCTAAGGGAACTGTTACAGCTCAATTGTTATATGAAATTAGTTCTCCTGCGTATATAAATCCTGATGTTATTTCTCATTTTGATACTCTTAAAATTGAAGAAATAGCAAAAGATAAGGTACATATATCCGGATGTAGGGGGAGCTCTCCACCGAAAGATCATAAAGTATGCATCAATTTAGCTGGCGGCTTCAGAAACGGAATGGAAATAATATTGACAGGAATAGATATAGAAGACAAAGCAAAAGTTTTTACAGACGCTCTTTTCAATTCAGTTGGTGGCCAAGATCAATTTGAAGAAGTATCTATCCAGTTACACAGAACTGATAAAGAAAATCCAATAACAAACGAAGAGGCAATGGCATCATTGGTAATATCAGTTAAATCAAGCAATCCTGATCTTGTTGGAAGACTTTTTAGTGCAAAAATAATTGAGCTTGCTCTTGCAAATATTCCAGGTTTTTTTGCTCAAAGCGGACCTAAATCTAGTGGCCCAGTAATTGTTTACTGGCCAGCATTAATCGATAGCAAACATGTTAAAGAAAAAGTTCATATTGATGGAAAAGAAATAGAGGTATTACCTACAACTCAACTAGATTTTGAGGAGATTTATTATCAAAGGGAGCCTTTTAACATTGAAGAAATCAAAATGACTGATCAATTAGAAATCTTTTTTGGTGATCTTTTTGGAACTAGATCTGGCGACAAAGGTGGATGTGCTAATCTGGGCGTTTGGGCAAAAAATAAAAATACATATTCTTTTCTATATAATTTTTTGACTGTTGAAAGAATTAAAGAATTAATGCCTGATTTAAATAAATACAAAATAGAAAGATTTGAGTTACCAAATATTTACTCACTCAATTTTTATATACATGATATCTTGCAAGATGGAGTATCTTCAAATAATCGCAAAGATAGCCAAGCCAAGTCACTTGGAGAATATTTGAGAGCAAAGAAAATTCTTGTACCTAAAGAAATAGTAGAGGGAGCTTAAGTATGGATAAATTATCTCTTGAGGGTCTTAATTTTGAAACAATCAATTTAGAAATAAAAGAAAAAATCTTAACTATTACTCTTAATAGACCTGAAAAAAAGAATGCAATTAATAATGTAATGATGAATGAATTAAACTATTCTCTAGCTTTTGCAAAACAAGAAAAATCTATCAGAGTAATTGTAATTGCTGCTGAAGGAGATATTTTTTGTGCCGGTGCTGATCTTAATAGATCGGAATCTCACTCAAATGTTCCTAAATTGCCTCATGCTGAAGATATAAGTCTATCTCTAAGACATATCTATAAACCTGTGATATGCAAAATTCAAGGATCTGTTCTTGCGGGAGCGCTTTTAATGGTTACAAACTCCACACACGCAATCTCAGTCAATACTGCCAAATTTTCTGCTCCAGAGATCCATAGAGGGCTTTGGCCTTTTATGGTAATGGCTGGTCTTTTTAGAGTAATGCCAAAAAGGGCTGGTCTAGATTTCATCATGCGGGGTCAACCTATTGATGCTACAGAAGCAGAAAAATGGGGATTAATAAATGAATCTGTCGAGGTAGAACATTTAGATCAAAAAGTACAATCACTTGCAGAAGAATTAGCATCTTTAGCACCAGAAACTATGCAGTTTGGTCTTGAGGCATATGAAAAACAAGATTCAAAAGACTTTAATGAAGCGTTACCATATCTTAAAGAACAAATAGCAAAGTGTTTTGAGGGAAAAGATGCTAAAGAAGGAATTACAGCATTCCTAGAAAAAAGAAAGCCGAACTGGGATTAAACAAATATGGACTTAAACTACGGATCAGAATATAAAAGTTTTACAAATGAAGTGAGAGAATTTTGTAAAGAATACTCGGGTATACACTTTTCAGACTCTGCAAAAGTTCCATTGTCAGGTTCATTTAAATCCGGTGGGATTAAGATGAAAAGGTCTGAGTGGCAAAAAATTCTTATTGAAAAAGGATATTTTGCAAGATCAATTCCAAAAGAGTATGGCGGTTATGGTGGCGAAAGCGACATAATCAAAAATAGAATAATTGCTACAGAATTTTCGAAGGAAAATATACCACCTCCTATGGGTGGTCAAGGAATAGATATGCTAGTGCCTACACTTCTAGAGCTTGGAACTGAGGAGCAAAAAAAGCAGTATATAAAACCTACTTTACATGGTGAAATTATATGGTGCCAAGGTTATTCAGAACCAAATGCTGGTAGTGATTTAGCTAGTTTACAAACCAAAGGTGAATTAATTGATGGAAATTGGGTAATTAATGGTCAAAAAATATGGACAAGCACTGCCCAGTACTCTCAAATGATGTTTTGTTTAGTAAGAACAGAGCCAGATGCATCAAAGCATGCTGGAATAAGTTATCTATTAATTCCAATGGATACTCCAGGAATTGAAATTAGGCCATTGGTAGATATGACTCTTAACGCTGGATTCAACGAAGTATTTTTTACAGATGTAACAGTTCCTGAAAAAAATATTGTCGGAAAAAGAGGTGATGGTTGGGCTGTAGCAAATGCAACTTTAGGGCACGAAAGAGGATCACTTTCAGATCCTAATGCAATGATGAATCGGTTAAATGCTTTAATTGAGATAATGAAAAATGAAACAATAAATGGTGAAAAAGCAATTGATAACGCAGTTTATAGGGATAGACTAATGAAGATTCAAGGAAAAGTAATTGCCTTTCAATCTAATTCATTAAGAGTGCTGTCAGCAAAGTTAAATAAAAATCAAAATACGAAAATTGCTGGGATGATTCAAAAGCTAGTTGGAACCGAGCTTAGACATGAATTAGAAGGTTTCGCAATAGATGTTATGGGTGAATTGGGGACATTGTATGAAAATAGTCCTCACATAAGAGATGGTGGCTCATGGCAAGTAGCGTATATGTATTTTCTTGGATTGATTATTGGTGGTGGAACAAGTCAAATTCAAAAAAATATAATTTCTGAAAGAGGATTGGGTATGCCCAGAGAACCAAAGGTTCAAAAGGGAGAATAAGATGTATTTTGGACTTTCTGAGGATCAAGTTTTCTTTCAAGATAACGTCAAGAAATATCTTGAGGATAATGCCTCTTTGGACATCATTAGAAAGATTATCGAAGATCATGAGTCAATTTATAAAAAAGATATTCATAATGGAATAGTAAATCTTGGAATAAATAACTTATTGATACCTGAAGATAATGGAGGTTTGGGATTAAACCTTTTATTTGCCACTGCAATAAGTCAAAGCCTGGGTGAAGCCTTAGCACCAATTCCATTTTTTGGAGCTTATGTAATGGCACCAATTGCCATTAATTATGGCGGCAGCAAAGATCAAATTAATACAATCTTTAATGAAATGAGTAATGGTAAAATGAATTTCGGAATCAGTTTTTCTGAATATTTTGGATCAAGAGGTGATTCTAAGATCATTTTTTCTAATGGAAAGGTAAATGGAACTACCCTATTTGCTCTTGATTGTGACCATGCATCTCATCTTTTAGTATCAAACTCAAATGGAGTAATTGGAAGTGTATCATTAGATAGTCAGGGTATTGATTGCGTTGATTTAATAACAGTTGATAAAACGAGAGTATTCAAAGAAATTAATTTTAATAATGTCACGGTGGAAGTTTTGGAAAAGACATTGAACTCTACAACTGCAATTGAAAAATCTCTTGATGCAGGCAGGATAGTGACAGCAGCAGACTCACTTGGGGCAGCTCAGGCAATGATTGATAAGGCAGTCTCATATTCTAAAGAACGGAAACAATTTAATAGAGCAATTGGATCATTTCAGGCTGTTAAACATATGTGTGCCGAAATGGTAGCTGAGCTTGAACCCTGTTACTCACTGGTTTGGCACGCAGCGCATAGTTTTGATAAAGATGAAAACGACGCGAGATTGATGGCTTGTCATGCAAAATCTCATGTTTCAGATGTTTCAAAAAAAGTATCAAAAAAAGCTACGGAAGTTCATGGTGGAATGGGTTTTACTGATCTGTTAGGATTACATTTTTGGTTTAAAAGGATTGGCCTAAATAGACAATTGCTTGGAGCTCCAGAAATCATCAGAAATGAAGCTGCAAAGATTCAAGGTTTATAAGAAGTTGAACATGAAAATTCTATACGTATTTGTATTCTTTTTTTCTTTTTTTATTTCTTCAGATAATTATGAAGTAATTGAGATAAGTGAAAAGAAAAAAAAATTAAGTAATGAGATTTTTAAAAAATTATCTCGGGAACATTACGTCAGAAATTTTAAAGATAAAGATTTCAACAAAAAATATATAGAAGCAGTTTTTGAAAGATTAGACAAAGAGAAAAATTACTTTACTCAAGAAGAGTTTAATTATTTTATAAATAATGCAAATCAATTTGAAAATAATGAATACGATATTGAATTAGCATATGAACTAATAAATCTATATTTTGAAAAATTAATAATATTTTCAGAGTTTCAAATTGATTTGATAGAAAACTCAACTTTTGATTTTACTATTGAAGAATACCTCGATATTTATGAAGAAGATAATATTTGGCAAATTAATCTATCTGATCTCAAAGAAATATGGAGATTAGAAACTAAAAATGATTTATTAGTTGCAAAATTATCAGATTCTGCAAGCGATAATCCCAAGAAAGACATTCTTAAAAGGTATAAAAATAGAATTAGAAGAATTGGACAGCAGAAAGAAGAAGATATTTTTTCATTGGCTATGAATATCTTAACAAATCAATTTGACCCTCATTCATCATATCTTTCTCCAAGATCAGCTGAAGATTTTGACATGAATATGAGTCTAAAATTAAGTGGGATTGGAGCGTTATTAGGTGTTGAAGATGACTATACAAAAGTAATTAGTTTAGTTCCAGGCGGTCCTGCTGAAAAGTCTGGGAAAATTCAGCCAGAGGATAGGATTTCTAAAATAAAACAAAAAGGTGATGATGAATTTACTGATGTTGTTGGTTGGAGAATTGATGAGGTTGTTGATTTGATAAGAGGTGAAATTGATACGGAAGTTCAAATTGAATTTATTTCATTCGAATCAGATATTGACAGCACTAAAATTGTTACTCTAAAAAGAGAGGAAGTAAAGCTTGAGGACAGAGCAGCTCAAGCAGATATTTATGAAATAAATGAAAATAAAATAGGAGTAATTGACCTACCCTCCTTTTATATAGACTTTGATGAATATTCAAAAAGAAATGCCGATTATAAAAGTAGTAGTAAAGACGTAAAAAATATCCTCGAAGATTTTAACAAAAACGATGTTGATGCCGTCGTTTTGGATTTGAGAAATAATGGTGGCGGGGCTCTAGTAGAAGCAAATAAAATTATTGGATTATTTGTTTCTTCTGGTCCTACAGTTCAAGTAAAACAAAGTAGAGGTTACATTCAACCTTATGGAGATACCAGAGCAGTCCAAGTTTGGAATAAGCCCCTAGTAGTTCTTGTTAATAGATACTCTGCATCGGCGTCCGAGATTGTCGCGGGTGCAATTCAAGATTATAGAAGAGGACTTGTAGTTGGACAGAGAACTTTTGGCAAAGGTACTGTACAAAGTTTAGAAAATTTATCAGAAGGCCAAATTAAAATTACAGAATCAAAATATTACAGAATTAATGGAATGAGCACTCAAAATAAGGGGATCTCACCGGATATCGAACTTCCTGCAACTTGGGACATTAATTCAGTTGGAGAAAGCTCATATCCTACTGCATTAGCTTGGGATGAAATCAGACCTTATAGGCACAAAAAATTCGTAATAGATAGCTCAATTATTGAAAATGTTTTAAAACTTCATGAATCAAGGCTGAGTTTTGAGCCTAACCTCAATTATTTAAAGGAAGTTAGAAAAAGATACGATTTAAATAAAAATAAAAAATTCTTAAGCTTGGAGCTTGAGGAGAGAAATATTCAAAAGGGCCTAAGAAAAGATTGGTTGCTTGAAATTGAAAATAAAAGAAGAGATTCTAATGGCCTCAAACAATTTGTCTCATATGAAGAATTAGAGGATTTTAATAAAAATAATGATGACGAAATATCGTCCAACAGAATTGATCTTCAAAATGACTTTCAGCTAATTGAATCGGCCAGAATAGTAAATGATTTTATAAATCTACAAGAGAAAAAAATCATTACAATGGTAAATTAATATGAAGATCGTATCATTTAATATCAATAGCATACGTGCCAGACCTCATCAAATTGAGCATTTAAGAGATACATTAGATCCTGATGTTATTGGTCTGCAAGAAACAAAGGTAAATGATCCTGAATTTCCCATTGAGGTCATTAATGAAATAGGTTACCACGTTGAATTCTGGGGTCAAAAAGGCCATTACGGTGTAGCTATTTTAAGCAAAGATAAGCCCATAGATATAGTTAAAGGTTTTATCAATGATACTGAGGAAGATCAAAAAAGGTTTATTCAAGCTACTTTTAATTATGGAGATGAAGAAATAACAATTATGAATGGATATTTTCCACAGGGAGAAAATATCAAGCACGAAACCAAATTTCCAAAAAAAATAAAATATTATGCGGATCTAAAAAAACATATTGAATCACTCATGAAAACTAAAAGTAATCTTATTGTGATGGGTGATTTTAACGTATCGCCAGAGGATATTGATATAGGCATTGGTGAAGAAAATGCAAAAAGATGGCTAAGAGATGGTAAGACCTCTTTTCAACCTGAAGAAAGAGATATGTGGAATAGTATTAAAGGGCTAGGTTTTTCAGATTCATGGAGAGTAATTCATCCGAATGAGTCTTCTATCTATTCATGGTTTGATTATCGTTCGAGAATGTTTGATCAAAATCCTAAAAGAGGTCTCAGAATTGACCATATTTTAGTTACAAATAATCTTGTAGGTTCTATAAAGGATGTTGGAATTGATTATGATGCTAGAGCAATGGAAAAACCATCTGATCATTGTCCTGTTTGGTTAGAAATCAGTGAGTAAAATTCAATTTAGATGTCCTGAAAATGAATCAGAATTCAAAGAATATGATTTGTTTAGATGGCGAATGTTAAGAGAACCTATTGGAAAAACTATTGAATCTCTTAAGGATGATTATGATGAAGCTAGTTTTCACATAATAGGAGTTATTAATAAAAAAATAATTGCGTGTGGCAGACTGCACTTTATCAATGAAACAAAAGCTCAAATAAGATACATGGCTGTAGACGAAAAATATCGAGGTAAAGGCATTGGCTCGAACATACTTGCTGTTCTCGAAAATCATGCTATTGAAAATAATGCGAAGAAAATTATTCTCAATGCTAGAGATCATGCGATAGATTTCTACGCAGCATCTAAATACAAAACCTTAAAAAAATATTTTGGCTCTGACACCGGAATACCTCACACCACAATGTCAAAAGACATTTAATTACCTTCTTATTTTAAAAAATTCCTTGAGCAAGTTTGAACTCTCGTCTGCCATCAACCCATAATTGTAAGTGACATGATGATTAAGTATCTTTTTATCTAAAAAATTATCAATAGAAACTACACTTCCAGTTTTTGGTTCTAATGCTGCAAAAACTATTGAGCTTATTCTTGCATCAACTAAAGCTTTTGCACACATGTGACATGGCTCAAGTGTCACATACATAGAACAATTATTAAGTCGATAGTTTTTTATGTTGCGAGATGCATCTCTTATTGCATTTATTTCTGCATGTGAAGTTACGTCATTTTCAGATATGACTTTATTTCTACCCTCGCCTATTATCTTCTCATCTTTGACGACAACTGCTCCAACTGGCACCTCTTTATTATTAAAGCATTCTACAGCCAACTCAAAAGCTCTTTCCATAAACAGCCTTTCTTTGGGTGAAAACATTAATAGAAGCTTATCTCTTTAATTTGAAGGTCAACATTAAAATCTCTACCGTATCCTGCAAAACTGATGTCTCTTATATTGTTTGGACGAAGTTTTGGAGATACTCCAGATTTTTTTTCGAAGTTAGAGAAATTAATTTCAAACATCTGCCAATCATTTTTAACATCAAAAGTTGAGCTGTGATATGCC
>Ga0163110_10001521_pt1 | contig 11797 bp, 7 predicted proteins | sample CRUFie1St17metaG_FD_108703 | JGI IMG/M metagenome (GOLD analysis project Ga0163110, IMG submission 108703) | Marine microbial communities from the Costa Rica Dome - CRUD Field 142mm St17 metaG | ecosystem: Environmental > Aquatic > Marine > Oceanic > Photic zone | place: Costa Rica: the Eastern...
AGGTTGCTAACTACTATTAATTTTGATAGAGCCAGTAAAGATGCGCTTAGAAACATTGCAAGAAGGGTTTTGAAGTCTGAAAATATAGACTATGACACCCCAGCTGTTGAGGCATTAATCAACAGCAATCCGGGAGATTTACGAGCACTAGTAAGAGATTTACAGGTCATATGTGCCTCATCAAATAATTCTATAGACAAGAATACAGTAGTCGAATATGTTGAGTCAAGTGAGCGAGATGTCTCCGTTGAAGTTTTTCCGGGTCTTGCTAAATTATACAAATCCAAAAACTCTCAAGATGCTATAAAATTAGGAATTTCAATCGATAAATCACCATCGGAGTTACTGAATTGGATTCACTGGAATAATCCTTCGATTTTTACCGATAAAATCGCCATTGATCGTGGTAATAAGGCTCTTTGTCAATCATCTAAAATGCTGATGGCGATGTACGAAAATACTGCCCATCGTTCTTGGTATTGGAGTTCTCAGATATCTGGGTTAGCAGCTTCTGTTGTTAATCAAAAAGATATGCCTGAAAAGTTGTTCCCCAGTTATCCTAATTTCCTCCGCCGAGGTGCATCGCAAGGCAGAAATAGCGTAATCAATCGGCTAACCGAAATAACTGGAGCAAGTAAATCATCAGTCCGTGAGGAATTATTACCATTATTGATTTCATTACACTCTGAAACCTCTGAAGTCGGTAATGTCGATGACTTTGCAATATCCATTGATTTGGGGTTAACTGGTGATGAGCATGCTGCTTTATGTGGCCTAACTAAAACAAGAAAATCAACAAAAGATTTGGTTGCAAGGTACAACTTAATCGAGGCTGAGCAAAAACAAACGATACGAGAAACAGCGATTGAAGAGATTGATGCTAGTGAAATAATACAAAATGAAACTAAAACTAACAAAGGGCAAAGAACATTATTCTGAGTTTTATTTTTTCCCAGGGATTAGTTTTCTGAATAACGCCAAAGCTCTTCTATCACTATGCTCTTTGTTCTCATCCTGCCAAGTCCTAGGATGCAGTAGAATAACTACAGTTAACAACTCTAACCTACCAAACCACATCAAAAAGGAAGTGAAGATTAGCACTCCAGAATTTAGTGGAGACCAAGTACTACTCGGCCCATAGGCACCTAATGCAGGTCCTGTGTTGCCAAGTGATGATGCAGTTATTCCAATAATACTCTCAAACGATTCATCGAGCATCAATACAGCAAGCAGTATGCTCGATATGCCAAACAGGCCAATCCAAACAAATAACATACCAACAATCTTGTCAATTTGTTGTGCTTCAACAACCTCACCGTTCATGCGTATTTGTTTGATTTTACGAGGTTGTGCAATCCTAACTAGTTCTCTCATTGCCACTTTGAAAGCAAGTATAATTCTCATTAACTTTAGACCACCACTCGTAGAACCTGCACATGCGCCGACAATCATCAAAATCATCAATACAAACTGTGTGATCACTGGCCATGTCATGTAATCTTGAGTTGTGTAGCCTGTAGATGTACCAATAGATATTGCTTGAAATAAACTGTGCCTAAACGAATCTCCAACCGAGATGTTTGTTGAAATTAAGGCAACCATCATGAAAAGAACTGCCGTAAAAATGTATACTAGATAGGTCTTGAATTCTTCATCAGCATATGCCTTAATGAACTCTCGAGCAATAAGGAACCAAATTAGTGTAAAGTTTATGCCGCCGATGAACATAAATGCGATAATAATAGCTTCAACCTTTAGAGAGTCGTAATACCCAATGCTGGCATCTCTTGTTGAAAATCCTCCTGTAGCCATAGTTGTAAATCCATGGTTTATTGAGTCAAAGACTGACATTTGTCCAACGAAGTGCAACAGGAACATCTCAACTACTGTCAGGCAAATATAGATCACCCACAGCGCAAATGCTGTTTCCTTCAACTTTGGTCGCAATCTAGACAGTGATGGTCCGGTGAGCTCAGCCCTTGCTAATGCCATTCCACCCCCCATCACTCTTGACAACAACATCATTCCAAGCATAATTATCCCCATGCCTCCCAGCCATTGGGTAATTGAACGCCATAGTAGTATGCCACGAGGTTGGGCGTTGATACAATCAACTGTAGTGCCTGGTATGCAATTTGGGCTCATGTTGTGAGAAATTACTGTGGCTCCAGTTGTAGTGAAACCTGACATTGATTCGAACCACGAGTTCACAGCACCCCGGGCAATATCGATCATACTAGCATCTGCGGTAAATGGCCCAACGAATACGCCTCCTAACCAGTAAGGGAATAATCCGATAAACACGACAATAGGATATATCAGAGCGACCGCAGCAAAAGCTTCCCTATCTCTAAGCCTTTCAGGTGTGTCGCTTCGGGTGCCGAATTTGAGCATCAATAAACCAATAGTTGGAGACAAGATAATTGGCAGTAAGAATGCTCTCAGTGCCATTTCAAAATCATCAAGCCAGATAGTTATGAGGCTGCATAAGAAAAGTGGGATGCTAATCGCGATTAAGGTCCAGCCAAGGATGAGGCTTAATACATCAAATCGCATATTCACACCTTGAATTTCCGTTCAAGTTCAGAAACCCTATCAGGGCTAGTGAAGATAATTAGATTATCCTCTGGTAGCAACAGTTTCTCTGGCGCAGGGCGTAGGTTTTCCCAACTACCATCAACTGTTCTTCGCTGGATGAAGGCAATTCTCATCCACTCACTAAATCCAGCATCAGCAATTCTCATGTTAGAAAATTTATGAGCGGAATCGACTCTCATGCTGATGCCTACAATATTCGGAACATTGGAAAGAACCGCATATGCACCTGCAGCCTTTGTGTGTATGTGAGCCAAGATATTATCAACAGCTACACGCTTTCTGTCTACTGCAAAGGTAATTCCCATTCTTTGGGTGACTTTTACCAAATCGGCATCATAGAGCAGTAAACCAGTTCTATTCACTCCCATATCGCTTGCAAGTAGTGCTGCAGCTATACTATCGTGGTCCGATTCAAGGGCAGCGATAGCGATATGATGTTCAGGGATACCAACTTCAGTTAGTATGTCTCTATCTAGGTGGTCTCCATGGATGACTTCCAAGTTTGGATTCGAACCAATATCGGTTGCTGAGAATTCATTTGCCAATTGGAGGTCTCTTTCAATCACTGTAACTTTCGCACCATTCATCAACCAATTTTCAGCAATCATTTGACCAATACGGTTGGCGCGAATTATTGCTACTTTTGGTGATATGGGGAAATCTGTTGCCTCATGACCAAATATATTCAAAATTCTGTTAAAACTAGACAAACCGTTAGTTGCAACGGCGATAGTATCGTTTGGCATCAGGACAAAATCGCCATCAGGAACAGTGCTTTTTTCACCAGCCCGTTTTACACCGACAATTAAAGGCAGGTCTCCATCAACTGTTGCGTTTGCCTCTCTTAGGCTATTGAAAACAATACCTTTAGCATTCTTTGTAACATTGAATTCAATGATGTATGAATCATGCCCAAATGGGATCACTTCTTCAATAGATGAAGAACGCAGACCAGTGTGAAGTCTTTTGATGGCACTATCTAGTGGATTGACAACGTGATTTACTTTTGCCCAATTTGTTAAATGACCCTGTTTTTGTTCTTCCAGGAAATTCATATTTCTAATCCTAGAGATTGACAACAAAGGTTTAGCTTTAGCACCGGCATATTGGTAATGTGCATGCTCTGCTAAAGCACAAGCCAATAGATTTCTCTCATCAGAATTAGTTGCCGCAACAAAAACTTCTGCTTCACCAATTCCGGCTTCGTATAATTTATCTCTAGTCGTTAAATCTCCATGAATTACCAGAACATCTAAATTTTGAGCATTTTTTACTGCCCTCGAATCTGAATCCACTAATACAACATCCATTTCTTCCGCCCTTAGGGCTCTAGCCAGTTCCGTACCAACTCTGCCGGCACCACCAATAATTATTCTCAAGTTATCACCTCAAATTTTCTGCAAGTTTCTTGATCTGATATGTCCCACCTGTTGTTTCAGGAACATCTAACGTTGAAAATGATCGAGTTCTGTCGATGTTATTGCTGTACATGCCTGGCTTGTAATAGTTGTTTATCAGATTACCAGTGGCATCTGCTTCCTCAATCCAATCGATGTATGCTGTAGGTGTGTGTAGTAACCATTTATTGTTTACCACGTCTACAGAACCTTCAACAAAACAATCATCTAATACAATATTTCTTTCAGCACACCATTCATCGCTCATTGGTAGTAAGATATAGCCCCAAGCATGAGCCTCCCAGTAGGTGTAAGTTGAATCAGTCAATGCACCAAAAACGTACCATCCTGGAATCATTTTTGTCCGGAGGATGGAAAAGAAAGCATTGGTTTGTTCATCACAATCACCAACTCCTGCCGCCAAACATGATGGTCCACTACGAGCGACCACTGGGGCATTTTTGTCGTATAGCACGTTAGCATGTAGATAGTCAAAAGTTGCTCTTGCAAATGCGTAGGCATTTGTCGAGCGGCCCTCTGGCAACGATGCAGATATTGTTTGTGCTGTTGATGTAACAATCGCGTCCTGGCTATTTATTGCATAATCGAATCTTCCTTTATTGTACCAAGTAGAGGAAGTAAATTGAGCAGCTTTTGTTCCTCCACCACGGTCAACAATATCTGAAAAGTCACCACTACGATCTACATTTATTCCATTTGAACTGCCGTCAACACGCGTATCTACTCTTGATGACGACCACCATGAATAAGAGGTGCTGGTAAGTGAAACTGCATAGGTGAATGATGCAGTCTCTCCCGCATCTAGATTAAGTTTGACCTTTACACAAATATCAACACTGCACATGTCATCACCTATGCCCACGCCAGGCCACCATATTTCATGCCCTTCGGAGGTTATTAGTTTGTCATCAGGCATTCTTGATGGTTCTCCCAAGAGCGGGATTCCGTAAGAGACTCCGTTTAGAATTAATTCAATCTGATTAATTTCTTGGATTGATTGTGTCATTAGTGGATCGCCCCCATCTGTATATTCAAACATTGTAGATTCTCCATACAATGTTGAAATATCTCTTGGAATTGCTAAGTTTTCGCTCAAGTAGCCTTCTCCTCCATTATTTACAACGTCTATTGTTTTTCCAACAGTATAGGTTGTTTCTATCGGATATAGGTGATATGGTGCAGCTGCTAATTGTATGTATTCACTAATTCCTGCCCATTTGTTGAATACAATTTCCCTTGCTTGTGGTGACAGCATAATGAATGCGACTAACCCAAGCATAACAACGCTGCGAAATCTATTTTTGCGTCGTTTCAGAATATTTTTCCTTCTACCAGTGTGAGTTCGAACCACACCTGATTTGGTTGGTTTTTTTGTTTTCATGTAAGTTGTATCTATCGAGCCTTGATTGAATTGCTGCTCAGCGGCAAACTGTTTTGACTTGATATTTGCTAATACTCTGCCGCATGTGTAGCAAATTGTGTCACCCGGAAGTGTTACACTCCTACAATAGGGGCAAGTACCCATGATACCCGGCTTTGACGACATTGTATAACGCTTACCTGCGGATATCCTCCAAAGCGTTTATTTTGTTGGTAAATCTAAAATCTCATAAAATCAAATTATATGCTCTATGTAAGTAATTATTCACTTTCATTAACCTTCAATTTTTCACCAACTTCAGCAGATAATTTAGCCATTTTTCTCTCTCTGGCCTGTCTAGCCCATATCTTACGTAGTTGTTTTTTACCTTCTTTGGGAACTGAATTCCAGATCCAATCCTCTGAAGCTTTATTGGCAATTAGCATTACAGGAATTATAAATATCCATCCAATTGGAGCAGAAAGAACATATGCAAACATAACCACAAATCCACATCGCCACATAGTTGCTCTAAGAATTGCCCCCCATTTTTTCCCCATCAACATCATTTGTCCTTGATATGACGAGATAATCGCTTCACATCTAGGAGCGAGAACACTCAAAAGTGCCACAGTAATAACAAGTTGAGTATTGAAATCAGACAGTCTCAAGACAGCATAAATTACCACCATTCCAAACATACCTCCGATAGCAAGCCCTAATGCCCATCCGCTGGTAGTTTGTGAACTTCCGGAACGAACGCGTTTTCTCCGAAGAATAAAGTGAGCGACTATTGATGCGATTAAGCAAAGAAGAATCAAATTGATTGGGTTTGCAATTTCTCCTCCACCCGTGGCTTCAAATTCGATGGTTGGTATGATAATTTCAGTGTAAATCATCGATCCATATATCCCGCCAAGTAATATTCCCCAGAATATGTTGCTCCATGCGGTGGGCAAATCATAGAATCCTGAGTATCTTGTCATCACCCCTCTCCAGCCGAGAGTCATGCCAATCAAGGCTGACACGCTGGATATTTGGAATAACAGCAAATCAGAAGCCATTGTTCCTGCGCATGTGTTTTAGTTCATCAAGTCAATGCAGAATTTATCTTAAATCCGTTGAATTCAAAGACTTCCAATTATGAGCCGCATACATGGCAAGATTACTTTTGTTCGGCGGGAAAGGTGGAGTGGGCAAAACTACAACCTCTACTGCCACTGCAATTCATCTTGCAGATTGTGGTCTCAGGGTATTACTTGTTTCGAGTGACCCCGCACACTCAACTTCTGATTCACTAGGAGTTGACATTGGGACAGAGCCAACACCGATTCACGGTGTTGAAGGATTGTATGGGTTAGAAATGGATCCAGAATCTAAATTATCTAATTTATTACCCAAACTGGGTAATATGGTTGATGGCATGAACTCCGGTGGTGGATTAGGCGGGCTTGGTGGCTTGGGTATGATGCTTGACCCGTCTGCGAAACAAGAACTTGATGAAATAAAATCGGATGTTAAAACATCGGATATGATTTTGCCGGGCCTTGATGAAGCGCTTGCTTTTGATGAACTCTTAAAGCATGTTGAAGACCCAAATTGGGATGTAATTGTCTTTGACACTGCGCCTACAGGTCACACACTCAGGTTCTTATCTTTGCCCGAGATAATTGAATCATGGTCGGGTCGTTTAATTAGATTAATGAGAGTCTCTGGTGGCATACGCTCAATGCTATTCGGTCGTAAAGAAAGTGAAGAAATGAAACAAGAACTTGAACGATTTAGGAATCGTGTTTTGCATGTTCGAAGAGTTCTTAGCGATTCACAATTGACCTCGTTTACATTAGTGACAATCCCAGAAAAAATGGGTGTAAACGAGACAGTAAGAGCGTACAATTCTTTGATTGATTACCAATTGCCAGTATCTGCTTGCATAGTAAACAGAGTTACCCCTCAGTTTGACCATCCGTTTTTGCAAAATCGGAGAGAGGCTGAACAAAATAGAATCACCGAACTAAAAGATAGATTAACCTCGGTAGAAGTTAGTTCCATGGAATTACTAGATCAGGAAGTAGTTGGTATCGATAGCCTGAGATTAGTTGCAGAGAAACTATACGGGTTGCCTGAAAAATTACCAGCAGATTTAGGACCTCATGAGGTAGGTGGCATGGTAAAACACAGTATTCACCGAGGACTATATCGAGAGATTAGTGACGAACATGAATTAATTTTCCTACATTTCCCGGGAATTAAGCGGGATGATTTATCGCTTAGAAGTGACGATGGAGTACTATTCGTTGGCTTAAATGGCCGAGAAAGAGAAATCCCGACAAGTGTTCCAGTTAAAGCCAGTCAGGTTGGTGCTAAATTAGAGGGCGATATTCTCAGACTGAATATACCATTGAACGAGGGATGAATTCAAAGAGGAAAAGCATGAGGGGATGTTATGGCACTCGAAGGTCTGTCAAGAGGAATATTTCGTTCCCTCGGTTTTTTGAAGAACCGCCGGAAACTGGACGAAGACGAACTTCGTGAAATGACACGAAGTCTAAGACGTGCCTTGCAAGAGGCAGATTTCAACGTACGTCAGACAAAAGAAATTGTCGAACGAATGGAAACAAGACTGCGCGAGGAAGACCCTAGACCCGGATTAACTCTACAAACTCACGCAATGAATATACTCTATACTGAACTTGTTAGAATACTTGGCCCTGCTCATCAATTTCAACCTAGAGGTGCAACATTACTTCTGGTTGGTTTGTACGGACAAGGAAAAACTACTACTACTGCTAAACTTGCTGAGTGGTACCGTAAAAAGCATGGATTAAGGGTCGCAGTAATCGAAGCAGACGTACATCGTCCAGGTGCGTATGCACAACTTTCGCAGCTTCTCGAAGATACCACCATACAGGTATATGGCGAGCCAGAAAACAAAGATGCGGCACAGATAGTTAGAAATGGACTGGCAGAATGTTCTGCAGCAGATTTGGTGATCGTGGACACTGCTGGGCGACATCAATTAGACCAAGAGTTAGTTGAGGAATTAGAAAATATTGCATCATTGACTAGAGCAACTGAGCGATGGTTGGTTATTGATGCCCAGGTGGGGCAAGCAGCAGGACCTGTAGCGGCTTCCTTTCATCAGTTGGCCGGTGTTACTGGTATTGTTGTAACTAAACTAGACGGTACTGCTAGAGGTGGTGGCGCCCTTTCAGCAGTTGCTGCCACAGGTGCCCCAATTGTACACATCGGTGTGGGGGAGAAGGTAGCAGATTTAGAGAAGTTTGAGTCTGATAGATTTATCTCAAGATTACTTGGAATGGGAGATATTCAAGGATTGATAGATCTCGCTCCGGAAGACCTTGACGAGGAAGAAGCAATGCGTCTGACTCAAAGGATGATGAGTGGTAGGTTCACGCTAAACGACATGTACAAGCAGATGGAAATGATGTCAAAGGTAGGCACTATTGACAAACTAATGTCTTTCTTACCGGGCAATATGTTAGGCGGTTTAGGTGGCATGACAAAGTCGCAAAAGCACGCAATGCAAGATAACTTAGACCGCTACAGGACAATAATGGATAGCATGACTACCTGGGAAAAGAATGAACCTGCAAAAATTAAAGCGGATCGAATAAAGCGAATTGCTCGTGGTTCAGGGGTTAGGGAAAAGGATGTTAGAGAACTAATTGGTCAATGGAATCGTTCAAGAAAAATGATGAAAGGTATGGGTGGAAATAGGAAACTGAATAAACAAATGCGCAAAATGATGAAGGATGGAGATATGGACATTGATCCATCTTCATTTGGAATGTAATCATTCCTCGCGTGGCGGCAAATCTGGTATAGCTTTCACACTTGCTTCTTGTTCTGCCGCTTCGGCGGCTAGCCTAGCCTCTTCCTGTAATCTAGCATTTTCCTCTGCAATTCTCTTTGCTTCTGCTTCTGCTTGGGCCACCCTTGCGTGCTCTTCAGCAATTCTCTTTGCCTCTGCTTCTTCCTGGAGACGTTTCTCTTCAGCGACAACTCTCGCCTCTTCGATTTCTGCAGCAATTCTAGCTTCATCTTCCAATTTTTGCTCTTCTGTTATGCGTATTGCCTCTTCAACCATCTTTTGATGTGCTTCATTTGCTAGGGCTAGTTTTGCTTCTTCCTCAAGCCTTAATTTTTCTTTTTCAGCGTTGATTCTTGCTTCTTCTTCAGCTTTTCGCGCTGCTTCTTCGGCTTTTCTCGCTTGTTCTTCTGCTAGCTTCGCTTGCTCTTCAGCCAATCTAGCCTCTTCTTCGGCTTTTATCCTAGCCTCTTCTTCGGCTTTTATCCTAGCCTCTTCTTCGGCTTTTACCCTTGCTTCTTCTTCAGCCCTCATTCGAGCGTTCTCTTCTGCTTTGAGTCTTGCTTCCTCTTCTATTCTAGCAATCTCTTCGGCCTTAATCCTGGCCTCTTCCTTGACTCTAGCCTCTTCTTCAGCGCGCTTTCTTGCTTCTTCTTCCTCGATTGCTCTTTTTCTAGCCTCTTCCACTAAACGTTCCTGCTCTTGTATTTGCGCCCTCAACTCTGCTTCAGCCTTTGCTTTTGCTTCTGCTTCCGCTCTTGCTTTCTCAATGGCCTCTGCCCTAGCCCGTAGTTCTGCCTCTTTGCGAAGTTGTTCTTTCATAATTAGTTCTTCACGGAGTCTTTGTTCTTCCTCGAGTCTTTTACTAAGTCCGAATCGATCCATTATAACATCACGAATTGCATTAAAATCGTCATCTGTTAATTCTAAGACTTCTGATCTTGCATCCAAAAGAATCAATTCAACTTCAGATTCAATATATAACCCAGTATGATTATTCATTTTATCTCTCAAAATCCGGTAAAAATCTCTTTGTGCTGGAATAATCTGTCCATCTGATGTGATAAAATTTTGTACTGCAGTCATTACTTCAGTTAAATTTAGTTGGTCACTCATACTACAATCAACCCTATCTCAGTACGTCTTGGCCAGTATTACTCTTCGCTTAGTCATTTTGCCAGTCATAAGACATGGCCTCTCATGCGGATATTCGTCAGTTGAATCACCTAAAAATGTAAGGCCAGTTAATTTCTCGATAACTTCCGCATGAGCGTCATTACCATCAAAGGCCATTTCGTAGATTTTACCGTCGTTGATGTCGCCAACCATAGTCCAATTACCATCAGTTTCAACAAATTCTGGTAGTTGTACCATTACATCATTCATGTGTTCAAATGAGCGCTTCCTTAGTTCAGTTGAGATTTCATTTAATTTATCCTTACAAAGTTCAACTATATTATCAATCAATAATGGCTCTTTTCCACCAGTTCTTAATGCGGCAAAAACAGTTCCCTGAGCGATATCTCGTGGCCCAACATCTAATCTAAGAGGGACTCCTTTTATCTCCCAGTCGTAGTATTTCTGTCCAGCCCTTATATCTCTTGAGTCGACTTTTACTCTTAATCCTGCCTTACGTAAAAGTTCAGCAATACGGTTTGATTCACCAACGGTGTCTACTTCGGAATTCTTCTTTATCATCGGGCAGATTACAATCTGAAATGGTGCAATTGCAGGCGGCATAATTAATCCATTATCATCTCCATGCATTCCTACCACTGCACCAAGTAATCTTTCAGACATACCGTAAGTTGTTTGGTGAACATATTGCTGTTCAGCATCTAGATTTTCAAAAGTTATGTCAAATGCTTTAGCCCACTGATCTCGATAATGATGACATGACGCAACTTGCAAAGTTCTACCATTTGGCATTACAGCGTCTATGCCAATAGTATACCATGCACCAGGAAAGGTATCCCATACTGGTCGTTTAGCCTTGATAATCGGTAAGCACAATTTCTCCATCAAATTATCAACTATCTCTAGGTCTTGCCCAATTTGCCTAGTTGCACAGGCTTCATCAGCATGGGCAGTATGTGCTTCAAAGAAGTGAATTTCTCTGACTCGAATAAATGATCTTGTTTGTTTAGTTTCATATCTAAATGTATTAACCATTTGGTATATCTTTAGGGGCAAATCTTTGTGGGATCTAATCCATAAAGGAAACATAGTATACATTGCAGTTTCAGAAGTAGGTCGTAAAAACATTGGAATGTCTAGGTCGTTTTCACCTGCATGTTTTACCCAATAAACCTCCTTTTTGAAACCACCTTCTTCTTCTTCATCTCTTAACTCATCGGGGTCTACGCCTTCTTCTCTTGCACGTTTAAGTCTAGCAACGAGTGCATTTTCTTTCTCAAGCAAATTTTCCGGTATGAGTAGTGGAAAATTTACTTCCTCATGTTCGGTTCTATCCATTTCACTATGAGTTAAGGAATCAATCAGTTTCATTGTCTTCCAACCATATGGCCTCCAGACATCCATTCCCTTGATTGGATATCGTTTGTCAACCAAATCTGAAGCTTCAACGAT
>Ga0163110_10001523_pt1 | contig 11794 bp, 8 predicted proteins | sample CRUFie1St17metaG_FD_108703 | JGI IMG/M metagenome (GOLD analysis project Ga0163110, IMG submission 108703) | Marine microbial communities from the Costa Rica Dome - CRUD Field 142mm St17 metaG | ecosystem: Environmental > Aquatic > Marine > Oceanic > Photic zone | place: Costa Rica: the Eastern...
GTAACAAGTGGTGGTTCATCATATCCTGACGGAACTTTTTATACACCATTAAGGGGAGATGGTAGTGGTGGTAAAATTGCACTTGTGGTATCTGGTGGTGCAATCCAAGAATTTGGGCAAACCAATTCAACAGACACTTATGTTTCAGCCCCTGGCACTGGTTATAGTTTTGCAACAGTTAATCTTGCTGGTGCAAATATTTTTACTGATGCGAACTGTACCACAGCAATTGCTGGTGCAACTTTGACCTCATGGAACAATGCAACTGCTGGTTCTATTACACCAATCATTGAACCAGCTAATGGTCATGGTGATGATGATGTTGAAGAACTTGGTGGACATTTTGTGATGGTGCAAGGTAAATTTGAACCAACTGATACAGATGCAATTCAAGTCAACGATTTTAGAAGAGTTGGTATTGTAAAAAATCCAACTGATACAGCATCAGGCAACACTGCAACTATTTCAACTGCAAGAACTACTAATGCAATTATTATGGCATCTGGTGGTTCTGGTAACTATATTGTAGATGAGAAAATTACTCAAGCAACTACTGGTGCTATTGGAACTGTAGTGGAGTGGGATAGTACAAATAAAATACTTTATTATGTTCAAGAGAGATACACAAACTATGGACTAGATGCTAATGGTAACTTAACATTATTCTCTGGTGCAAACGCAATCTCTGGTGCAACATCTGGAGCAGCTCATACTCCATCAACTGGAACATCTGGAACTACTAATGGTGTGGTGTTCGCAAGTGGGTATGCAAATCCAGAATTAGTTAGGGATAGTGGTGATATTGTGTATGTTGAAAACAGAAGAGCAATTTCAAGAGCCTCAGACCAAACAGAGGATATTAAAGTCGTAGTGGAATTCTAAACAATGCAAAAAACTGATTTAAATGTTTCACCTTATTATGATGATTTTGACGTAAACGATAATTTTCATAGAGTTCTTTTTCGCCCCGGCTTCGCCGTTCAGGCTAGAGAACTAACTACTCTTCAATCTATTTTACAAAATCAGATTGAAAGACATGGTAGACATATGTTCAAAGAGGGTTCACTTGTTGTGCCTGGCCAGTTTGGATATAACAATGAATACTATGCAGTAAAATTACAATCAACTTATAATTCGGTTGCAATTTCAAACTATCTACAACAATACGCAGAAAATACTAATATTATTGACCCTCAAGATACAACTAAGAATGAGGGTGTAATTATTACTGGTGCAACGTCTGGTGTTAAAGCAAGAGTTATTGGTTTTGCTGCGGCCACGACTACAGACCCAGCCACACTATATGTAAAGTATACTGGTACTGCAACAAATACTTCTGGTGACTCAGTTGCTGGTTCTACGACAACATTTATTGACGGTGAAAATATTTCTGCTGATACTGCAATCACTTATACACCAGATGGTGGTTCTGCAACTACAATTAGTGCAAATACTATATCTGCAACATTACAATCATCAAGTGCCACTGCAACTGGTTCTTCTGCAAATATTGAAGCTGGTATTTATTTTATCAGAGGTAATTTTGTTAGAGTTGAAAAACAAAGAATTATTCTTGACAAATATACAAGTACCCCATCATACAGAGTTGGTCTTACTGTAACTGAAACTTTAGTTACACCAGAATCAGATGCACAACTTCTGGATAATGCAACTGGTTCTTCCAATGTAAATGCAAAGGGCGCCCATAGATTAAAGTACACATTGACACTTTCAAAGCTTGCTCTTGGTTCTGCAGCTGACGAAAACTTCGTTGAGATTGCACAAATCAAAAACGGTGTAATTCAAGAGATTGCGAGAAATACAGATTACTCTGTTCTTGGTGAGACTCTTGCAAGACGAACTTATGATGCTGAGGGTCATTACACAGTCAGAGAGTTTGGTATCGACATTCGTGAAAACTTAGATGACGGATTAAATGAAGGTGTTTATGGAGCCAATACAACTACAGATGATGGTAACACATCTGCTGAAAGTCTATTTAACCTACAAGTGTCTTCTGGTAAGGCATATGTCATGGGTTATGAGATTGATAAAGTTGCACCAACTTTTGTTGATGTTGAAAAACCAAGAACTACAGAAACCTTTGAGGGTGCAGTAACAAATGCAGAAGTCGGTAACTTTGTTAGAGTAACAAATGTTTATGGTGGCCCAGATATTTCAAGTAAGAATAGTGCAAGTGAAATTGCCGAACCATACAGAACAATTGAATTAAGAGACCAACCAACAAGTTCAAGGGGAACTGCCGCTGGTGCAAGGATTGGTGTTGCAAGGGCTAGAGCTTTTGAACACGCATCTGGTCTTGATGCAAACACTGATAATAAATTAGCACATGGTGGTTCTGGTGGCCAAGTAGCTCAATTTAATTTATATCTTTTTGATATTCGTATGTTCACGAATGTTGTCTTAAACGCTATTCCAGATAGTGGTCATGTACCAGCTGGTGCAAAAGTAACTGGCACTGTTTCTGGTGCAACTGGTTTTGTTCATAGTGTACAAAATACAATTCTTCATCTTACAAATGTTGTAGGTACTTTCTTATCAACTGACAATCTTATTTCATCTTCTTCTGACGAAAGTGATGGACAAGTTAAACAATCAAATAATAATGCAATTACCGTAAGTTCAGTCGTGGGTAAAACATTTGACCAAGTTAAACAAGTATTCATGGATGATGCAAATTCAGCTGATGAAGATTTTACTGCTGACATTGCACTAAACACAATCGTTACCCTTGACGGTAGTGTTTCAATGAATGGTTCTAATGCAAACGTAACTGGTTTTGGAACATCATTCTCATCTGATTTAAAGGTTGGAGATTTTGTAACAGTCGTTGGTGCTGGTGCTGGTGGTGCAGATTTATCTGCAAGGGTTACTACAATAACTAGTGATACTGCAATTGTGTTAGCAAGCAACTCTGCAACAGCCGTAACAACTGTTCCTATTAAGAGAACAAGAGGTGCGTTACAAGATACAAATAGAAATATTCTTCTTCGTAAGTTGAGAAAGAACAATCTTAAAACTTTAAAAACTGACGCAAACAGTAATGCGTCTGTAACTGCACTAACGGTTCGTAGACAATTTGTTACCACATCAAACGGTTCTGGTCAAATTGCTGTTACGGCTGCATCTGGCGAAACATTCCAAGCTGCATCTAATACAGACTATATTGCAGTTATCTTAGATAACAATAGTAGAAGTGGTTGTGCAGACGGTGATATTATCAACCTTACTGCATCAACTTCATCATTTAATATTTCTGGTAATAACTTAACCATTACAAACTCAACAGTGTTCAACGGTGCTGGTATCAAGGTTAAACTACTAACCACGGTCAGAAGGACAACTGCTGAACATAAAACTAAAACTAAAGTTCCAGCACATATTATTCTTGCAAACAATGTTGCAACTGGTACAGCAGTAAGTTATGGTGCAGACGCAAAACATAAAGAAATATCTTTAGGTAAAGGTGATGTATTTAAATTACACGCAGTCTTAGAATCAGATAGTGCAAGTACTGACCCTAAGTTACCACAGTTTTCTGCAACTGGAATAAGTGGTACTTTTGTAAAAGGTGAAACTATTGTAGGTGCAACTAGTGGTACACAAGCTATGTTGATTAATACTACAAGTCCATTTACATACTTAATCAAAAACTCAAAAGCTTTCGTTACTGGTGAAACAATAACTGGACAAACATCTGGTGCAACTGCAAGTCTTTCTGGAACTGAAACTGCTGGGTCAAAAGATATTACAAATAGATTTACATTAGATACTGGTCAAAGAGATAACTTCTATGACATTGCAAGGTTAGTAAGAAAAGGTGGAGCCGCTTTACCTACTGGTAGAGTTATTGCAATCTTTGATTTCTTTGAACACGGTGCTGGTGATTTCTTTAATGTTGACTCCTATAGTGCAATTGATTACAAAGATATTTTAACATATTCTGCAACAAGGGTTGACCCAGAGGTAAGAGAACCTACTGGTGAGTATGACTTGAGAAATGCAATTGACTTTAGACCTAAAGTAACAGATATTGCAAAGAACACTGCGAATAGAAACAGTAATCAGTATAGTGCAGATAATCTCACTGCACAATCTTTTAATTTTGCATCAAGAACATTCGGTGGTGCAACTGCATCTGAAATACTAATACCTAAAGATAATTCAACAATTCAATATGATTTTGAATTTTTCTTAGGTCGTGTTGACTTATTATTCTTAACACACAAAGGTAATTTAGTTAATGTCAAAGGCACTCCAGCTGAAGAACCAGAGGCGCCAGAACATATTCAAAAAGCAATGTTACTTGCAGAGGTTGTTCTTCCAGCTTATCTATTAGACATTGATGATGCAAGAATTGTTAGAGAAACTAATAAAAATTATACTGCAAAAGATATTGGTCTTCTTGAAAATAGAATTAATAATCTTGAATACTATACTGCACTTTCACTTTTAGAAAAAGACGCAGAAACTTTCCAAGTTCAAGACGCAAATGGTTTAGATAGATTCAAGTCTGGTTTCTTAGTAGATAACTTTGCTGGTCATGCGATTGGTGATGTTCAACATCCAGATTACAATGTTGCGATTGACATGGAGGAACAAGAATTAAGACCAAAGTATTTCATGAAAGGTATTTCTTTACAAGAGGAAGCAACTACTGATGCACAAAGAACTCTTGGAAAATATCAGAAAACTGGTGATGTAATTACTCTTCCATATACTGAAGTTGTAACTATTAATCAACCTTACGCAACTAGAATTGAAAATCTTAATCCAGTTCTTAATTTCTCATGGGCTGGAATATGTACATTACAGCCAGGAAATGATGAGTGGTTTGAAGTAAATAGATTACCAGCACTTACAATTAATCGTGAGGGTAACTTTGATACTGTTTTCGCACAAAATAGAAACGCAATTGGAACTATTTGGAACGCATGGCAAACTCAATGGTCTGGTACTTCTACTACGAGAAGTGGTAGATTTAGAGAACATAGATTTATTAACTTAGGTCAACCAAGAGGTCGTGCTGTTCTCCAAAGAGTTACAACAACTCAAAGTGGAACAAGGACAAGACAAGGTATTCAGACTAATGTTGTTGCACAAATTGATAGAAGGTCTGAAGGTGATAGATTAATTTCTACTGCACTTATTCCATTTATTCGTGCAAGAAATATTAACTTTTCAGCTGTAGGACTTAAACCACATACGAGAGTATATCCATTCTTTGATAAACAAAATGTAACTGCATTTGTTACACCTAATTTGGGTGGTACTGGTACTGTAATGTCTGCTGGTGGTGCAATGTTTACAAATGGTTTTGGTAAAGTTGGGGGTGTGTTTGCGATACCTAATCCGAATACGGCTGGTAATCCAAGATTTAGAACTGGTGATAGAGTGTTTAGATTAACATCTTCTGATACTAATGCAACTGTACCAGAGCCAGAAACTTTTGCACAAGAAACTTATTCTGCAAGGGGTATTCTTAGAAATGTTCAAGAGAGAATTATTGCAACAAGAAATGCAAGAGTGGAAGTAAGAAATGTTTCTCAAACAGAAAATGTTACGAGAACAGACTCCAGAGATGAAGTAGTTGGGTGGTGGGATCCGCTGGCTCAATCAATCATGCCTCAGGCTGAGGGTGGTGAGTATATTACAAAGATTGATGTTTTCTTCCAAGGTAAAGACCCATCTATTCCAGTAACTTGTCAAATTCGTGAGATGGATAATGGTTATCCAACAATCAAAGCGTTACCTTTTGCTACTAAAGTTTATCAACCATTTGAAGATGGTACTGTTGCAATGAGTAATGGTGGAACTACTGTTACTGGTACTAATACAAAGTTTACTGAATTGTTTGTTGGTGCGCCAATTACTATTCAAGGGGCTGGAAACACTAATGTAGGTAACACTGGTCAAGCAGGATTTGATACAGCAGCACTTACTACAACTGTAACATCAATCGCTAGTGATACATCAATGACAGTTGCGAGTCCAGCAACTGGCACTGTTTCTGGTAAATTATTATCTAGGGTTAACATTAGTAATAACGCATCTTTCCAGACATCATTTAAGTTTGACTCTCCAGTATATGTTAGAAACGGTGTGGAATATTGTATTGTTCTTCAGTCTGACTCTGACAAATACTTTGCATGGATTTCAAGAATGGGTGAAATAGATATTGGTGGAACGAGAATGGTATCAGAACAACCATATCTTGGTGTTCTTTTCAAATCACAAAATAATACTACTTGGACTGCATATGATTATGAAGACTTAAAGTTTACTGTTCATAGAGCTAGTTTTACAACTGGTGAAACTGGAACATTAACTCTAGTTAATGATAGTGTACCGTCAGTTACATTAGAGAATGACCCACTAAGATTCTTTGCATCTAGCACTAATGTCCAAGTTACTCATAGAAATCACCACATGATGGCAACATCAAATAATGTTACTATCTCTGGTGCAAAGTCTGATGTTTCCACAACATTGAACGGTGCAATTAATAATTCTGCAACTAGTCTTACACTTACATCTGGAACTGGTTTCGTTGCAAGTAACGATAGTTCAAGGTGTTATGTAAAGATTGATGATGAAATCATGTTCGGTACAATTAGTGGAACTACTCTTTCTAGTATTACAAGAGGTCAAGATGGTACAACAGCAGCTGCACATTCAAATGGTGCCACTGTAGAATTATATCAATTGAATGGTGTTCCTTTAACAGAAATTAATAAAACTCATACTTCAATTGCAAATACCATGATAGACACTTATACGATTACTACATCTACAGCTGCAGACGCAACTGTTTCTGTTGGTGGTGGTAATTCTATTGTTGCAACTGAAAACGCACAGATGGATGGTATGCAAACTTTGATACCTACAATTGTGCATCCAGATACAACTTTAGACGCAAATGTTAGAACTACAACTGGTCAGTCGCCAGGCGGTAATGAAACTTCATTTAGTCTATCATCTGCACAGGCAAAAAGAAATATTACTTTAGGAGAAAACTTCTTCTTTGACAAACCTCAAATGATTGCAAGTGATATCAACCAGACTAATGAACTTGCTGGAAGTAAGTCATTTTTCTTAGATATGAATCTAGGAACTTCGGTTGAGAACTTATCACCAATCATTGACTTGGATAGAAAGTCAGTCGTTGCATTTGCAAACAGAGTAGAAAATATTGATAGTAGTTCTGATGTGTTCCCAACATCTGATTATATTGCACCATTTGAACCAGAGGGTGATAGTGGTGAAGCAATCTACATTACTAGAAAAGTAACTCTTAAAAATCCTGCTACTGCATTAAAAGTTTTACATACAGCTGTAAGATTTTCAAACGCAGAAATTCAAGTGATGTTTAAGATACTTCGTGCAGATGACTCGGCAGATTTTGATGAGGTTGGTTTCCAATTCTTCAACACTACTGGTGGCCCTGATATTATAACAAACGACTCAACTACGAATGATGACTTTATTGAATATGAATATACTGCAAATGACTTAGAAGAGTTTACTGCATTTGCAATTAAGATTCGTATGCAGTCTTCTAACAGTGCTCAACCACCTAGAATTAAGGACTTGCGAGCAATCGCATTGGCAACATAATGTCTGATGAGTTTATTAAAGTAGAAGGATATGAACATCTTGTAAGAGATACACATTCTAATGCTATAATAAATACAAGTAGAAGTGCATATGAAGCTGCTGTTATACGTTCTAAAAGAGTTCAACAACAGAGAGATGAACTTAGAGATGCAACAAGACAGATAAATATGTTAAAATCTGAAATGAACGAAATAAAAAGTTTATTAATAAAATTGGTAGATAAAGATGGCAGATAGACAAGTTTTAGGAACAAATACGTTTGAAGAATTTAGAGTTGAGTTCAACGAACTTGCAACTGATGTTGGTGATATTGCTGGTATTACTGGTGCGACTGGTATTATTGCATCAGCAACTGATGTTGTAGAAGCCGTAACATTACTTAATACTGCTGTCAATACTTCTGATTTAGATGGTGCTGGTGATACTGGAACTTTTGCAGTTGACTTAGATACTCAATCTTTGACAATCGCTGGTACAACAAACGAAATTGAAACTGCAGCTAGTGGACAAACACTTACAATTGGTTTACCAAATAATGTAACAATTTCTGGTAATGCAACAATTGGTGGTAACATTAATAATGGTTCTGTAAACTTAACATTTCCTACAGTTGGGGGAACAATTTCTACTGAAGGATTTTCTATCGCATTAGCAACTGCATTAGGATAAGGAAAAAAATATGGCAAATAATTTTAAAAACGCTTTTGCATCAATCGTATCTGCTGGAGAGTTTTATCAATCTACTGGAAGTGCGACTGACAATGCGACAGGCCCACAACTTGTTTACAATGCAAACAATGGTTCAAGTGGGGTAAACTCAATCTTAGTCGAACTTGATGCAGCTAACACTGGTTCTTCTGGTCTTACATTTACTTGTTTTGTACAAGATACATCTTCAACATTAGGTTCGATTACAAGTATTGTATCTTCAAGTGATACTGCAACTGTAACAACTGGTTCTGCACATGGATTAAGTGTGGGTATGTATGTTCATGTAACTGGTTCAACAACTGCATTTGTAAACGGAATATACAAGGTTGCATCTGTTCCAAGCGCAACAACATTTACTTACGCACAAAACTCTGGTGCGTCAGACGGAACTGCAGCTGGAACAAAAGTAATTTATAAAGCGTATCATATTGTTAAAGACGTTTCAATTCCAGCAAACTCAACACTAAAAATTGTGTCTGGTCAAAAGATGGTATTAAACGCAAACGATAAAGTATATGCGTATGCAAGTGCAGCTACTTGTGATATAATCGCTGGTATTCTACAAGAGGTATCGTAATATGGCATACATTGGTGCTAATATTGAAAATAGAATCAGTCCTGCTTTTATCAAAGAAGATTTTGTTGGAGATGGTTCAAGTGCAAATTTTACACTAACAAATGAGGTGCCTGGCGGTTCATCTCAAAATGTTATGGTAGTGTTAAACAATGTCGTTCAAGAGCCTGATGTTGCATATACAATAAATGATGACGCAAATAGTCTTCCTAAAATCCTTGCGTTTACTGGTACGCCTGCAAGTGGTGATAGTATCTATGTAATTCATAGAGGTATTGGAACATTTACACAGAAACCAGCTGCTGGTTCTGTTAGCACAAATGAACTTTCTAGTGCATTAAAAACATTTACTACGGATACATTTACTGGAAATGGTTCTGCAACGACAGTAACTTTATCAGAAGTACCAGCAAACTCTACACAAATCATGGTATTTGTTGATGGTATTTTACAGAAGTCTTCTACTAACTATTCAGTGAATACATCAACTGGAGTAGTAACATTTACTTCTGCACCAGATAATGGCGCAGAGATTGAAGTGAAACATCTTGGTATTAGAACAACTGCAAGAAGAGCAGTGTCAATGTTCTTAGACAACTTCACTGGTAATGGTTCTACTACTGCATTTACTTTAAGTAACAGTGCATCTGTGAATGATGTATTTGTTTTCTATAATGGTGTTTGTATGAAACCAACAACGGATTATGGAATATCTGGTGCAACTCTTACGTTCACATTTACACCAGTTAATAATTCCAATATAATGGCGAGGTATTTTGTATAATGGCTAGTAACGCAAAAAATTTAGCAGAACTTTTAAATACAGACACTACAGTTGCAGTTGGAGATATTGCAGATGGTTCGGTAACAACTGCAAAACTTGCTGCTGATGCAGTGACGGCTGCAAAACTTGCTGACAATGCTGTTGTAACTGCAAACATTCAAGATAATGCAGTGACAGCTGCAAAACAATCTGGAAGCACTGTTGGTGCTTTTGCATTTGGTGGAGATATAACAGAATATGAATCTGGAGGAACTAGATACAGAGTTCATACATTTCTTAGTTCAAACCGAATTTCATTCACTGGAACTCTAGTTTGTGATTATCTCATTGTTGGGGGTGGTGGTGGTTCTGCAGCTGCTGAAGGTGCATCTGGCTCTACTGGTGGTGGTGGTGCTGGAGGTATGGTTGTTGCAACCTCTCAATCAATAACTGCTGGAAACTATGACGTAGTAGTTGGTGCTGGTGGTGCAAAATCTACAAATGCTGCTGCTCCTGCTAGTAATGGTGGTAATAGTTCATTTAATAGTCATATAGGACTTGGTGGTGGTGGAGGTACTGACTACGGTACAGATAGCCAAACTGGTGGTTCTGGTTCTGGTGGTTCTGAACACGCAGAAGCCGGTGGTGCTTCAACACAGAACACATACTCTGGAGTTACAAACGTAACTGGATATGGAAACGCTGGTGGACAAGGTGGAAATTATGATAGTGTTGGTGGAACAGTAGGTTCTGGTGGTGGTGGTGGCGCCGGCGGCGCTGGTGCAGCCGCAAATAGTGGTACTGCAGCTGGTGGTGTTGGTCGTGCAAATAATTTTAGAACTGGTTCAAATGTAACATATGCAACTGGTGGTCAAGGTGTAACTGGACAAACCAATGGAGTTGCCGGTGGTGCAAACACTGGTAATGGAGCTGGTGGTGTTTCAACTACAAGTGGTAATAATACTAACTCCGCTGACGGTGGTTCTGGAATTGTTGTAATTAGATATGCTGTTACATAATAAATATGGTAAAGGATAAACAATGACAAGTTATATTGGTGTAGGCCCGACATTTGGAACATTCGATAAACAGTTAATTACTGGCGATGGTTCTACTGCAACATTTACACTTGATTTTCCAGTTGCACAAGCTGGACAATTACTTGTGTCATTGGATGGTATTGTTCAAGAACCAAATTTTGCATTTAATATTTCTATGTCAACTGGTTCGCCAAAGATAACATTTGCATCTGCACCAGCTAATGGTGCGAGAATATTCATTGTATTCCTTGGTCGTTCTTCAGTATCAATGGTATCTGCACTTGCATCACCACACATTGATGAGTTTAATGGTAATGGGTCAACGACTGCATTTACCTTAACACAAGTTCCCTCTGCTAGTAATGCAGCCAATTTCATTGTATTCGTAGATAATGTTTTTCAGAGGTATGGTTCAAGTTATGCGTACACAGTAAATGGTACAACTTTGACATTTACTTCTGCTCCACCAAGTGGAACTAATAATATTCAAGTGATACAACTATCACAGGCAAACACACTAAATACTGTTGCAGATGGAGCAATCACACAAGCAAAATTAAGTTTTGACCCAGCTGATGACGCAACTGCACTTGCAATCGCTTTAGGATAAAAATATGGCAAATACATTTAAAAACGCATCACTAGTTTCAGTCAATCACGCTGCCCTTGCAACTCTTTATACTTGCCCTGGCAGTACAACTGCAATTATTTTAGGACTTGCATTAACAAACAAAACAGATAATTCTGTTACTGCAACTGTACAATTAACAGATACATCAGCTAGTATAACACCGTTACTACTTAATGAAGTAACAATTCCAGCTAATACAACTCTGGAAGTTTTTGCTGGTCAAAAATATGTTCTCGAAGCAGGTGATATTTTAAAGGTTCAAGCTAGTGCCGCTACATCTCTTGATGCAGTACTAGGATTGATGCAAATTACATAGGAGTAAAGGATGCCGTTTTTAGGAACTACACCAGTACAAGGTTTTGTAAGTTCGTTTCCAAAACAGTCTTTTACCCCAAATGGTTCAACGACTGTTTTTACTTTAACGAATCCAGTTGCAA
>Ga0163110_10001526_pt1 | contig 11777 bp, 4 predicted proteins | sample CRUFie1St17metaG_FD_108703 | JGI IMG/M metagenome (GOLD analysis project Ga0163110, IMG submission 108703) | Marine microbial communities from the Costa Rica Dome - CRUD Field 142mm St17 metaG | ecosystem: Environmental > Aquatic > Marine > Oceanic > Photic zone | place: Costa Rica: the Eastern...
AAATATAATGATGAAATATTACAATATTCAAATAACATATCAATAGAATTGACATCAACAAATAGAACGATATTAACATCTAATGGAGGACAATGGGAAAATACTAACTATTCATTTGGAAGTGAAAATGTTATTAATAGTTTGAATGGAGATATTAAATTTAGATTTGTTTCTGGTGGACAATTTATTGTTGGAATATCTGAAAATTCTTGGAATAATTGGGGTAAAAATAGAAATGTAACAAGTTTAACAACATCTGATATAGAAACTTTTGGTTTTAAACAAGATGCTTCTTCTTCAAGCTTGATTAATCGTAGAAATTTTTATTCAGGTAGTAATAGAGGTTTGAATTTAACTGGATGGTCATATTTGACAGGACAAAATCATATAGATCCATTGGTTGGTCATGTTGGTCGTATATTTTGGAATACAAATTATACAAACAATACTACTATTGTAACTACACAAATTGATGGACAAACAATATTAGAAACAATCATCGAAAAAGTTATTGATAAATGGTACATATATGGTCATATTTTTAGCGAATCAACAATAGAAATATATAGTAGTCCTGCAATTAATATTCCAAGATTAAGTGTAGCAGGAACGGTTTTACCAGATATTGATGAAACGTTTACACAAGAATTTACACGAAGTGGATTTGAAACAGATAAAAAATCAATAACAATATTACATACATTTTCTATACCAGAATTTAGAAGGCTACAGGGCCGAGGGGGGGTGCAACGCCATTTTGGTCGTCTTTATGGTACTAATATCGCAGGTTTAGAGAAACAATTATTTTGGTCTTATAGCAACACTGATAATTATTTAGGAATACAAACCTCAAGTGGTTCAACAACCAATAATATTGCTACTCAGAGTAATACTGCATTACAAATAAATGAACTTAATCATGAAGAAGATTATTTATTCGTATTAAGATGTAGAGCACCAACCAATAATTATGATACTGGTCCATTTTTGTATTCTTCTATATATGAATGGGTTGACGGAAAATTAAGTCATTTACAAACTTTTACAGGAAATTCTATATTATATGATTGTGTTTCATATAAATATGAAATAAACGTTATTTCTGGTTCAGATCATCCAATTAATTGGTATAATAGAAATGTTGATATATTTACAGAATATTTTGATGAAGACCAAATTTTCAGTTATGGTAATTCTCTTTTACTTGAAAAGAAAAGATTTAAATCAATTGATATTGCTTTAAATAATCCGAATGAATGGGAGTATTATAATGGTCACGGATATATACATGTTTGGCCTGGTGAGCCATATATACAATCAGAAAAAGCAGAAAGACTATTTCCAGGAACTGTCCCATTAGATATTAGTAGTATAACGGGTGTTACTCCTCATTTTACTCTTGTATGGAAGGCTCTTTTACCAACAATTGAATCTAATAATTTCTTGATTTCAGTGTGTACTCGTAATGATGATTTAGATGATGATTTTGACACTCGTGCAGCTATTACATATCAAATGTATATTAAAAAAACTGAAAATGAGGGGGAATGGAATATAAAATCGAGGTCATATTCTACAAATATAACTGAAATTACAGATAATAATGCTTTAGAACCAAGTAACAATTATAAATGGTTTGCAATGCGTAACTCCCGGGGCAGCGATGGTGTGGAATGGGAATTATTAGTTATTCAAACTGATTCACCACATCCATCAAATGGTAATGTATTATCAATAAATGAATTTGCTGGGAGGATCGGACAATCAAACACCCATTTGATGCACTTCGAACACGATTCACCAAACCAATCATTATACAAGGTATCTTTTGGAGTTAAAAATTTTAATCAAGATTTAGTAGTTAGTAAAGACCATAGATTTGCAAGTATGAGTCTTATTCATGGTTCTTTGAGTGTTAATGAAGTAATTAGTTTTATGTCAAGTGAATATGAACCACAAATATATGTTCCTCCACCAGAACCAGAACCTGAAACATATGACGGAAATACATTTATTGAATATCAAAACAGAGCCCCAGGCGGAAACCGACATGAGATTGATATTACAAGACCGGAATCAACATGGGGATATAATGTTACAGACGGAATTACAATAATTATATTGGGAAATGCGAACAATAATGGTAGAGGCGAATGGGATACTTTATTTCAATTATTTAGTGAGCATTCTACATCTACAAGTAACTTTCTATGTGAAGTCCGAAGTCGTTATGATTCATCTCCATATGGCTACTATAGCGCACATAAAGGAGGCTATTCGAATCAAAATCCAGATGACAAAGTTATAATACCATTTCCATTCAATAATAAAAAATATATGTGGGTATACAAAGCTATACACGGTATTGTCACTTTTACAAGATATGGACTTGATTCAAATTCTGAATTAGAAATAAAGAATTATGTAAATGAGCCACAAACATTGAGAGGGGGTTATTTTGAAGGTAATAATCCGAAATATAGACTATATTTTAACGGACCATACTCATCAACAAGTGCCAATCAATCCGATTATTCTTATAATTTGTTGGAAATTAGATGGGGAAATACACCAGATTACGTTATAGAAGACTTGGCAAAAACCTTTATATTACCTATTGAACCAGAACCAGAATACAGTTCAATTGAAGTTGGATATATTTTCAGAAAGGAAGACGAAGAAGACAGGGGAAGCAACCAGGGATTCTCGTATAATGTAATGACGCAAATTGATCTTACTAGACCAAGTTATATTAATGATGGATTTACATTTCTAACTTACTGCTTTGGAATCAGGGGAGCAGGTCAGTGGGATACTTTGTGGGTTATACATGGAGAGGGTGTCGGGCAAATAGCCCAATATAGAACTCGATGGAATAATTCTGCTTATGGCCTTTATAATGGAAAGGATATATCAAATACCCAAATACCTTATCCGTACGGCGGTTCGACAAGTCCAGCTGTGTTTGTCTTTAGAGCTGTTGGTGGTGAAGTTAGTTGTAAACAATACCAGTACCTCAATGGCAATATTGAGGTGGTTAATATTAGAACTACCAATCACGGAAATAGTTGGGAATTATCAACAAATTCTGGAACAACAGATTATACAAAATATTATCATGGTAATTTACCATCATATACAATATATTTCAATGGGTTAACAAATGGTACAGAGCCGGCTAATTATTATTACGATATAAATGAAGTATTGTGGGGAGCAGTTACTGAAGATGATGTTTTGTTTAAAGTTAGTAATTACTTAGTGGGACCACCAGAGCCAGAACCAGAACCAGAACCAATGCCGCCACCAGAACCAGAACCGGAAGCACCATTTTGGTGGACTACAGATGTGCATTTAAATGTTCCCCAATCAGCTTTGAATGATATTAATGGAAATAACGTAATATTACAAAATCAGCATTTATATGGTACTGGAGTATTAGGAACTGGTGCTAGTAATAATAGTCAGTCGGCTGAAATGCCATCACCTTCACAATTACCATATTTGACTGGATACACACTTATAATACACTTTAATTATGATTCTAGTGCACCAATTCCAGCTAACAACGATTCGTTTTTTACTATTAGAATGCATCATAATTTATGGCAACAGAATACCAATAACTGGAATTATATGTGGTGTAGATGGCATACAAGTGGTACAAGTAAAATAAATTGTCATTCCTACAGAACATATCTCACTCAAAGTGGTGATAATAATACATGGACTACTAGTCATAACGGCAACGACGAAGACTTTCAAAATCATATGGATCAGGATAATGAGTTTATTTTTGTGTTAAGAAGTGGTGATCACGCTAGAGGTAATAATACTTCTGGTTTATCTTTAAGAATTTACAAAAAAAGTGATTTTGATTTATCTTGGGATAACACAATTCGTGACTATGATAATGCTCTAAGTAAAATGGAGATAGCTGCAACGATGGTTATTGATAGAAATGAAGGACATGATTTGTGGATAAATGGATATCATGCTAACTATACTACAGGTAATCGTAGAGGAGTTGTAGACCATGGTTTTGAATACAAAGAAGTAATATGGGATTATCAATGTATTACAGATGAACAGATTGATGAATATTTAGAATCTACTTGGAAAACTAAGGAGAAACCACCTGAGCCTGAACCAGAACCAGAGCCAGAACCAGAACCAGAACCAATGCAGCCACCAGAGCCAGAATCAGAACCAGGACCACCTGAGCCTGAACCAGAACCAGAATCAGAACCAGCGCCAGAACCAGAACCAGAATCAGAACCACAATCACAACCAGAACCCGAATTAAAAGAAGAATGGTCTGATTTCAGGCTTTTTGGATATGAATTACCATATGCAAATGGAAATGTTTATTCAAATGGGCAAGAAAATGCTGGTTATAAAACAGCTTTTAATCGTAATACTTATGAATCAATTCACCCAAGTACTTCTGCCGCGTTTTCTTTTGTTTTGCGATTTAGAATTAATGATAATGCACCTGGTGGTGGTGGAGATGGAATTGCTGCAAATGAAGCCGGTAATTCTTCTACTGTAACTGGAACTCGAACTGTATTCCATATGACAAGTGTGGCTGAACCGACTAATAGCAATACTGATATGATTAAAATTACTATGCCTCATAGTTCAAGTATACTAAGACTATATGTGCATAATGATGAGTTATCTGCAAACGCAACTATACAAAATGATTTTCCAGATTTTACAACATTTAGTTCAAATAAAGATTATTATATTGCAATAATAAATAGTGACGTTAATAATAGGTTTGATTATAGAATATATGAATATGATAGAAATGCACAATACCAACCAACCACATTAATTCATCAATATGAATATACAAGTGGTTATATTAGTAGAAGAGAAGCTATTTATATAGGGATTAACACAACAAATTCGGGAGCAATAACTCTTGGTGCAAATTATGAGTATTTAGGATTTGATATGAATCTTTATGAAATGAATTTTGATACAATTGAAAAGCATATAAGAAAATATTATACGTCAGACTGGTTATTATCGGACCAATTAATAAGAAATGTTAGTAATGATTTTGGTTATCAAGGTATTGATACTTCCGGGAACGAAAACATCAAATATATGTGTTATTATGATGAATCAACATTGTTAGTTGGTCATCATTATGAACTCGAATCTACCACATACTTAAGAATGAGTTTAGTAAATATATATTCTGGTACATATGTATCGGATAGTGGTCGTTATATGTCTGATTGGCACAGCATGGCCGCTTTAATTCCTAATAGTGAAGGTATAAATGATAGAATAAATCCGACTAATGGGGGTGAATATAGAACTATATATAATTATTCAATTGCGATTAATTCAAGCAACCACGTCCCCGGTGTATCCCTTGTTTTAGATTATGATGCTAGTGGAACTAATTTTAACAGCGACATTGCTATTGATGTAACTCCGCAATTAGATGTAACTGATGCTGGAATATTAGGTAATGCGGATAGAACAATAGCATTAACACTGAACTTACAACCTGGTTCTGCCAACTACGGTAGTAACTGGATTCTATATATAGGCGGTTATGGATATGAATCAACAAATGAGAAGCAATTTGCTCTATCCGCTACAACACTACCATCAGCAGCAAATGCAAATAAATTTGCATTCGGTATAGTTCACGATAACACGAAATGGTATTCTAGTACTCTGTTTCTTGATCCTAATGTAACTACTACAATTGCTTGTAGTTATCAAGGAAGTAATAATACACTATATATTTTTAAGAAGTTGGGTGAAATGGATGAGGCTGGTGATTGGGAAATGGATCCTGTACAGCTGGACGTGGCCGCCTTAAACACAACTCTTGAACCCGGGCTTACTTCCCAACAATTTTTAATTGGAGGTGTAGAAAATCAAAGTTCCAGTTATTGGTTCCGCGGTACTATAGGTAAATTCAAAGTATGGAATGTTGCATTTAATGACGTAACAAGTCTTCTTATCGGCTTGTCTCAAACTGGCTTGGATAGCAGTGATATAATCGACGCAAATCAGTATATATTTACTGCTGGTACAAATTATAATTTAAGTGACTATTTTGTGTATGGACCACAACCTCCAGAACCAGAGCCAGAATCAGAACCACAGCCAGAACCAGAACCTGAACCGGAGTATGTTAATTACACTATAATAGAAGGTAATACTATTAGTCAATTATCAAGCAATATAACATTTGATGGATTTAATGTTATTTCGTCTGTTGGTGGAGAATGGGACAATGCTAATTTTTCATTTGGTTCATTAGAGGAGGGAAAGAAAGGTGAAATTAGATTTAAATTTATATCTGGTGGGGAATTTATTCTTGGAATATGTGAAAATTCTTGGGGAAATTGGGAATCTTACACAAATGCGAATGATTTATCAACATCTAATATTGAAACATTTGGTTTTAAACAAGAATCAACAATTGTGAGTATAATTAACCGAAATAATTTGTTCAGTGGTAGTAATAATGGTTTAAGCTTAACTGGTTGGGAACATTTAACTGGAACAAAACCACCAAACTCAATGATTGGTCATGTTGGTAGAATAAGGTGGATAAAGGATTTTGATAATTCAACAACAACAATAATAATGTTTATTGATGGAAATGAAATTAATAGAGTAATACTTGATAAAATTGTTGATAAATGGTATTTGTATGGTCATATTCGTAGCCAGTCGTCGTTTCAAATGTTTAGATGGTTCTCATCTTTAGGTGTTGAACCAATACTTAGTTTAAATAGAACACAATTACCGCAAGGTGGTAACGAAGAATTAACTCAAACTTTTGATAGACTTGGAGATGAACCAGATGAAAAATCATTGACTGTTTTTATTACCGCAGAAATACCATACGATTATGGAGTAATTGGTCAATTCTCCCGATGGATTGATATTCGTACAAATCCATATCAAAGCACAGCTGACCAACTTTTTTATTGGGCACGACATCAGAATACTGATACTGGATTTAACCTTTACACGAGAAACACAGCTACAGATAATAATATAACAGTAAGTCGAACAAATGATTTACGAATTGATAGTTTGGTTAGAAATAAAGATTATTTATTTGTATTCAGATGTGGTCCGAGTGATGTTGACCCAGAATGGGGATGTTATATTTATGAATGGATAAATGGTGAGTTAACTTTATTACAAAGTTATGAAAATACAGCAGTATTAAAAGATATATCAAATTATACTCTCTATGTAAATAAAGCAAATTTATATAATACAACAGATGAATCACTAAATTTCGTAAACAAACAACTGGATATATTTGGAGAATATTTTAGTGACGAACAAATAAAAATGTATGGTGAAGAATTAGAGTTTGAACCTCGAATTATAAATTCTATAGATATTGTCCCAATACCAGCTCACAAATGGCCTGAATACACACAAGGACATTCTCAAGGGTATTATTGGCCAGGACCAGCGAAAGATATATATTCTACAGATGTAAATGCAAGTACTACAAACGAATTCTTAGATATAAGTAGTATTACAGATGGAGGTCATTTCACATTTGTATGGAAAGTTCGCATGCCAACTGCTTTTACTTCAGATTATATGTTTGGATGGACACAAGCTGAAAATAGTACTGTCGAATCAACTAATTCGTTTTTAAGATTTCATAGGGATGGAAATAATAATACATGGAGATGGGAGGGCAGGACAACTGGTAGTGAAATTTATTATTCGGTCAATAATAATACTGGTTCTAATGGAGGTTCAAGTATGGATTATAATGAAAATTATAAGTGGTTTGCTGTTGTAATTGATAATAGTAACACAAAACCATGGGGTATATATTATGTGATTCAAACAGATTCGACAGATCCATCTGACGGAAATGTAGTCTCTTACGATGAATATGTTTTAAGTCCTGGTAACAATGAACATAATATAATAAATTACTTTTTCAAAGAAGGAAAAATATACAAAATGTATTTCGGTATGCAAAATAATAGTAATGGTGATTTTGCATCGAGTTCAGATACAAGATATTGCCATTTCCATGTAATAAAAGGTTGTTTGGCTTATAATGAAATTATTGATTATATGTCTGAATTGTCTAATGAGCCAGAGCCAGAGCCAGAACCTGCGCCAGAGCCTGAACCAGAACCTGCCCCAGAACCAGAACCAGCACCAGAACCAGAACCAGAAAAACCTCCTGAACCAGAGCCAGAATCAGAACCATCACCAGAACCAGAACCAGAACCAGAGAATCCAGGATTTGGCAGTGGATGGTGGGATGCAGACCCAACTCCAGCGAACCGCGCATATTTAACTGTTCCGAGTGAGGCTTTGGATGATATAAATACTAATCATGTAATGTTACAAAATCAACACTTATATGGTATGGGGGTATTACGTTCTGATAACGAGGGAACTGGTGGTACTTTTGGACCGAATGCACCACCTGGTTTCCCGGCTGCGGTGGACTTGTCACCTCGTCGTAATGGATGGACACTAATGTTGTATTTAGGTTATACGAAACAAACACCAATATTCACCGGCGGAACGTTCTTTGTTATCCATAACCGGCCAAATAATAATTCTTGGGGAAACAGTCCCCACGGTGATAGTGTAACTTCACACTCGGGTACATATATGAGATGTCAATTTACCAATAACACAATCCAAACGTACACATACCGTGGTTATGGCCTACCGAAGCGTCGCGGTGGTCGCAAGAATCAATTACAATACCGAGACGATGCATATATAACGATGACTGGGTTTAATAGTTCTGTATTGCAACAAGATGACGAGTTTTGCATGATTTTAAGAAGTGGAAATGATGGAAAAGTCGGTGACGGAACCGGGTTGTCTTTAGCTGTTTATAAAAAGAGTTCTTATGGTGATGGTCATACTTGGACTGCTAGTAATCACTTTGCATATGTAACTGGGCAAAATGTCGGCGGGCGGTGGGCTGGCAATAATTGGAAGATGTTCACGTCTCCTGAAAACCTAGTCCCGAGCTCGAGAGAATCGGGTAATATATTATTTATAAATGGAACTAATTTGGGTTCCCACCCAAACAATTTTCCAGCTGAAAACGCCGGAATTACGAATCACGGATTTGAATATAAATCGGTCGTTTGGGATTTTAAATGTGCCAACGATTCTCAAATTGCAGAATTTTTAAACACAGCATGGCCATAATAAATTCGCTAATAATTCTAAAGTTTCGGAACACTAAAACACCGCGTTTAAATAGTATAAAATGGAACAATCACCGTAATTAATTAAATTTTTGGTACAAATGGTTCACCAGAAGTTTCCTTTTCTTGTGAAGTAATACAAACCGCACTATTTATATAGGGGAAAGTCTTATCATAAATAGCATTAATAAGAAAATCTGCAACACTCATTCTTGGTATTGTTCCAGAACCTTTATTGATTATACATATTTTTTTTAAATAATCATCAGTAAGTCCACTTGGACGCACAATTACAAATTCCAAACCACTACCAATTCCTTTGTCATCTAAAAATAAAGCTTCTTGATTATTTTTATCTATAAAAGCATCTTTAAGAACTGTTTTCATAAGTATTTGAAAAAATAATGGAGGTTCATCGACACTATCCCCAGCTCCTATCGATGTAACAATTGCAATTCTATTAGATGCTAATTTAGACTCTTTAATACATTGAATAATGTTTTTTGTACCATCTGTTAACATTGATTTACCAACTTCTGAAGTAGCTCCACCTAAGCAAATAATTGTACCAGATATTACATTTCCATTATATACTTGTTTTACATCTTCAAAACAAGAAACATCTCCTTTATAAATAGTATGAAAATCAGTTGATTCTATGTTTAACTTATTTTTAGGTCTCACAAGAGAATATACCCCCTTATTCATACTTAACGCTTGATTTAAGACACATTGACCAGTTTTACCAGTAACTCCAAAAATTGCTAAATTTGATTTAGGAATATATCTTTTTGTTGAAAAAGCATTAATAATACACAAATTGAAATAAAAAAATAACTTCATTGTTATAAATTATAGTAATAATCTTATACTAATATTGGTTGATTATATGATAAATATGGTGAATATTTTAAAAAATCATTGTATATATCTTCTTGTGTTAACATGAAAGATACAATAAGAGTATAATTATTTTTCCAGACTAACATATTATACGTTTTTATGAATTTTTGTGCTTTATTTGAATTTCTAACAAATATAATTGGTCTATATGGTAAATTGTGAATATTATTATTTATTAATAATAGTTCTTTCATAGTATTAGAAAAGTTAGTATTTTCTGGGAAAGTCCATAAATGTTTATAAAATAAGAACTGTTTTATCAATACCCATACATCATCATTTAGTTCCATATAGTGAAAATAATAACTTTATTAGAAAAATATCGCAAAAAAATACTATAATAAAATAATGAATGAATTATTTGGATGGTATGCAAGTTTTGTATATTCATTATATCTTATACCGCAAATTATAAAAACTTATACTACTAAAAGTGTTGAGGATTTATCGGTTACATCACTATGGATAACGTTTAGTGGCGGATTTGGCATGTTTTTATATTTATTTCAACAAAAAGGACTATATCCTGTCAAGTTTAAAAATTTATTTGGATTGTTATCAATTTCTACACTTTTGATTTTGTATTACAAGTATAAAGATAATAAAAAAAGAATTAAAAATAAAGGAAACTTTATTTTTTAATTCTTCTTGTTTGTATATCGGTGCCAAGAGACGAGTTTTGTTTAAAAATAGGTGGATTAACACCATATTGCTTAAATTTTGAATTACAAAAATATTGTCGGATATGTTCGTCAATTGCACCAATATTGTTTATATTAAAATCTAATAATTCTTTAGCACAAGAGCCCTTTATCAAATACGATTCGGTTGTTATTTGAATTGGTGGATTGTACAATATTGGAACAACATCTTTTAGCGAGTTGTTACGAACAAATCGATTATTTAGAAATATAATTCCCCAGTCATTTGGGAATGTGAGATTAGATATATACTTTATTGGATTCTCTATATTTTTAGCAAACATAACATCATCTTCAAAAATAAGATAAATTGCATTATCTGAATAATCGAGTTTTTTATATATGTTTAAGTGAGATAAGCAACAACCAATAACTCCGGGGTTTTTTGGTTTTTTATGAATAATATTCCATGGATTTATTGTTTTTAGCATTTCTTTAGTATATTCAATAGTTCTACCATCAACTGCTTCTATTACTTCAAAATTGCTATTAATATCTAATTTACTAAGTATATTTTTATTGAAGTGTAATAGTCTATTAGGCCGATGTTTTAGATTTATTAAAAAAGTTTTATTGATTTCCATTTAATCATATAATTGTATTAGTTCTTTAATACAAAACTAAAAAAAAAGTTTTATTTGGTTTTTGTTTTTTTTGATTTTTATTTGTTTTTTTTGATTTTAGTACATACAAAGGGATTGGGATTTGATTTTTTTGAGGTTTATACGAGATTTTCTTCGTAATATTCAAGGAGAGCCTTTCTCAAGTCGTTGAGACTGGTATCAAGTTGGATCGTTTCAGCAAGTCCAGCACATCCAAGCATATGCATCATCTTATCCCTCTTCATGTGCTTCTTGATGTAAACCTTGACTTCCTTGTTGTCCTTCTTGGCTAAGTCTGTCAATGCTTGGCTAAGAGTTTCATCGGTCATACCAAAACGATTCTCATAATGCTTGTACCATTC
>Ga0163110_10001531_pt1 | contig 11749 bp, 11 predicted proteins | sample CRUFie1St17metaG_FD_108703 | JGI IMG/M metagenome (GOLD analysis project Ga0163110, IMG submission 108703) | Marine microbial communities from the Costa Rica Dome - CRUD Field 142mm St17 metaG | ecosystem: Environmental > Aquatic > Marine > Oceanic > Photic zone | place: Costa Rica: the Eastern...
AGAGGGGTTAGGCCTAGATGCTGTTTCGGAAGGCGAGCTCATAACAGCTTTAAAAGGAGGTGTTGATAATGAAAAAATAGTTTTTCATGGAAATAATAAATCAAATAGAGAAATAGAATTTGCCTTAAGAAATAAAATTAAAATTGTTGTTGACAACAGCTTTGATTTAGATCGACTAATAACTTTTTCAGAATCATTAAATACAATTCATGAAGTTATGGTTAGATTTACACCAGGAATTGAATGTCATACGCATGAATATATCAAAACTGGATCAGTCGATAGTAAATTTGGTTTTGGAATTGAGAACTTGCAAGTTGTCTTTAATAAAATTAAAAAATCTAAAAATATTAAATTAGTAGGGTTACATGCTCATATAGGATCTCAAATCTTTGAATTAGACCCTCATAATGACTTGGCAGAAATAATGGTAAAAGTAGCTTTAGAAGCACAAAAATTTGGTCACATAATTTCTGAAATAAATCTTGGAGGTGGATTAGGTGTGAAATATATTCAAGATGATGATCCTCCAACTATTGAGGAGTGGGTTGAAACAATATCAAAAGCACTCATAAAAGCATGTGAAAATAATAAATTTAAGCTCCCAACGCTTATGTGCGAACCTGGCCGTTCAATTGTTGCCACCTCTGGAGTAACAATTTATAAATTAGGAGCCTTTAAAGATATCCCAGGATTAAAGACTTATATATCTGTTGATGGCGGGATGAGTGATAATCCAAGACCAATAACTTATCAATCAAATTATTCCGCATGTTTAGTAAGAGATCCTTTGAATTTAAATTCTCCAAAACATTTCACAATTGCAGGGAAACATTGTGAATCTGGAGATGTTTTATTTAAAAACATCTACTTAGGTAATTGTAAGACTGGAGATTTGTTATGTGTATTTGGGACAGGGGCATATAACTTATCAATGAGCTCTAACTATAATCGTATTCCAAGACCTGCATCAATCCTTTTAAATGATGGTAATGCAGAATTAATTCAAAAAAGAGAAACACCAGAAGATCTTTTAAGATTTGATGTTTTACCTGATCGCTTTATTAAACATTCTTAGGTAAGTTGATAATAGATAATTTAATTTAGTGTGAATTTTTGGGGGTTTATAAACTTTAGAGTTGTTTTTGATGTATTGTTTGCAGCTGGTTTTGGACTCCTTTTCTTTGCAAGAGTTAAAGAAAAACGGACATTATGGCTTCTAAGGGGTTATTTATTTCTGGTTTCATTTGCTTGGTTTGTACAAAGATATGCAAACCTTCCTCTTACCTCAAAGTTAATTGATGCAGTTGTGCTGGCATGCTCTTTATCATTGGCAATTCTTTGGCAAGGAGAGCTTAGAAGATTAATGGAGTTATTGGGAACTGGAAGACTAACTGTCCTTTTAGGAAATCCTCCAAAAGAATTTAGAGCAAATGGTAATTCTGTTAATCAACTCGTCGAGGCTGCTGGAAAACTTTCACAAAATAGAAGGGGAGCATTGATGGTTGTAGATTTAGGTAGCGATTTAAGGCCAGAAGATTTTTTATATTCTGGAATAAATATAGAAGCTCAACTTTCGACGGATCTTTTGATAAATCTTTTTGCTGCAGATACTCCTCTTCATGATGGAGCTGTTTTAGTAAAAGGCGATAAAATTATTTCAGCGGGTGTTATTTTACCCTTGTCAAGGCAAGGTATAAGTAGATATGGGACAAGACATTTAGCCGCTTTGGGGATAACAGAGAGATTTGATAGATGCATTTGTATTGTTGTATCAGAAGAGACTGGTACATTATCGTTAGCGAATCAGGGTAAGTTAGAACGGCCTATTACTAGTAGTAGATTACAAGAACTTTTAAATGAGTTCATAGGAAATATAAACATACCTGTAGTTGCAAAATCATCTGCAAATAGAAATGTATCATCGCCAAAACAGAGTATAACTGATAATATTCCAAATATTGCTGTTGATAAACCTTTGAGAAAATCTGACTTATAAAAACAAATTTTTATTTAAATTATGATTTTAAAAAATCCAACAAATAAAATTTTAGATTTATCTCAAGAAATAGATAAGCTTCGAATTCCAAATCATATAGCGATTATTATGGATGGAAATGGAAGATGGGGGATAAAAAAAGGATTTTCCAGGTCCTATGGACATAATAAAGGTGTATCAGTATTAAAAAAAATATTACAGTTGGCAAAATGTTGGGGTGTAAAGATCCTAACGGTTTATGCTTTTTCAACAGAGAATTGGTCAAGACCCACTGAGGAAGTCAACTTTCTTATAAATTTATTTGAAAAAGTGTTAGATAGGGAAATTGAAGAATTAAATAAAGAATCAATTAGAATCAATTTTATAGGCAATTTGTCCCCTTTCCCAGAAAATCTGAGAAAAAAAATCAATCATTCTGAAGAAATTACTAGTCACAACAGTGAATTTATTTTTAATGTATGTACTAATTACGGAGGGAGACAAGAACTTGTAAAAGTTGCTCAAGAATTGGCAAAAAAGTCTGTTTCAGGTGAAATAAATCCTGATAATATAAATGAAAAAGTTTTTGAATCTGAACTTTTGACAAAAGGTATTATTGATCCTGATCTTCTTATTAGGACAAGTGGAGAGAGGAGAATTAGTAATTTCCTATTATGGCAGCTTGCATATTCAGAAATATACATAACAGAAAAATTATGGCCTGAATTTAATGAAAATGAATTTTTAAAAGCCATCATAGATTATCAATCTAGGAATAGGCGTTTTGGAGGTATAGAATCGTTAACAAAGGAAACTAATAAAAGTTCTTTTATTATTGATGGCTAGAATAATATTGAATGAATAGAAAAAATATGATTGAACTGGATTTAGTAGAGACCTCAAAAGATTTGAGATTTGATTGGGACAGAGAGGAAATTCTCGCAATTTTAAATATGCCTCTCATTGATTTAATGTGGAAGGCACAGATAATACATAGAAAATATAATGACTATAAAGTACAACTTTCTTCTCTTTTTAGCGTAAAAACAGGAGGTTGCACCGAGAATTGTTCTTATTGTAGTCAGTCAATATATAGTTCAAGTCAATTAAAAAGTAATCCTTTGCAAGAGGTGGCATCTGTTTTAAAGAGAGCCCAGTTAGCGAAAGATGAAGGTGCAGAGAGATTTTGTATGGGTTGGGCTTGGAGAGAGATAAGAGATGGCAGCGCTTTTAACTCAATGTTAGAAATGGTTAAAGGCGTAAGAAAATTGGGGATGGAGGCATGCGTTACAGCAGGTATGCTTAATGATAATCAGGCTTCTAAATTAGCAGAAGCTGGATTGACAGCCTATAACCATAACTTAGATACTAGTCCTGAATTCTATCAAAATATTATTACTACAAGAACCTATCAAGATAGATTAGATACTTTAAAAAGAGTAAGAAACGCTGGTATAAATATTTGCTGTGGCGGAATTATTGGCTTAGGAGAATCAAAAAAAGACAGAGCATCCCTTCTTCAAGTTCTCTCAAATATGAACCCGCATCCAGAAAGTGTCCCAATCAATTCATTAGTAGCTATAGAGGGTACTGGCCTTCAAGATTCAAAAGCAATTGATTCTATAGAGATGATTAGGATGATTGCTTGTGCAAGAATACTTATGCCCAAGAGTAAAGTCAGATTAAGTGCTGGACGAGAAAATTTGACTAAGGAAGCTCAAATTCTATGTTTTCAATGCGGAGCTAATTCAATTTTTTATGGAGATGAGTTGCTTACCACCTCCAATCCTGCTTGCGAGACAGATAGAAAACTTCTAAGCGAGGTGGGAGTGTCTTTTAATAAGAACTTTAGACTTAATAAGAATGCTGTAACTGCAAAATGAAAAATTTTAAATCAGTAATTTCATTTTACTGTTTTACTCATATTGATAAATCTTTTTTAGATGAGCTGAAAAGTACGTTGTTAAATCATGAAAAAGAAGGTCTAACGGGATTAATCATAATTGCAGAAGAGGGAATTAACGGAACTATTTGTGGAGGTGATTTTATTACAAAGAAGACTATTAAATTAATTAGAAATTATGTAAATAATAGAGATTTGAATGAAAAATTTAGTTTTTCAAAAAATAAAGTTTTTAAAAAATTAAAAGTAAAAATAAAGTCAGAAATTGTAACTATGGGTGTAGGTGATCTTAATTTAAATAAAAGTGGTATTTATGTAAATCCATTTGAATGGAATAAGTTATTAAATGATAAAAATACATTAGTTATCGATACAAGAAATCACTATGAGGTTTCTCTTGGAAGCTTTAATAATTCCATTAATCCTGAAACAAAAAACTTCAGAGAATTCCCAGAATGGGTTGATAAAAATATTGATAAATATCTAAATGAAAAAAAGATAGACAATATAGCAATGTTTTGTACAGGCGGTATTAGATGTGAAAAAGCGACTTCATTACTAAAAAAGAAAGGGTTTAAAAATGTTTATCACCTTAAAGGAGGAATCTTAAAATACTTAGAAACTATTCCCTCTAAAGATAATCTATATGAGGGCGAATGTTATGTTTTTGATGAAAGAGTAGCTGTTAATAAACAATTAAAACAAGGTTCACATACTATTTGTCATGCATGTGGTATGCCCCTCTCCATGGAGGATAAAGCACAAAAAGAATTTATAGAGGGCGTTCAATGTCATCTTTGCGTAAGTAAGTTTAGTGATGAAGATAGAAAAAGATTCGCAGAAAGACAGAAACAAATAGATGAGCAAAAAACACAATCAAAATTAAATTTTAAAAATACTATTAAAAAATGAAAATTGATCTATTAGATAAGCTAGCTAAATCCTTAAATTTAACTATAAAAATTCAGATAAGAGAAGTTTTAGGATTGAAATTTTTTAGGATTGTAGTTGGAAGAATTACCAATAATTCTGTCAAGATTTTTGGAGAAATAAAAGGATGGACATTTCCAAATAAGAATGGTTTGCAATTAGATACTTTAAGGATATTAAGTAATTCTCCAGAATATACTTCTGAATTAATATGGGCCACAACTATGGCTTGGGCATTAGAAAAAACTAATTGTGAAAATGCAAGATTATTAGCTATTTATGATGAAGATGGATACAGTAAAAAACTTGTAAGGTATTTTAGGTTAATTGGGTTTAGTGTAATAAAAGAGGTAGGAGCAAGCCCTTCAGATTTACTTTTAAGATTGATATGGGGAGGAGCAGGAACTTTAATGAAAGGTGATTGCAAGAAAATTATAAGTAAATTAGAAAAGAAATTTAAAAATCTAAACTTGCTTTATCCTGCATGATAACTACTTCTTATTAAGGGCCCGCAAGATATTTTGCTAAATCCAACCTTTTTTGAAAAATCAGAGATGTAGTTAAATTCTTTTGGATCCCAATATTTCTGAACTGGTAAATGTTTTAAAGATGGTCGAAGGTATTGCCCTATAGTGATTTGGTCACATTTTGCCTCTTTCAAATCTAATATAGTTTTCTTTATTTCATCTAAATTTTCTCCAAGTCCAAGCATTATACCTGACTTAGTCTGAATATCTGGTGCTAAATCTTTTGATAATTTTAGAAGATTAATAGAGCTTTTATAATTAGCACCTCTTCTGACTTCTTTTTGAAGTCTTTCTACAGTTTCTAAATTGTGGTTAAAGCAACAGGGTTCTTTATCTAAAATTTTTTTTAATCTTTCTTCTTGAAGAATTGCTCTTTCTTCATGATTTTTCCCTCCTCCCCACAAATCAGGTGTAAGAACTTCAATCTTGATATTATTATCAGTTTTCCTGATCTCATCAATAGTTGAAGTAAAAAATATTGCTCCATGATCATTTAGGTCATCCCTTGCCACTGATGTAAGAACGACATATTTCAGATTTAATGTCTTTACAGCATGAGCAACTTTTTTACTTTCTTGCAGATCGATCTCCAGCGGTCTTCCTTTATTTACTTGGCAAAATGCGCATGCTCGTGAGCAAACAGATCCTCCTAATAGAAAAGTTGCGGTCCCCGATGCATAACATTCCGCCCTATTTGGACATCTTCCTTCTTCGCAAATTGTATGAATATTAGATTTCTTTATCAGATTTTGTATCCTTTCGAATTCTGACGCTTTACTTATTGGAAAATTTATCCATGAAGGTAACCTCAATAAATTGTCACGGGTTTTAAACTTAAAGTCATCCATACTTATAAAATATCCGTTCTTCCCTCAAGTGCTCTTGTAAGTGTTACTTCATCAACATATTCCAATTCACTGCCCATAGGTAATCCATAAGCTATTCTTGTGACTTTTGTAAAAGGACTTAATAATTTTGCTATGTAAAGACTTGTTGTGTCCCCCTCAACACTAGGAGTAAGTGCAAGAATAATTTCATTTATTTGATTTTTACTTACTCTTTCAACTAAACTTTTGATTTCTAATAATTCTGGTCCAATCGAATCCATAGGTGATATTAATCCGCCAATAACATGATAAAGACCTTTGTATTCTCGGGATCTCTCAAGTGCAAGCAAATCTTTGGTCTCTGCAACTACGCATATTAATTTCTGATCTCTATCTGAATTCCTACAAATTGAACACTCTAGTTCCGATGTTAAATTAAAACAAGTTTTACATTGACCAACATTATTGTGAGCTTCCAATAATGATTGTGAAAAATCTCTGATTGTTTTTTCAGGTTGTTTTAGGATATAGAGTGCAAGTCTTTGAGCCGTTCTTGGTCCGATTCCAGGAAATCTCTCAAAATGTTCGATTAACTTGGCAAGTGGTTTTGTAAAAGTTATCAAAATAAAACTACTTTTAGAATTAATCTAGTCCCATAAATTATATTTGGTTCTATATGTTTGCTTTTAATGTCTTATGATATTTTTACGAAGATCTAAATTAATGAAGCAAATGAATTTCAATCCATTTAAATATGTTCTACTAATAGTGATGTGTTTTTGCTTAAGTGCTTGTGGAAGTGGACTTAGCGCTGGCCTAGAAGCATATCAAAGTCCTGATGGAAGATATGGATTCTTTTATCCTACTGGTTGGACAAGAATAAAAGTTGATGGAGGTCCTGAAATCATTTATCACGATATTATTAATAGTAATGAGACCTTAAGTCTTGTAGTATCTGATATCAATAAAGATGTTCAATTAGAGCAATTAGGTTCGCCATCAGAGGTTGGTCAAACGTTAATTGATAAGGTTATAGCTCCGGAAGGATCTGGTCGAACTGTAAAGCTTATTAATACAAATAAAAGAGAATTATCTAATCATATATTTTATGATTTGGAATATGAATTGATTTTGAATAATCAAGATAGGCATGAGCTGGCAACAGTTGTAGTTGATCGAGGTAGTATTTATACTTTTGCTGTAGGTACTAACCAAGAAAGATGGAATAAAGTTGAAAAAATGTTTGCAAACGTCGTCGAATCTTTTAACTTCTTGATCTAGATTTTATATCCCAGCTTGCACTTTCCATAATTCTGAATAAATACCATTTTTTTTAATTAAAAGGTCATGATTGCCTTCTTCAATTATTCTTCCTTTTTCGATAACGATTATATTATCGGCACTTTTTATTGTGCTTAATCTATGAGCAATAACAATTGTTGTTCTTTTTTGTTTTATTTTAGTGAGTGATCGTTGAATTAAAACCTCAGTCTCATTATCTACTGATGCAGTCGCTTCATCAAGAATTAATATCGGAGCGTCTTTAAGTATTGCTCTAGCCAGTGCTATTCTTTGTCTTTGACCTCCTGATAATTTTTGACCACGTTCCCCAACTAATGTTTTATATCCATCAGGCAATCTTGTAATAAAAGTATGTGCCTCCGCTATTTTAGCTGCATTTCTAATATCTTTAAAACTGGCTTTAGTAGATCCATAAGATATATTTTCTAAAATAGTACCTTGGAAAAGATAAGTTTCTTGGCTAACTAAAGAAATTGATCTTCTTAAGTCTTTCAATCTAATTTCATTTATTGGTACATTATCGATACTTATGAGACCTTTATTTGCCTCATATATTCTTAAAAGAAGCTTAATAATTGTACTTTTACCTGAACCTGTTAGTCCAACTATTCCTAATGTTGTATTTCTTTGAATTTTAAAATTTATATTATCTAGAGTTAACTTCCTTCTTGGATAACTAAAATAAATATTTTTAAAGTTTACTTCTCCTCTAATTTTATTTAAGTTAATTTTTGTTTTTCCATCGATAATCTTAACTGGGGTATCAATAAGATCTATTACTCTATTAACTGATGCCATAGATCTTTGGAATTCATCTAAAACATGTCCTAGTGTTGTTAAAGGCCATAATAACCTTTGTGTTATGAAAACTAAAAAACTATATGTCCCTACACTTAAAATGCCATTCCAAGCTTGAAAACCACCAATAAGTAAGATGGCAACAAAGGCAAATAAAATTGCAAATCTAATTAAAGGTATAAAGGCTGAAGAAAGTTTTATTGCAGATTTATTACTTTTTTGATAATCATTACTCTGACGATTTAATCTTTTTAATTCCCAATTTTCAGTTGTAAAACTCTTTATTGTGAGTATTCCTCCCAAATTATTACTTAAACGAGAGGCAAGAAGACCAGCTTTTTCTCTGACATCTTTATATTTTGGGGCTAATTTTCTTTGAAATTTTATTGAACCAATCAAAATAATAGGAATGGGAGCAAAGGCGAATAATGCAATAAACGGGGCTGTAAGAATTATTGTTCCGCCTATAATTATTACCGATACTAGTAGTTGGATGATTTCATTTGCGCCATGATCTAAAAATCTTTCAAGCTGATTTATATCATCATTTAAAATAGATAATAGTCTCCCAGTATTATCAGTTTCAAAAAATTGCATATCTAATTTTTGTATGTGTTCATAAGCCTTAATTCTTAGTTTATGTTGTGATATTTGTGCAAGATTTCTCCATAAAACAGCATATAGATATTGGAAAATTGATTCGCCACTCCATATAAAAGCTGTTACAAAAGCAAGAAATATTAATTGGTTAGGAACATCTCTTATTCCAAAACCTGCTATCCAAGAATTTTGTTCTTTAACCACTATATCTACAGCTAATCCAATAATTACTGGAGGAGCAAGATCAAGAATTCTGTTAATGACTGAGCTCAAAAAAGCAAAAATTAATATATTTTTCTCATTTGATAAATTTATATATAACCTTATAATTGGGTTTTGGCTTCTGACTTTATTCATTTAAATATTTTTTATTCTTTTAAATCTAAATCTAATTTCTTATTTACATCATTTTTGCATTTAAAAATAGCTGTTTCATGTTCAATATTATTATTTATATTTTTTAAATAACAATCACATACTTCATCACCAAAATTCTCTTTATATATAAGGTTAGCCTTTTTTATTTCTGATTTTACATTTTCAATGCAAAATAATTTTATAATTGAGTTTGCATTAAATTCAGGGGAGCTTTTTATTATTGATATTTGAGAAAAGAATATAAATCCTAAAAAAGATAAAAAATATAATTTAAAATTCATTGCTAATTTAATTTTTTATTTTAAGGTTCTTTAACTGATTTTTTGTTTCTCTTTTTAAATCTTTTGGTAAATCTACAAGACTGTAGTCATTAAAAATCTGAATCTTACCAATTACTTTTCCATTTAAATTTGTAGCATTACAAATTGTAGAAATTATATTACCCACTCTAATATTATTATTTCTCCCAAAATTAAATTTGAATGTTTCAAATCCTGAATTTTGATAGTTTGATTTTCGAGTAGAGTTTTTTGATCTTATGTTACTTCTATTCGATTTTTCTGAATTAAAACTATTTTGCCTATGGATCCAAGATTCATCTTCCTCAACAAAAAAAGGCTTATTCCCAATTACCAAATTAATAGCTGCCATTGCAATATTTTCTTCGTTCATAGAATATTTAAATTTCAATTTATCTAAAATGTCAATTATTAAGGATTTATTATCATTATTTTCTTCATAAATTAATGAATTAGCATTGATATCTTTTGTCAATTTATCCATCCTATTTTCATTTATAATTTTATTATTAGGAATTAAAAATTCTTCAATTTTAGATTTAGTTGAATTTTCTAAACCTCTTAAAAAATGTTTTTCTCTTCTATTAACAAATAAAATTGCTTCACCTGTTCGTCCTGCTCTACCTGTTCTGCCTATTCTATGAGTATACGTTTCTATATCAAAAGGAAAATCATAATTTATTACTAATTTTATCCTTTCTACATCTAAACCTCTTGCAGCTACATCAGTTGCCACAAGTATATCTATAAATCCTTTTTTAAGTCTATCAACAGTTGCTTCTCTTTGATTTTGTGGGACGTCACCATTTAGAAAAGCTACGCTATGTCCTCCAGTTTCCAATTCTTCAGCTATGGATGTGGTTAAAGATTTTGTTCTTACAAAAATAATAACCCCTTCATTATTAATTTCTAAAATTCTTTTAAGAGCGTCTAATTTGTATTGTCTTTGTACATTTACAAACTTTTGAGAAATTAATTGAGCTTCTTTTTTAATACTTTTTATTTTTATTTCAGCTGGATTATTTAAATATTTCTTTGCAATAATTTTAATTTCATTTGGTATGGTTGCAGAAAATAATATCATTTGCTTATCTTCTGGAAGTTTATCTATTATCCATTCAATATCTTCTAAAAACCCCATTTTAAGCATTTCATCTGCTTCATCTAAAACGAGACAATTAATTTTATTTATTTTAAATGTCCCTTGCCTTATATGGTCCATTATTCTACCAGGAGTTCCAACTACGATATCTGTTTTTCTTTTTAATGATGATATTTGGCTTCTAAAATCTGTTCCTCCATAGATTGCAATCGTTTTTAAATCTTTTGATTCTGAGCTATAACTTTTAAAGGAATCTGCTACCTGAGTGGCTAATTCTCTTGTAGGAGTCATTACTAATACTTTTGCTTTTATTTCATTATTATTTTCTAACTTATCAATAATTGGTAAAGCAAAAGCTGCTGTTTTTCCTGTACCAGTTTGTGCCTGGCCTAATAGATCTCTCCCTTTGATTAATTCAGGTATCGCAGCTATTTGAATAGGAGTAGGATTTATATACCCTTTTTTATCTAAAGATTTAAGTATTGATTCGTTAAATCCAAAATCTTTAAAATTCTTTTCATTTGCAGCTCTCTTTTTCAAATCTTTAAAATTTGTATCATTTTCAATTTCTGAATTTGAATTTTTGACAAATTCGTTTTTTAATTCACTTTCTTCATTCCTTGAAGAAAGCTTTTTAGTTTTTTGTGCCATTAATAATGCCTGATTTCATCTGGTCAGGCATTCAACTATTATTATCTAAACGAAGATTTGTTGTTGATTTGCCATTCAGAGCCTGTATATTAATCTACCATCCTGTGGTGTAAAAATCTTATAAATATTTTTTTTTAGGAATAATATAAATCTAAATTATTTTTTGCTCTCGTAATGGCAGTATAAAAAAGCCTTCTTTCAAATTTATTATTAAAAAATGAATTTTGATCTGTTGTTTTTAATGAAGGTGATTTTATTTTATTTTTAGATTTATCCCAAAGTAAGCATACTTTCCCTGCCTCGCTCCCTTGAGACTTATGAATTGTTATGGCAATAGCTGGTACTATATTTTCTATTGTTGATGGATTAATTAATCTTATTACCTGTTCATTATGATTATCAAAAATTTTAAATAAAAATCTTCTTGTTTCTGATTTTCCAATTAAAACTCCAA
>Ga0163110_10001532_pt1 | contig 11748 bp, 7 predicted proteins | sample CRUFie1St17metaG_FD_108703 | JGI IMG/M metagenome (GOLD analysis project Ga0163110, IMG submission 108703) | Marine microbial communities from the Costa Rica Dome - CRUD Field 142mm St17 metaG | ecosystem: Environmental > Aquatic > Marine > Oceanic > Photic zone | place: Costa Rica: the Eastern...
GCAAGAGATGGTGTATTTCTCGCGACCGCGCTCCATCAACTCCATGTTTACCTCCAGCGGAATGGTTGCAACCGCATTGGTGGTACCCGTCTGCAGACCGCTGACTGCCGGATGCTTTGTTTCAAACGGATAAACATCCGTTCCATCAGCCAGAGCAATAGGATTACTGCGACGCACGGTGCCATTCACCAATGGCTGAGAGCTCATACCATTAGCAAAAAAACTATTTGGTTCCATCGGACGCAACTTAGGCTGCCGATCCATATCAGCAAACACTTCCAAAGGCGGCTTCAAGGAAATGTCACCGCGAAAACCAGCCAGGCTGACTACCAGAAAAACCATCATTGCGATGCCGATCAATACATACCTCATTGGGCATCCTCCACCATCTCGATGTGAACCGCATGCGTGTTCTCTAGTAAGGCACGCGTTGCTTGTTCCTCATAACGATCATCTTCACACTCAATCACCACATAAAATTTATCATCTGTAACATCGGCAAACCGTTCATTGGCCAGCAATGGGTGGTGATGGCGTGGCAGGCGATTAAGGACAAACATTCCTATTAGTGAACCAAAAGCTCCCAAAAGGATCGTTAGTTCGTAAGAAACGGGGAACGCAAAAAACCCGCTGAACAAAGGTTTGCCGCCGACCACTAAATCGTAATCAAACTTGTTCATGAACCATTGCATGGTCATACCAACTGTAAAACCGGTCAAACCACCAAAAAACGTGAAGTAACCCACCTTGGCATTGTCCAACCCCATAGCATCGTCCATCCCATGAATGGGAAAAGGAGAATGCACATCCCACTTTTGATATCCAGCAGCATGCACTTTTTTTGCCGCAGCCATGATTTCGGCAGGTGTTTCGTACTCAGCCATAATGGCAAACTTACTCATCAGTTACCCCCCCTTTAACCTTGTCCGCGCCACCCTCAACAGTATGCGGATCCGCCTGCGGAGTAACTGCCTTCACTTCAAATATAGTAATGGTGGGCAAGTACCTTATAAAAAGTAAAAACATCACCAAGAAGAGCCCAAACGTTCCAACAAAGGTAAGAATATCCACCTGCGTTGGGCTATAGTAGCCCCAACTGGATGGCAAATAATCGCGGTGTAATGAGGTTACCACGATCACAAAACGCTCAAACCACATACCGATGTTAACAAAAATTGAGACCACAAAAATAAACCACGGGGTTCGTCTACACCACTTGAACCAGAAAAGCTGCGGACTGATCACGTTACAGCTGATCATAATCCAGTAACTCCACCAATAAGGGCCAAACGCCCGGTTTTTAAAGGCATACAATTCATATGGATTTCCACCGTACCAAGCTATAAAGAACTCCATCCCGTAAGCGTACCCAACAATTGTCCCGGTAGCCATGATCACCTTACACATTAGCTCCAAATGACGAATTGTAATAATCTCCTCCAAATTAAAAATCGTCCGCATGGGTATCATCAAAGTAAGAACCATACCAAAGCCTGAGAACACCGCGCCGGCCACAAAGTAAGGAGGGAAGATAGTCGTATGCCAACCCGGCAACTGCGACACCGCAAAGTCAAACGACACAATTGAGTGCACCGAAAGCACTAATGGCGTACTTAAACCGGCTAGCAACAGGTATGCCTTCTCATAGTTACGCCAGTGCCGGTTGCTGCCAATCCAGCCCATCGAAAACAAGCCGTACAGAAACTGTTTCAGCTTGTTGATCATTTTGTCCAAGCCGGTCTTGCACTGGCCCGCATTCTTGCGCAATCGATCGCGAATGGTAGCCAGATCCGGAATGAGGCCCATATACCAGAACAACAGTGAGACTGTGAAATACGTAGACACCGCAAATACATCCCAAAGCAAAGGCGAGCGGAACTGCGGCCAAATTGCATTAGCGTTTGGCAGCGGGAACAGCCACCACGCCAGCCAAATTCGCCCCACGTGAATACCTGGGAAGATACCCGCACAGACCACCGCGAAAATTGTCATCGCCTCAGCGGTGCGGTTAACCGAAGTCCGCCACTTCTGGCGGAGCAAAAAAAGAATCGCCGAGATAAGTGTCCCCGCATGACCAATACCGATCCAAAACACAAAGTTGACGATCGCCCAACCCCAAGCAACTGGATGGTTGAGGCCCCAAACACCAACACCTGTTGTGACCAAATAACCAATATATCCAAAACTCATCATGGCCAAAAGAGCACTCACAACAAATGCAATATTCCACCACTTGGGCATATCACCTTCAATGATCCCAACCACTTGATTAGTGATCCAGCCCAACGAACGATTGTTGAGCACCAAGGGCTCGCGCACTAGCTCCTTTGGCGTAGTTGTTTGGACTACAGGCTGACCGGCTTCTAGGCTCATTACTTAATGATCACCCTCCTTTTCATGATGATGGTGATCGTGTTCATCTCCATGCCCTTCGGATGCTTTGTACTCTTTCGTACTAAAAGGTTTCTCGTAAGCATCAGGCATATCTGGATTAGGATTACGAACTTTGGCTAGATAAGTTGTGCGAGCACCATTATCTAGAAAGTCTAGGGTTTCGTAAGTGCGAGTATTAGCCTTTTCCGCCACCACTGCTGAATCCTTATCGAGTAGGTTCCCAAAAGTAATCGCATCAGCTGAACACGCTGACTGACACGCCGTCTTGATGTCTGCGTCCTTCAGCATTACATCACCGCTTGCACCTGCCTTCACTTTTTTTGCTATTTTGGCGTTCTGTATTCGAGCACTACAGTAATCACATTTCTCCATCACACCGCGCATTCGAACAGACACTTGCGGGTTTTTCGCCAACTTAAGTAAATCCCACTCGTCCTCATCCTTGCTAGACTTCTCTCGGTCACCAAGCCAATCAAAAAACAATGAAGGTTTGGTCATTGGTGAATCATAAAGATTTTCCAATGGCCGTTTGTTGTAATCAAAATAATTAAACCTGCGCACCTTCCAAGCGCAGTTGTTTGAACAGTAACGCGTACCAACACAACGATTGTACGCCATTACATTCATACCCTCTGCATCGTGAACAGTAGCATTTACGGGGCAGACACTTTCACAAGGAGCGCTTTCACAATGCACGCAACTCATGGGCATATTAACTACTTGAGGATCATCAATCCACGGTTCGGTATGCTGTACGTCATCTCCATTTTGGCCCATGTCCTTAATGGGTATATCTGAAGCAGCCTGCGGGTTATGATCACGACCTGTGTAATATCGATCAATGCGCAACCAATGCATCTCACGCCCGTTTGCCACCTGCTCCTTTCCTACAATTGGAATGTTGTTCTCACTTTGACAGGCAATTACGCAAGCGTTACAGCCCATGCAGGAGTTGAGATCAACGGACATGCCCCACTGATGCATATCGCTTTGGGTTTCAGGATTAGCTTTATAAGGATGTTTATAAATCTTCCCTTCATTCCGAGCATGCGAACCTAGGCCTAAATTATCTGGGAAAAAATGCTTCTCACTATAATCTTCCTTATCAATCTCCTTTGCGCGCTTTGCTTCAGATTTGCGATACTCGGAGAGCGTCGCTTCTCGTATTATTGGGCGCCCCTCCATTGACCAATGTTCTTGAGTGCTTGAGAGTGGATAAGCTTTTCCTGTACTTCGAATCTTTCCTCCGCGAACGATGCTTTCCCCGGGATGTGATCGCAGTGGATAAAAGTCAAACCCACCCACCGGAATTTTTTCCGACCCAAAAAATTCATTATTAATCAAGGGCCTGCTCTCGTACTCGAAATTAGCAATTCTTAATTTTCCAGTTCGTCCATAACCCAAAGGCAGGCCCACGCAATTGTCAGCTTGACCTGGCTGCACCCAAACAGGGGCCTCAACCTTTTCCTCACCCAACCTCAATTCGGCCATTTCACCGTGTTTGAGATTTAGTTCTTCGGATGTTAAACGACTTACACTAATAACATTGTCCCAGGTAATCTTGGTGATAGGATCCGGAACCTCCTGACACCAACCGTTGTTAGCAAATCGGCCATCATCAACGCTGTAATCGCGAGTGAAGATCAATTCAACCTCCCCAGTCTTAATTGGAGCCACCTCAATCAAGGGGACATCCGATGAAAATTTTAGATCTTCAGCATTAACAGGGGTGGTTTGACTGTCCTGGAGAAAACCAACGTGAAGGTACCGTTCCCAACTTTGTTCGGGAGCAATTTCATTAAATGTTGATTGCACTACTTCATAAGCAGTACTGCGCTTTTCTTTACCAGCGATGAATGCAGCCAAAACTTCCAACTCACTCATAGCATCAAAAAGTGGGGCAATTAATGGCTGAACGGGAACTAATGTGCCATCTGAAGTAAAGGCGTCCCCCCAAGACTCTAGATAATGAGCTCGAGGGGCGTTAATAATACCTTCACTGGAATGAGATTCATCATGCTTAAAATGGGTCAGGCGAAATGCGGTCCTTTGAGTAATTGCATCACCTCTAATGGCTGCACCTCCGTCGTACTGCACATTACAGCCTAAATCGATAACACGATCGAATTTCCCGAGATCGTTCGCTAAATCCTGAAGTGAACCTGTTTCCTCAGATTCAACGGGCAAAAACTCAATTGTCTTACCGTTATTACCTAAAGCATCATTGATTCGGTGGACCAGTATGTGCACCGCTTCCGGCTGCCGATAACCAGATAGAACTAGGCCTTTTCCAGAATGATTCTTTAAATCCTTCAAACAAGCATCTAGCCATACTGTTTGCTTATCGGTTAAACCGGTGTCCACATCAGCAGACCCACTGGGCACCTCAATTCCCAACTTTCTAGCCAAATAAGATGCTACTAAAGCAATTTGAGAAGCATTGGAGCGTAAACGATGATCTGCATTAGCTCCAGTTTGTGTGAGAAGTGCCTCTACAGAATAAAGCCGGCTCATTTGATCACTGGCTTTTGCCACCTTACGCGTTTTGGAGAAGTCACAGGTATAATGACCTGAACCTTCTTCAGCCCCCATGAAGTCACAATCCAAAGACAACACAACAGATGCCTTTGCCAGTTTCCAGCTTGGCCGAATTGGTCTGCCAAAAGCTTCGGTTGCCGCACGTTGATGAATCTTGAAATCCAGTGCCTCGTGCACATAAAACCCCACTCGATCACCGAACTTGGCTTGAATATCCTTGATCAAACGTTTACGCGAGGGCGAAGTACTTTCAGGCATTAGAAAAGCCGTGCGTTCACCTTCTTCACTACCCATTTTCGACAGTTCATCAAGGGCATTCCATCTAGTGAAAACTTTACCGTTTTTGATATATTGGCGAGCGCGATCCGGATCGTAGAGATTTAAGATAGAGGCATAAGCAAACCCATCAGCAGAACCCTCAACCGAAGGGCAATCTGGATTACCAGAAACTTTAGTAGGCCGCCCTTCATTAGATTCAGCCAACAAAGGGATGGCACCCGTCCGAGTAGGCATAGCGGTAGCAAAATACATCGGAACACCGTGGACATAATCCTGCCCGGGTTCCTGTTCACTGCCAAATGGAACGATTATTTCCTCCGGTCGCCGACAACCTACCCCCAACATACCTGCACCCGCCAAACCGGCCGAAGCGCCCATGAGTTTTAAGAAGTCTCGACGCGAAAAATTTTCCGGTAATTCTGAGGCCCCCTCCGGAAACTCTCGATCTGCCCAATCAGGATGCTCCTCTTTACCTATAGACTGGCCAATGCTACGCCAATATTGTGTCTCTGACGCATTGGTAACTTGACCTTTCTGGGTTGGCGCTTTCATCAAATTATTACCTGTGACACGCGGAACAGTTTTGGCTTGAACGAACGTTCATCTTGTTGACGAGTTCAACACCTTCACGGTCGAAAGACCAATCAGCCGGCGGCTCCCAATCCAAGTTGTAAACTTCATCATGAGGTCGGACGCTTTCATGCGGATTACGGTGACAGTCCAGACAGAAGGCCATGCTTAGCGGCTTGGAATGCTGCACAACCTTCATTTCATTAACCTTTCCGTGGCAACTGACACAAGACACACCACGGTTTACGTGAACAGCGTGGTTAAAATAAACGTAATCTGGAACTTTATGAACCTGTACCCACGGAATCGGCTTATTTTTCTCAAAACTCTCTCGAATTGGGGCGAGCCTTGGATCATCCGCCAAAACCTGAGTGTGGCACTTCATACAGGTCTCAGCAGAGGGAATGTTCGAAAACCAACTCTTGTCTACGTCATTATGGCAATATCGACAATCAATGCCCATCTGGCCCGAATGAATCTCATGAGAGAAAGCAACCGGTTGGATCGGCTCGTACCCCACCCGAGTGTATTTAGGGGTAAAATAATACGTAACACCTGCAACAACACAGGCCCCAGCCACCAATCCGCCCACCAGAAGGATCAAAGGTAGGCGATTGGTCCATTTCGGGAAGATGTTAGACATCCAAAAAGAACCGTCCTGCAGCGCATCCTACGAGTTCCGGCCCTTAGTGCAAGGCGATTTTGTGATTTTTTTCACAAAGTCTAAAAATGCGATTTGCGAGTGTATTTCCGGAAAAAATGAAAAATGGAGGCGAGGACCGGAATCGAACCGGTGATAGAGCTTTTGCAGAGCCCTGCCTTACCACTTGGCTACCCCGCCTTGGGGAGGGCCGAATGTATCCGTCCGCAAAAAAAAGTCAATTGCGTTACGTCTGAAGGGAGCGATGATCTCCATCTCGCCCTGTTCAAACTAACCGTTAAGTCGTTTCCGCTCTCGCCACAGTTCTTTCGGCCCAAAAATTCCCCTTGGGGTGATAATACCGGTAATGAGGTCGGGTGGAGTCACATCGAAGGCGGGATTGCGTGCAGCGCTTGCGGGATTGGCCACCCGCACCTGGAGAAACCGGCCACGCACATCCACGCCCCACGCGCTAAGCACTTCCTCATCCTCGCGTTCCTCGATCGGAATCTCCAAGCCGCTTCTTAAATTCCAGTCAATGGTCGACAATGGAATAGCGACGTAAAACGGAATGCGATGCCGCGCCGCCAACACCGCCTTGGTGTAAGTGCCGATCTTGTTAGTCACCTCGCCCGTGCGCCCGAGCGTACGATCGCTACCAACGATCACCAAATCAATCTCCCCGCGCTGCATCAAATGCCCAGCGGCATTATCGGCAATGACCTCATGCGACACGCCTTGTTGCGCGAGCTCCCACGCGGTTAATGCTGCACCCTGTGAACGCGGTCGGGTTTCATCGCAAAAGACGTGAAATGATTTGCCCTTGGCCTGCGCGGCGTACAGAGGCGCGGTTGCGCTGCCCACATCTACAAACGCCAACCACCCCGCGTTGCAATGGGTGAGCACGCGCATGCCGTTCTTGATCAGCTTCACCCCGTGCCGGCCAATGGCCTGACAGTGCGCCACATCGTCATCGGCAAACTGGCGCGCGGCTTGGAGGGCGAGGCGTTGTTGTTGAGCAATCGTATGATCGCCGGTCATGGCGGCGCGGACTTTGTTGATGGCGTTCACTAAATCCACGGCCGTTGGCCGGGAGGCGGCCAAGGTATCGTAGGCGCGCAGCAGGTGCCGCGCAAAGGCGGGCTCTGTTTTGCCGGTGAAGGCGCACGCGGCCTGAGCCAACCCAAAAGCCGCCGTGGCGCCGATGGCTCCGGCACCGCGCACGGTCATGTTGGTAATGGCCCGCGCGGTTTGTTCCACGGTGCGAGTGCGAGTAAATTCGAAGTAATGCGGCAGTTTGCGTTGCTCGATGAGCACCACCTCGTTGGTGCGAGCATCAAAGTCCACGGTGCGGTAATGCCGCCGGCGGCCGTGAACGCGAACTTTCATGAACTAATCCGTCTCGGTCTCAAGCTCAGCAATCTCTTGCTCGATGGCGGCGTAGAGATCGGTCTGGCGCAGGGGCTCTAGATCGCTGTCGCGCCGCAAGTGATCGAAGTCGCGGTAGCCGCGCTGGATGGCCTTGCGCAGGGCATGTGCGGACTTGCGAAATTCCTCGGTCAGCGAAAAACTGCAGGCGAGGTTGTAATGTACGAGCGGATCTTCCGGACACAACCGCGCTAATTTGCGGTCCACCTGCAGGCCATCCTTAAAACGGCCACGGCGAGTGTAGTCGTCGCCCAGAAGTTGCAGGGCCTCCACGTAACGCCGGTCGCGCCGAACGACGCCTTCCAGAAATTGAATCTCTATATCCAAGTCCCGCTGTTCGCGGGAAGAGAGTTTGTTGTTAGCGCTGTTTAGCTCAGCCATAACCAAGGCCCGCAGGCCGTTAGAAAATCTAGCGGGCCACCGCTCACAATGCCAACAACAACTTTTTCACCTCGCGCAGGCGGGGGCCGGCTTTTTTCTTAGTTAACCGCGGAAATTTGCCGCCCAGCGAGATGTAATCGCCGCCTCGCCGCATTTTCAGGCGGTCGCGATCGGCGACAATCGAATCCACGCCTTTGTCTGAGGCGATGACTTTCAGCTCGCCGACCAACAGCAGATGCTCCATGGCCGGCGGTAATTTACCGAAGCGGTCGCGCAATTCCTCGCCCAAGGTCCGCACCATTTCGCGGCCATTGGCCTGAGCCAACCGACGATACACATCGATACGCTGGCGAGAGAGCGGGATGTAATCCATAGGGATGTAGGCCGGGGCCACCTCACAGGTGTTTTCATCAGATGGTCGCTCGGGCGCATCGGTTTCGTACTCCACCCATTCCCAGCTTTCCTCACGCGGCACGGAAATGCTTTCGGGCGATTTACGCGAACGTGCGCTAGACGCCTGCTTGGGGTCAGTGTCCTGCTCGGGACTGAGTGCTAAAAAATCAAACTTGGTTTCCACCTCAACCCGTTTCTTCACCTTCTCGCCTTTGAGCTGCGCCACGCTTTGCTTGAGCAACTGACAATACAGTTCGAACCCGACTGCAGTGATGTGCCCGCTCTGTTCGGGCCCCAACAAATTGCCGGCCCCGCGGATCTCTAGATCGCGCATGGCGATTTTAAATCCGCTGCCGAGACTGGAGTATTGCTTGATGGCACTGATGCGTTTGCGTGCGTCGGCCAGCAATGCCGCATGGCGCGGCAGCAGCACATAGGCATACGCCTGATGTTTGTAACGACCCACGCGCCCGCGCAGCTGATACAGATCACTGAGGCCGAACCGGTCGGCGCGGTCGATGATGATGGTGTTGGCGTTCGGGATATCGATGCCGCTCTCGATGATGGTGGTGGAGAGCAGCACATCGGCTTCGCCGTTGATGAAGGTGGTCATCACCTCCTCCAGTTCATCGGCTTTCATCTGGCCGTGCCCCACCACGATGCGCGCCTCGGGCACAATACCCTGCAGTTTTTTCTCCAGCGTATATATGGTGCCCACGCGGTTGTGCAGGAAAAACACCTGACCGCCCCGGTGCAGTTCGCGTTGAATGGCGCGGCGGATCAATTTTTCATCGTAATCAGCCACGATGGTTTCCACCGGTAACCGGTCAACCGGCGCAGTTTCAATGGTACTCATATCGCGCGCGCCAGTGAGGGCGAGGTAGAGCGTGCGTGGGATGGGCGTGGCACTAAGAGTCAGTACATCCACGTGAGTGCGAAGCAGTTTAAACCGCTCCTTGTGCGCGACCCCGAAGCGTTGTTCCTCATCGATCACCACCAGACCGAGGTCCTTGAATTTCACATCCGGCTGGATCAACCGATGCGTACCGATCACGATATCTACCGCGCCGGCCTCCAGTGCTGCAACGGTCTTGGCCTGTTGAGTCTTGGTCCGAAACCGCGAGAGCAATTCCACGCGCACCGGATACTCAGCCATGCGGTCGGAAAAGGTGTTAAAATGCTGCTGAGCCAACACGGTGGTAGGCACCAGCACAGCGACCTGTTTGCCGGCCATCACCGCCTTGAACGCCGTACGAATGGCCACCTCGGTTTTGCCGAAACCCACGTCCCCGCAGATCAGTCGGTCCATCGGCTGGTCACCTTGCATATCCTGCTTGGCGTCATCGATTGCCTTCATTTGATCATCTGTTTCCTCATACACAAACGACGTCTCAAACTCGCGCTGCCAAGTGGTGTCCTCGCCGAAGGCATGGCCGCGCTCAGTCTCGCGCACGGCCTGAATACGCAACAGTTCCGCGGCCAAATCCCGCACGGCTTTCTCAGCCTTTTCCTTAGTTTTTTCCCAACGCTTGCCACCCAGGGTGTTGAGCGGCGGATCGACCTTGCCTGAGCCAATGTACTTGCTCACCAAATGCGCCTCGCTCACAGGCACATACAACTTTGGCGGCGGATTATGCGGATCGCTCGTAGCATACTTGATCACAATGCACTCGTGCCCACTTTTGGCCGCACCCTCTTTCGCACCGGAAATCGGCATCGCTTTCATGCCGAGATACCGCCCAATTCCGTGCTGCAAGTGCACCACATAATCGCCGGCCTCCAGATCGGTGAAGTTGATATCGAACGCGGACTTCATCGCCGCGCCGTGCCGGCCTTTCATGCGGCGCGGCCGCTGCACTTTGTATCGGCCAAACACCTCCGCATCACTCACCACGACCCAGCGCCCGGGGCTGTAAAGGAATCCACGACTCAAGGTACCGAGAGCGATGTCCAGCTTGCCGCCCTCCGCTTCAAACCCGTACTCCGCCCACAACTCCTCCAGACGTTGCTGTTCGCCCGCGTTGTTGCAGAGCACGAGCACGGTTTGATCTTGGCGACGCCAGCGGTGGAGTTGGGCAAAAAATTCGCGCCGTTGCGCATCGACAATTTGTGGATCAGCCACGCGCCCTTCCATTGGGCGGAACGCCTCCAGACTCGCCAGCTCCAGCGCCAACGCCTCCTCGCCCTCGTCCAGCTCATGCAGATCCACACGAACCAACCCGCGTTCCTCAAGCCGGTGGAGCAGCGGGGTCCATTCCACATGAAACAGGTCGCCTGGCGGTATCTCCATCACCTTTTGCGCCGCAGCCTCGTCCAGCGCGTCCGGATCGCAAAAGAGCACAATCGCATCCTTCGGCAAATGCTCCAACAACGTTGCTCCGCCCGGCCCGGTCAACCGCTTGAGCAACCCCACCTCGCCGCCGGGCGAAAGCGTCAAGTGCTCGATCTTCTCACGCGACACTTGGCTTTGCGGGTTGAAGAAACGCAGTGACTCCAGTTCATCACCGAAAAACTCGCAGCGCACCGGCCACGGTGTGGTGAAGGGAAACACATCCACAATCCCGCCGCGCAATGACAGTTCCCCGCGCGAACTCACCTGCGCTTCCGGTTCGTAGCCCTGTTCCTCCAGCCACTCGATGAAATCCAACGGCTCCAGCCGGTCGCCCAATCTTAAAGTGCGCGAACGGTGCGCGATCTCCGCGGGCGGCAACGTGCACTGCATCAGCGCCGCGGGCGTCACCGTGATCACCGGTGCCGCGCCATCGGCCAAGGCCTGCAGGGTCTCCAGCCGTTCACTCAGGACATCGGCATGCGGCAGCTTGTCCTCATGCGGCAGGACCTCCCAATCCGCATAAAACCGCGCGGGCGTATCGACGTCCAACAACCGCAGCCAGGTCTCCACATCCTGTTGCAGCGTTTCCTGCTGCTTAAGCTGGGCGGTGACCAGCACCACCGTGCGACCCGTTTCCGCGCGCAACGCCGCGGCAAGATGCGCCCAGCCGGCGGCATCAACATTGGCGCAGGACACAGCGCTGCCCACCGCAATGCGTTTACTCAGTTGCTGGCCGAGTGCCGATGCGAAAAAACAATTAAATAAATGTGAGCGGTCACTCATTCAAGAGACA
>Ga0163110_10001533_pt1 | contig 11748 bp, 9 predicted proteins | sample CRUFie1St17metaG_FD_108703 | JGI IMG/M metagenome (GOLD analysis project Ga0163110, IMG submission 108703) | Marine microbial communities from the Costa Rica Dome - CRUD Field 142mm St17 metaG | ecosystem: Environmental > Aquatic > Marine > Oceanic > Photic zone | place: Costa Rica: the Eastern...
CGGCATAAGCGTCAGTGATGTTCAATACAGAGCTTCACAACCTTGGCCATTTCCTTCATCGCTAATGCTTGGATTTCGCGCTTCCGCGACCTCAACCAAAATCAAAATTGATCCCAATGAACTTGAAGATGCTCGTTGGTTTCCTAGAAAAGTCGTTCTAAATGCGAAGGCCTCTGGCTTAAAATTACCCCGTGAAGACTCTATTGCATTTTGGCTAATTAAAGACTGGCTGGAAAACAGTTAGTCTTTTTGTAATTGCCGGAACGCATCAGCTCGAAAAACTCCCATAATTTTTACCCATGAGGTAAAAAAATTTAGCTCTTCCATTGCTAGCTGAACACTTTTCTCATCCAAATGGCCTTCAATTTCAGCATAAAATTGAACAGCATAAAAATTCCCATCGACCATATAACTCTCTAACTTGGTCATATTTACACCGTTGGTAGAAAAACCGCCCATTGCCTTATATAAAGCTGCTGGAACATTACGAACTTTAAAAACAAAACTAGTGACCCAATCGCTATCATCAGGACTAGGAAATTCAGTTTCCTGGGACATCAACAAAAATCGTGTGGTATTGTGCTCTGCATCTTCGATATTTGCACGCAGGGACTCAAGACCGTAAATTTTGCCAGCTAGTTCTGAAGCAATCGCAGCCTGAGTATGGTCATGGTTTTCAGAAATCATTTTTGCACCAGCGGCAGTGTCAGCGTAGACCACTGGCTCAAGGCCCAACTCACGAATCACATTACGGCACTGCGGCAGTGCATGTGAATGGGAGTGAACATGGGTCAAATCCTCAATTCTTGTTCCTGGTATGGCTAGCAAGTGGTGATCTACCCGTTGGAAATACTCTCCGATAATGTGTAGATTAGATCCAGGTAATAAATGATGAATGTCCGCGACTCTTCCTGCGACTGAATTATCAATAGGTATCATCGCTAGTGTAGCACGTCCTTCATGAACAGCGGCAAATGTGTCTTCAAAAGTATGGCATGGAAGAGTTTCCATTTCAGGATGCATATTCCGACAAGCTAAATCCGAATAGGCCCCAAGGGCCCCTTGGAAGGCAATACTTTTATTTTCAGCAATCATTTTGTTAGCCTTTAATTATCCTTTTTAAAGAGTATTTGTCTCGCTCGCTCCAGATCACCCGGAGTATCGACACCAAGGGGCACCGTGTCAACGAGTGCCACATCAATACGCATATCAGCCTCTAACGCGCGAAGTTGCTCAAGACCCTCTTGACATTCTAGCGGCGTCGGGTTGAGACCAATGAAATGTTTAAGTCCACTTCGACGAAAGGCATACAAACCAATGTGATGATATAACGGGCCTTCACCTGAAGGTATCCGCTGACGAGAAAAGTACAAAGCTCGGCCAATTATTTTTCCAGGAGGGAAGGATACCACTGCCTTTACCACATTTGGATTATTTTTTTCTGTTTCGTCTGTAATTTTACAAACCAGAGTTGCAATATCCACATCCGTATTCGCTAGAGGTTGTAGTGCGGTTCGCACAACATTAGGATCGACAGTTGGCAGGTCACCCTGAATATTAACAATAGTATCAAAGTAAGAATCGGGATCAAAAGCGCACAAAGCTTCATATATCCTGTCAGATCCAGATGGATGGTCTGGACTTGTCAAAACTGCAGACCCCCCAACCTCACTTACAGCTTGATAAATTTCTTGCTCAGCACAAGCCACCACCACAGGGCCAACATCTGCCTCAATTGCACGTCGCCATACATGCACAATCATTGGCAAACCATTTATATCAGCAAGCGGCTTTCCGGGCAGCCTTTTTGAATCCATTCTCGCCGGAATTATGACCAGTGGATTAACTGAGCCTTTGTAAGAAACTTCCTTTTTATTCATTTACTTAAAATTACCAAAGTTTGTACATCTACAATACTGCACTATAATGATTACAGACTTTGCTGAAACTTATTTTACCGATACAAGCTCAACAAAAGCCAAAAACCAAAACAAGGGATCGCCTTTTCATGAATTTCACCTTTGTCAAAATACTTTTTTTATATTGCATATTTAAGGACCTTAAGTAATGACACAAAAGCCTCGGCAGACTGAGAAATGTACTCTAAAGAAATAGAATTTGCTAAAAGATTAGCTGATACAGCCAGTATCATCACTTTGTCATATTTTAGGAAACACCCAAAAGCCTTTACAAAAAAGGACTTAACTCCTGTTACTATTGCAGACAGGGAAGCTGAAAAAGCCATGCGTGCTCTGATTAAAAAAACTTTTCCTGATCACGGGATACTTGGTGAGGAATTTAAGAATGAAAACAATAGGGCCAAATATGTTTGGACATTAGATCCAATTGATGGCACCAAATCTTTTATAAATGGGATGCCAATATTTGGAACCCTTGTCTCTCTTCTCAAAGATGGTTCTCCAATTATTGGCATAATCGACATGCCCGCGCTAAACGAGCGGTGGGTTGGATGCGAGGGTCAGCCAACTTTATTTAACGGCAAAAGTGTTCAAGTACGTTCATGTGTAAACATTGATGAGGCTTGGCTTTATTCAACTTCACCACATATGTTTTCTGAAAATGATTTTCAGGCCTTTGAAAAAGTGAGAAAAAAAACATTTTGCACCCTTTACGGAATAGATTGTTATGCTTATGGCCTTCTTGCAAATGGCAATTGCGATTTAGTTATCGAAGCCAACATGGGGGTTTATGATTTTTGTGCTCTGGCACCCATAGTAATTGGTGCTGGTGGTTACATATCCGACTGGCAGGGAAAGCCCCTTGGAATACAATCGGATGGGCGAGTTATTGCTGCTAATGATCAGGCACTAGCTGACAAAGTATGTATTCTCTTAAATGATTGAGTATCAAATAGAACAAACGGTTATGTATGAGCATATCTCGAAATTGCTTAAAATAACATTTTAGTGGCCGATACAATGATGCTGAAAATATATGATATAAATAATTTTCCCTAACCTCTGTGATTACATAGTAACCCAGCTAAAAAGGTCAAAATTACATAGGATTAGTAATTGTAAAATTCAAATTATACCTGTGCTAGAATCTAATTTCTTATCTATACAAATATCTAGGAGCATTTAACTTGAAAAGTGTCGTTACCGCTTTAATAAGCATTATTTTTTTCCAAACCATAACCAATTCGGTTCCTGCAAAGCCTGTCCACGGCCAGGCAATGCATGGTAAGGTAAAATATGCCCTTGGTTTTAAACACTTTGACTATGTAAATCCAAATGCACCAAAAGGGGGAAACGTAAAACTGGCAACAACAGGCAGCTTTGATAGCTTTAATAATTTTATCATCAAAGGTGAAGCAGCAGCCGGACTAGGTAGCTTATACGATACACTTTTAATTCAAAGTGCTGATGAGGCCTTTTCTGTGTATGGGCTGTTGGCTGAAAGCATAGAAACTCCTGAGGATCGCTCATGGGTTCAGTTTGTAATCAGAAAAGAAGCCCACTGGCATGATGGCAGGCCAATCACTGCAGATGATATTATATGGTCCTTTAACACCTTAATTGAGAAAGGACAGCCATTTTACCGGTATTACTATAGTAACGTTGCCAGAGTCGAGAAAGTGAACACTCTGACAGTGCGCTTTTCTTTTAAAAGCGGAAAGAACAGAGAACTTCCTTTAATTATAGGCCAAATACCCATATTACCAAAACACTATTGGGAGAATAGAGACTTCACCAAAACTACACTAGAGCCTCCCTTGGGAAGTGGCCCATACAAAATTGAGAAATTTGAGGCGGGTCGGTTCATCAAATTTAAGCGCGTCGTTAATTATTGGGGAAAAGATCTCCCGGTTAGAAGAGGTTTTAATAACTTTGACACCCTTCGTTTCGATTATTACCGAGATGCCACCGTTCTAGTTGAAGCCTTCAAAGCAGGGGAGTTTGATTTTCGGGCTGAGAATTCGTCAAAATTGTGGGCAACTGCATATAATTTTCCAGCCCTAACACAGGGACTAGTTCAAAAAAAAGAAATCAAACATGACCGAATTGCTGGCATGCAAGGATTTGCCTTCAACATTCGTCGCAAAATATTTTCAAGTCCCAAAGTGCGGCAAGCCTTAGCTTACGCATTTGACTTTGAGTGGTCCAATCGAAACCTTTTTTATGGCCAATATACACGCTCGCGCTCTTACTTTGGTAATTCAGAAATGGCCGCGACAGGCCTTGCCAATAAAGAGGAATTTGCTATTTTGAAAGCTTACCGCGACCGCTTACCAAAAGAGCTCTATACAGTTGAGTACCAGCCTCCAAAAACTAATGGTGATGGACGTATTCGTGCCAACTTAAAAATAGGCGACTCCCTACTAAAAGAAGCAGACTGGGTTATAAAAAACAAAAAACGAGTACATCTTAAAACAGGCGCTGCAATGGAATTTGAGATCCTACTAGTCAGCCCTATGTTTGAACGCATAGCTCTTCCTTTCACCAAAAATTTGGAGCGATTGGGTATAAAAGCCCGGGTCAGGACTGTTGACTCCTCACAGTATCAAAGGCGTTTAGAAACCTTTGATTTTGATATGATAGTTTCAGCATGGGGTGCTTCTCTGTCTCCAGGTAATGAGCAAAGAGATTACTGGAGTTCTAGTGCTGCAAGCCAAAACGGTAGCCGTAATCTGATTGGGATCAGCGAACCTATCATTGATGAATTAATAGAAAGCCTAATTGCAGCCCCCGATCGTAAAAGTCTTATCACGCGAGCCAAGGCATTAGACCGTGTCCTACAATGGGGGCATTATGTAATTCCACATTGGCATCTAAATTATGATCGTCTTGTATACTGGAGCAAACTAAGACATCCCAGAGTTACCCCTATGAAAGGAACACAGTTTGACAGTTGGTGGGTCAATCCGGCATTCACAAAAAAAACAAGTAAAAATCAAAGTTTGATCAAGGCTGAATAACTCATGCTAACTTACGTCTTGCATCGCCTACTTTTAATTGTACCAACCCTGTTTGGTATAATGGTAGTGAATTTCATTATTGTGCAATCGGCACCTGGTGGCCCAGTAGAACAGGCCCTTGCAAAAATTAAAGGTCATAGCGTAGAAGCAACAGCACGTGTCAGTGGTAGTGGCAGTGATGAGTTAAGCAATCTTCGGAAACCTGAACTAGCTACCATTACATCTGAACAAAGTAAGTACAGAGGGGCTCAGGGTCTAGATCCAAAATTCATTAAGGAAATTGAGCAGCAGTTTGGTTTTGACAAACCCGCACATGAGCGTTTTTTTTTAATGATGAGTGACTACCTGCATTTCAATTTTGGAGACAGTTTTTTTCGTGACCGCAGCGTTTTTGAACTGGTGGTCGATAAATTACCCGTTTCAATTTCTTTAGGACTATGGACGACTTTATTGGTGTACGCAATTTCAATTCCGCTAGGTGTTGCAAAGGCAGTGCGCGACGGGTCAAACTTTGATGTGTGGTCTAGTACGATTGTTGTTATAGGCAATGCAGTTCCAGCTTTTTTATTTGCCATTGCACTAATCGTTTTTTTTGCTGGAGGCCGCTATTTTGATTGGTTTCCTCTACGCGGTTTAACATCTGATAATTTTGATCAGCTTTCAACGTTTGAACAGATATTTGATTATTTTTGGCATATGGCACTGCCCATATTGTCAATGGTGATTGGTGGCTTTGCAGGGCTAACTATGCTAACTAAGAACTCTTTCCTTGATGAAATAAATAAACAATATGTAGTCACTGCCCACTCTAAAGGCCTAAAAAAAACTAGAGTTTTGTACGGACATGTATTTCGTAATGCCATGCTCGTAGTTGTTGCTGGTTTTCCCAGCGCTTTTGTAAGCATACTTTTTACTGGAGCACTATTAACTGAAATAATTTTTTCGTTAGATGGGCTAGGACTATTAGGGTTTGAGGCCGCAATTAATAGGGACTATCCCGTTATGTTCGGAACACTATACTTTTTTACTCTACTGGGATTACTACTCAATTTATTCGGGGATATATTATATCACATTATTGACCCGCGTATCGATTTTGATAAACGTAAGAACTAACCATCATGCACCTGACACCACTCACTAAACGGAGACTAATCAATTTTAGAGCGAACAAGCGCGGATTCTGGTCATTATGGCTATTTCTAGGACTTTTTTTTGTCAGCCTATTTGCCGAATTAATTGCAAATGACAAACCCATCCTAATCAATTTTAAAGGCAAATTTTACGTTCCTATTCTTGTTGATTACCCTGAAACAATTTTTGGTGGCTTTCTCGAAACAACAGCTGAATACGCAGACCCTGAAGTACGTGAGATGATCGAGGACAAGGGATGGATCATCTGGCCGGTAATTCGTTTTAGTTACGATACAGTCAATTACGAGCTTACTATACCTGCACCTGCACCCCCGTCGGACTTAAATTGGTTAGGCACTGATGATCAAGGTCGAGATGTTGCGGCTAGGCTCATATATGGGTTTCGTATATCAGTGCTGTTTGGACTAACTTTAACTTTTTTCAGTTCCATAATTGGCATTGCATCTGGCGCAGTTCAAGGCTTCTTTGGTGGGCTCACTGATTTGTTATTTCAACGCTTCATTGAAATATGGTCTGGCCTTCCTACTCTTTACCTTTTGATTATCCTTGCGAGTGTTGTAGAACCCAATTTCTGGTGGTTGCTAGGTTTAATGTTGTTGTTCTCTTGGATGACACTTGTTGGTGTGGTGCGCGCTGAATTTCTTCGCGCCAGAAATTTTGATTATGTTCAAGCCGCCAAAGCACTTGGTGTCAACGATCGTACTATCATGTTTAAGCATATTTTGCCCAACGCTATGGTTGCGACAATAACATTTTTACCCTTTATTCTAAACGGATCCATAACGACACTAACAGCGCTCGACTTTTTAGGCTTTGGCCTACCAGCAGGATCGCCCTCCCTTGGCGAATTGCTTAATCAAGGCAAGGCTAATTTACAAGCACCATGGCTTGGTCTAACTTCTTTTTTTGTTCTTGCAGTAATGCTGAGTCTTTTACTCTTTATAGGTGAGGCAGTTCGTGATGCCTTTGACCCAAGAAAAACCTTTAAATGAGCTTACTTGAAATAAAGAATCTAAGCGTGTCTTTTGGCGAGGGTGCCCGGGAAATAAAGGCAATCCAGGGGGCATCATTGGAAATTAACAAAGGTGAGACTGTTGCCCTAGTAGGTGAATCAGGGTCAGGCAAATCAGTGACAGCATTGTCGGTTATGAAACTACTGCCCTACCCAATAGCCCATCACCCTTCCGGATCAATCATTTTCTCCGATGAGGAATTAATAGATGCAAAAGACTCGCGAATGCGTGAACTTCGTGGGAACCAAATATCAATGATTTTTCAGGAGCCACTTACCTCCTTAAACCCTCTACATTCTATTCAAAGCCAAATTAGTGAGGTTTTGTTTGTTCACAAAAAGATGAATAAAAGCCAAGCACATGCCCGCGTTATTGAGCTTCTGAAAATGGTAGGACTCGAAGAGGCAATAGAACGGCTAGACGCCCTTCCACATCAGTTTTCAGGCGGACAACGACAACGAATTATGATTGCGATGTCCCTTGCCAATGAGCCTGATCTTCTTATTGCAGACGAGCCTACGACTGCAGTCGATGTAACAATACAGGCGCAGTTACTTAAATTGCTAAACGAGTTACGAGACAAGCTAGGCATGGCATTGCTGTTGATTACCCACGATCTCGGGGTGGTGCGTAAAATGGCAGACAAAGTAGTCATCATGAATAAGGGTAAAATTGTAGAGCAAGGCCCATTAAAAAGTATCTTCGAGAAACCCAAGAGTTCCTATACCCGACACCTTCTAGAATCAGAACCCAAAGGGAGCCCTAGGGCTGCGAACCCAAATGCAGCGATCCTAATGAGTTGTGAAAAAGTCAAAGTTTGGTTTCCTATAAAGAAAGGCTTGTTGCGACTTACTAAAGGTCACGTTAAAGCAGTCGACAGCGTCAGTCTATCTATCAAACGAGGGCATACTCTTGGGGTAGTTGGTGAATCAGGTTCAGGAAAAAGCTCGTTGGCACGAGCTTTGCTCGGATTGGAGAAATATGAAGGTAAGGTAATCTTTGATAGTGGAGATCTAAGTAACATTTCCAAGAAAGCCCTTCGCTCCCTTCGCAAGCGCATGCAAATTGTCTTTCAAGACCCTTTTAGCTCCCTGAGCCCAAGGCTTTCTGTTGGTGAAATAATTGGTGAGGGTCTTAATGCACACAGTATTGGCAAAAACGAAACTGAACGCCGTAGCCTAATCACTCAAACTCTAATTGAGGTAGGACTTGAACCACAAATGTTGGACCGTTATCCACACGAATTTTCAGGTGGCCAACGTCAGCGGATTTCTGTTGCGCGCGCTTTAGTTCTTAATCCGGATTTTATTATACTAGATGAACCCACCAGTGCACTGGATATGTCTGTACAAGCACAAATCATTCAACTTCTGCGTAACTTGCAACAAAGCCACGGACTAACATATATGTTTATTTCTCACGATTTAAAGGTAGTCCAAGCCGTCTCACATGACATTGTCGTCATGCGAAAGGGCAAGATCGTTGAACAAGGCCCGACAGCAGAAATTTTCACCAATCCCAAACAGTCTTACACTCGCGCGCTAATAGCTGCCGCTTTTGATATTAAAGTAGAAGATAACCAGATGGGCAAATAATAATGGCAAATGGCCTAGTCTTTATAAGTTCTGATGCCCCAGTGGATCGCTGGCGAAAGGCTTTAATTCCAGCTCTGCCAGAGATAGATTTCTCACACGATTTCCATGTTTGGCCCGATTGCTTTGGTGCAAATGATATCTCAATGAATGTAGACATTGCATTGGTATGGCGGCCAGAACCGGGAGCCCTAAAACATTTTCCTAATTTAAAAGCCGTTATTAATTTGGGGGCTGGCGTCGATGCCATTCTAACCGATGAGACATATCCAAAAAACATCCCTCTCATTCGTTTAATTGATCCGACTTTAACCCAACATATGAGTGAATTTATCGTCCACAAAGTACTCCACTTCCATCGCAAGTTTCATATTTATGATCAAATGCAACGCAATCACAAATGGCAGGAGCTAAGGCAAGACGACACTCAACAAAAACGCGTTGGCATTATGGGACTTGGCACTTTAGGGGTTGATGCAGCACGTCACCTTTCCCACTTCGGGTTTAAAATTGCTGGTTGGAGCCGTACCGAGAAACACGTTTTTGGAATTGAGTCCTTTCATGGCCAAGACAGCCTGAAATATTTTCTAAAGTCTACTGATATATTAGTTTGCTTGTTACCATTAACGACTGAAACCCGTGACATTATCAACAAAAATACCATATCCCAATTACCCGCAGGAGCATACATAATTAATGCAGGCCGAGGCCACCAAATAAATGAAAACGATTTACTCAGTGCACTAGATAGCGGGCATATTGCCGGAGCCGCACTTGATGTTTTTTGCACAGAGCCATTGCCAACAAATAGTATAATATGGGACCACCCAAAAATTACCGTCACACCACATATTGCAAGCATCACTTCAGTTTCGTCGGCTGCAAAAAATATTGCTGAAAATATTCGCCAAATTCGCCGCGGTCAGACACCAAATAATTTGGTTAATTTTAAATTCGGCTATTAGCCAAAATATCCATAAGAAACCCAGAGCAACCCGCTACCCAGAATGATTCTGTAAAGGGCAAAAAGAGTAAAGCTAGAGCGTTTGAGCCAAGCCATCAGAAATGAGATCGCAGCCATCGCGGTTACGAGAGAGAGTCCAGCAACAAAAATAGCATCAACGGTCAGATGTAAATCACCCATATGGTATAAATCTATCGCTGAGAGAACTCCTGCACCAGCAATTGCTGGAATTGACAACAGCATCGAAAAACGGGCTGCGTCACCTCTTTCCATACCAAGGATTCTTGCCGCAGACATGGTAATTCCTGAACGCGAGGTCCCAGGAACTAATGCTAGCACCTGCGCAAAACCAATTATGATCGCATCACTAACTCCCAAATGCTCAACTCGACGCAGGGTCATGCCAACCTTGTCTGCAACCCACAAAACGACCCCAAACACCAGTGTAGTCCATGCAATAACATTTAAAGAACGTAATCCATCCAAACCAAAATATTTAAGCCCATAGCCTCCAGCAATTACCGGAATTGTTGCAAGAACAATCAACCCTGATAGCTTAGCATAGGGATCTTTGCGTCCACGAGCAGTAATAATTAATCCCCTTAACATGGCAAAAACATCACGCCAAAAGTATAAAACAACTGCGCCTAGAGTGCCGACATGCACTGCAACATCAATAATTAAGCCATGATCAGGCCAACCCGTCAAAATAGGGACAAGTACTAAATGTCCTGAAGAACTTATTGGTAAAAATTCAGTAACACCTTGAACAAGTGTTAGAACAACAATATGTAGAATAGACACGTAAAACCTTTCAATATATGGAATTCATTATAACTTAACTGCAATAATCCACAGACGCGAAGTATTATTTAAAATTATTACTAATTACACTTGCCATACCATGCATTTTTTGCATAACCGCAATGCGGACAAAATTTCATTTTTTATAATTGAAATGATATACTATAATTGGAATAATTAGTGTTCCAAATGTATTTGCATTAAATAGTAAGAGATTTATCCTATGAGCCAACAAGTTTGGCCCCAAGCGCAAAGGTTGCCGGAAAAACAGGGGCTTTATGACCCTAACAATGAACATGATAACTGTGGTCTAGGTTTTATTGCCGACATCAAAAACCGCAAATCTCATGAAATTGTTCAACAAGGTCTACAAATTCTTATTAATTTGGACCATCGTGGAGCAGTTGGCGCAGATCCACTAGCAGGAGACGGCGCAGGAATTTTAATACAAATTCCTGACACTCTTTACCGGGAAGAGTGTGCAAAGTTGGGATTTGTTTTACCTGAGGTTGGTGATTATGCAGTTGGCATGGTGTTTTTACCACAAAACAAAAAAACACGTACGGCCTGCCTTGAGGCCTTTGATACGGTCGTCAAGGAAGAAGGACAAAGCATTCTTGGTTGGCGAGATCTGCCGGTTGACAACAGTGTTCTAGGGGAAAGCGTAAAACCCATTGAGCCTGTCATCCGCCAAATATTTATTTGTCGTGGTAAGAACTGCGCCGATTCCGACTCATTTGAGCGCAAACTTTTTACAATTCGAAAACAAGTGCATCACAAGGTGTGGGATGTTGAACTAGATGACAGAGAAGACTTCTACATACCCTCAATGTCCTCAAGAACTATTGTCTACAAAGGCATGATGTTAGTCTGTAATGTCAACAAATACTTCACAGATTTAAATGACAATCGATGCCAATCTGCGCTTGCACTCGTCCATCAGCGTTTTTCCACCAATACTTTTCCCTCTTGGCCTTTAGCCCAGCCTTTCCGATATCTGTGCCACAACGGTGAAATTAATACGGTGCGAGGCAATATCAACTGGATGCACGCTCGCAGACATAATATGAATTCAAAAATTCTGGGTTCTGACCTTGAGAAACTCTGGCCTTTGATTGGTGATGGCGCATCTGACTCAGCGACTTTTGATAATGCTTTAGAATTACTTGTAGCTGGTGGCTATTCCTTAGCCCACGCAATGATGATAATGATTCCAGAAGCCTGGTCTGGCAACGCCCTTATGGATGAAAAACGTCGGGCTTTCTATGAGTATCATGCAGC
>Ga0163110_10001534_pt1 | contig 11740 bp, 9 predicted proteins | sample CRUFie1St17metaG_FD_108703 | JGI IMG/M metagenome (GOLD analysis project Ga0163110, IMG submission 108703) | Marine microbial communities from the Costa Rica Dome - CRUD Field 142mm St17 metaG | ecosystem: Environmental > Aquatic > Marine > Oceanic > Photic zone | place: Costa Rica: the Eastern...
ACCAGTCTTTGACATCAGTAGTATTCGCCTTTTGGCAAGTATGATCCATTGGATTTTCCTTTTTCCCCCATTTAGTGTATATGTCTACACACTCATCGTATACTGTCTTATTTTTTGCTAAAATATACGTTAACAAAGAATATATCAAAGTTAAACTTCCAATACCGAATATTGAACCAATTAATTCTGTCTGAGTGATGGATTTAACCCACCATGAGAATGCTATTATCCCTGACAATATCAAAATAAATGGAACTATGCTAGTGAATGCCATTTCTTGTATTCGAAAAATAATTTTTTCAATTTTTCTGATAAGTTTTTCTTTGCCTTCGCAAAGACTTAACAGATATCTTTCCTGCATTTCTAGAGCAGTTGAGGAAAGGCCTTCATAATGAGTAGATTCTTGAATATAATATACTAGGTCAGACCCTTTGTTTACCCTATACAACTTGACAAGATGTTCTGGTTCAAGCATAAATTGCCCATATTCGCCCATCTCTGAATATCTAGGAATACGGCCAATATTATCAGGTTTCAAATAGCGTTTACCCATTAATGAGCACCTATAGTTATCTGTTTAGGAACTTAGGATAAAATAGTTCCTAATCAAAGAAAAAGTTCAATACTGTCGCCGTCTTGTATATTGCATGTTTCTCTGAGAAATATATCTGCAATTACCTCAACTACATCTTCATGACGAGTTAGGTCTGGAATTAGGATTGCACAATCATGCACTTCTTCATTGAACAAAAATTTTGCAAGAAATGCAGTTGCTCCACCAAATGAAACACCGTCTCTATCAAAACCCTTGATTCGATGTGAGGTAACTCCGCTACTCTCGCCTTCATCTAAGCCAGCTGAAACCCTGAGTTTACGATACTCGGTTAAGGACTCACCTTTAACGTGGACGTTTAGAGTTCCCGGCCATGCACTGCGCCCAATAATTACCTTGAATTGCTCTTGGTAGTGTTGTTGGGACATGAAGATGTGGGCACGACCAAGCCCAGAAGACACAGTACCCTCTATCCGCATGACCCCTCGCAGATACCTCTCACTCATGACTGTTCTGCAACCGTGCAAAACAAAATGTAGAACCACCACTTGGCCCGAACATGGCAGGAGATTTATCGTGGATGGAAGAGAGATACTTGCATCTCAAAGAACAATCACTACTTTGGCAACCTCCAACTCTAGAGAGTGCTAACACTCCTCGCTGTACGATGGATGGAAAGCCAACTATCATGCTCTCAGCAAACAATTATCTTAACTTGACAACACATCCTAAGGTTGTCGAAGCCTCGATTGCTGCTACAAGAAAATATGGGGCTGGCAGCGGTTCAGTTAGAGCGATCGCTGGCACAATGGACATCCACCTCGAAGCTGAGAGAAAAGTAGCACAATTCAAAGGGGTTGAATCAGCATTAATTTACTCTGCAGGCTATACCGTAAACGTTGGCTTAATTCCATCTCTTGTTCAAGGTAAGCAAGACATCATCATTTCAGATGAATTAAATCATGGCTCAATTATAGATGGAGTTAGATTAACTAAAGCCCAGCGAGCAGTTTTCCCTCACAATGACATGGGCGCCTTAGAGCAAGTTCTCAAAGAGAACCAAGTCTCTGAGAGAAAACTCATAATTGTTGACGGAGTCTTTTCCATGGACGGAGATATATGTCCACTTGATGAGTTAACAGCCTTAGCTGAAGAACACAATGCAATGGTGATGGTTGACGATTGTCACGGAGAGGGAGTCCTTGGAGATGGAGGAAGAGGAATTGTCGATCACTTCAAACTACAGGGTAGAGTTGACTTTGAAGGGGGTTCTTTTTCCAAAGCTCTAGGTGTTCAAGGAGGAATTCTAGCTGGAAAGGAAATTGTTAGAAACCATGCTCTTAATCATTCTAGGTCTTGGTTACTATCTGGCTCTCAGCCACCAGGGGTTGCAGCAGCACAAAAAGCTGCAATTGAGGTTTTGATGGAAGAGCCTGAACATCACGCAAGACTTTGGGAGAACACTGAATATTTTAGAAGTGAAATGCAATCTCTAGGATTTGACACTGGAGTTTCAACAACTCCAATTATTCCAGTAATGTGCGGTGAATCGTCAGTTGCAAAAAATCTCTCGAGTGAAATGCTCAAGCAGGGAGTAATGGCTGGAGCTATAGTTTTCCCAATGGTTGCAAGAGATAAAGCAAGGGTCCGCACTCAAATGTCAGCGGGTCTGAGTCGTGAAGATTTAGATGAAGTTCTGCGCATTTTTGAAGGCGCAGGTAAGACTGTTGGCCTAATATAAATGCTGTTGCAGATTGAACTCACTCTTCTTCGGATTCGAATGATTCCACAACTTCCATTAAATCTGAATCGTTGGATGCAATTTCTTCTTCTTGTTCTTGGATATATTCTTTCACTGGCATGTCCTTGAATGGATTATTGCCATCCTCAATCATACAAAGTAACCTCCAGCGAGGAGCCCAAGAAAGGTGAATGTATAGTGGCCCTGGAATCATCAGCAGGCCCCATGCCATGTATTGTGTGATCGTATTATTGATTAAAAGGTCTGTATGGATTAAAGTGAATACAGTAAATCCAATGAATGGCATAGGATACAAAATTTTCCTGTTAACAGCGATTGGCATACGCCCTGTGAATGCGTTAATTAGACGACTAAAAATTCCAAGGAATGCTGTTGCAAAAATCAGTAAACTAGCATGAAGAAGCCATAGTGGGAACCAAAATTCCTCGGTCATAACATATGGTAAAAGCAGCGCTAAAGAAACAAGTAAACCATAGAATGCACCAATATTTGATGGATGAGACAACCATAAAGGTAACTTCGAGAATCGACTAGAAAGGCCACCACCTGTAACCATTTCACGTTGTGAATCATCCAGAGAAGCCAAACTCACACTCCCTGATGAGACTTCGGCCATGCTTCATCTACTGTGCAGACACCATTTGAAGCTACGGTGTAAAGATAAGGGTGGAATTGTGATTGTTAATCGTTTGATAATATTCGAGATATTGGCCCTTGAACATCTATTTCTTCCTCAGGCAACCAATTTCTCTCAAGCAGGGTCGACTCCTGTGACTCCCGCTCCCTAGCATCATCAAATTCCTCATTTGATTCATTGATAGCATTGTTAAGCGATATTGCTTGGTTGATAATTGAGAGATGTTTTTGTAAAATCGGTTCTTTTTGAGGTGTATCCCAAACTGAGAGTATGGACAATTCTTCATCTAGGCGATGAACGACCCAGCAACCAAGAGAATCTTTTGCAAGTTTCAACCGGAAATTACCTGGATTCAGCCATTTATTAGAAAAATTAACCATAATTTCCGAATCTGATACGTAATCAGAGTCCATAAATGGATGGTTTAGGTTAACCGCCAAGGGAACATTTACTGAATTTTTTGATTTCAAAAAAAGATACGAATTCAATAGACTAGCAATCAATAAAACTACAAAGATGTTTACAAACCACATTAGTCCAAAAATGATTAGAATAGTTATCAAAAGTCCTAAGCCAAACTTTGATTTTAATTCTCTATTTGCCAAATCTTTGCCCAAAGGGGTATTTGAAAACAGAATCAAGCCCTTTGGCGCCTCCATGCTCTCGCCACTGGGGATTAGGACATGAAACCGTCGTTGAATCGTCTGTTTCAACCTCATCATTCAAGAAGGGTATAATCTCCAACCACCCCGTAGGGGTGTGTATGGTCGAGTTACCGAGTGGTATTATCATCGAGGAAAGGCGCGGAGGCGCCGGGGTTTTAGCCACCCTCCTCAATGAGATGGTAAAACTTGGAACTAATGGCTATATCAGATCTGAAAGAACGCCCAGTGAAAAAATGCCCAGAGTAGGGCAAGTTGTGGTCTCAAATGGAGAGATATGCATCGCTATTCATGAAGAGAAAGCGATTCTCGAAGGTGTTGACGCCTTGATAGAAGTGGAGAGCGATTGTCAAGAACTTGATTGCTTAATTCAACTCATTGAATATGCCGATGTTCAGCGAATAATTGATTTGCATCCGACTGCAAAACTCACTGTTGAAAATCCTGAAAAGGTTGAATCCTCAGAATGGTGGCAAAATATCAGCACCAGGAAAACAACATGGACTAAAGCCAGCAAATTACCTACTATTGATGCTACGGTTACCGCACCGGAATTTGTTAGAGCAAAGGCCGCATCAATGATTCATAGAACAATAAAACTAGATGTTTCAATCGGACCTGGAAGTGTCTATTCTAGCGATAGTGAAGAGTTGTATCATTTAGCCTCTAATCTGAAAAAACACGGCAAACCATTGTTAGTAATTAGTAGAAAGACTCGTGAAGAAGTTTCAGTTGAATTCGATATACCTGCAGATAATTGTCTATGGCTCTCACAAAAAGAAGGGGAAGGAATACAGTTTGTTGACCTCGATGCAATCAAAGGAACAGTATATGGGTTCTTAGAAGGTAATCTTCGGGCTGTTTTACTGCTTGATGGATTGGAATACCTAGCAAATATATGCGGCGATAAGCCCGTAATTGAGATGATAAGAGAGTTAGGAGATAGGATGCGATATGAAGACGATTGTTTGCTTATTTCATTCGATAAAGAAGCATGGAAGACAACCGATTCCACCCAAATAATTCGAGCAGCCCCTACAATTGATTCTGACCTGATTAAATCTTGGAATCAAGACCCTGAATCATTGCTTGACCACCCATTGATGGCGCCGCCAACCGATGAAGAATTATTGAGGCTCGAAGAGTACTTACAGGCAAATACACCGGAAACATTTGTCATACCAGAAATAATTGAAGAGTCTGTGGAAATTGTAGAACCCTTAACCACAACTGAACCTGAAATAATCGAAGAAGAGCCTGAGCCAATATCCGCTCTTGAAATAGAGAAAGAAACTGTTCCCGAAATTATTGAAGAGGTTGAAATTATCAAAAGCAAGGGTCCAAGACAAGCTCAAAGAATTAAGCGACGAAAGGCAATTCGTAGCAAGGTTTTGAGCGATAGAGAAACTAAACTTGCAGGTTTAGCTGCACTAAATAGCGATAAAGAAATTGGAGAATTACCATCAACAAAGCCGCTTCCAAAAACGGCAATAGGAGTGGGCAATGAAGGTAAATTCAAGACGATTAAAAGTAAATTTAGCAATGACATAGGGGATGCTGCTCGCCAAGATTCGACAAAAAAGAATCGTTCTTTACCAGCAACAAAACTTGGGCCGAAATCTGTCCACGACAATGCAAAAAAGGAGCATGTTAAAGTCATCAGTCCACTTGCTGCACGAGGTGTTGAAGTCAAACGGAATCTAGCGAATAGAAGACAAACATCAATCGTTCCTCAAAGAGAAATCGATTTGGATAAAGAATTAGAATCTTGGAAGAAAAAGGAGGAAGATGTCGAATGAGAATGACACACAGAGAGAAACTCCTGCTCGCTCTAGCAAATGCGAGAGAAAGTCTTGGACGAGATTCGCCCGCAGATAGGCCGGCTCTATCAAAGTTGAACAAATTAAGAGGCGTAGTTGAAGCAGAAGATACTAGAGATGGCAACCTACTATCCCGGTCCACTACTTCTACTCGGCCTACCTTTGATATTGTGGCTGACCAAGTGCTTGGAAAGACGTCTAAATGGAAACCTAGTGTTGATTTGGACGAAGGTGAAACCTCACTTTCACAAATTGCCGCAAAACGGATTGGAGAGATGAGGGATAAAGTAGAATTTGAAGAAGGTGATGAAGATACCCTAGGGGATTCATTTGGCCTACTGAAAGATGGGCGACCAGTTTGGGCCGAGGTACTCGACAATCATAGAGGATACTCAACAAATTACAGCGATTTTGGGATGAAGGATTTATCATTCAAACCACTGTGGCCTCCTGTTCAAAAATTATCGGATCACAAGACTTGGAAAAATTGGCATGTCGTTGACGAAAATTCAAGGGCATCACACGCTTGTGAAAAGGTTATTGAAAAACCTGGGATTTCGATGAATCCACTACTAATTCTTGGAGGCAATGGTTGCGGTAAGTCCCACATCCTTTCCGCTTCAGTACAAGCGATGATTCGAAGACAAGATGGAAACGTCCACCTACTTTCCACCTCAGCGATGAGGGGCTGGGAAGCTTTGCCAGAGGGATGGCAAGATGCCGTTGCACATGCAAGTATGATTGCGATTGACGACCTCCATCTTGCAGACGAAAGAATGGCAACAGAATTAGGTTTAATGATTGATTATGCGTTGAATCTAGGCGTGCAAGTAATTGCAACATCTAGAGTAGAATCAAAGGAATGGCCAGCTAGAAGGCTGTGGGAAGTAATGCGCTCAGCAACAAGTGTTTGGATAAACAAACCAAGTTCATCATCGCTAATCACCCATCTCAGAAGGAATACTAGCGGTCGCTCACTGCTACTAGATGATACAATGCTTGCAAGAATTGTAAAACATAGTGATGGAGAATGGAGAGGTACAAACGCCGCATTTGAGAAAGTTGCTTTAGCAATAGAATCTGGCGAGAGAATTGTCAACGCAGACGATGTCTCAGAAATACTCAATGAAAGGCCAATTACAAAAACTAATTATGAAATTTATGAAGAAAGAGACAATCTCGAAGCGATAGCAGCAAGAGTGATTGAAGACACCTTAGACACTGTATACACCGGATTAGACCCCGTTGGAGTCGAACTGAATGCTCCTTTACCGGAACTATCCGATGAGTGGGAGGTTCCAGAGCTTACTATTCAGGAGAAAGATGAACTTCATGAAATTCTTACAAGCGAAAGCCTCACTCCTCATGTAACTACAACTTTAACCGTTGATGAAAGTGACAAATTCTTAATTGATGAAAACAATGAACTTAGAGGTCTTGACAGAGTAAGGGTTGCAGAAACTACTTCGAGCATTGACAACATAACCGACAAAATGTTTTCAGAAATTGAAAAGGAACACATTGATCATTCTAATCATTTAATTGAACTAGAGGAAGAAATGCACATCCTAGCGAAGAAAAGCAAAGAAGCATCGGTAGAAGAACTAATCCAAATCGCAGATAGAATCGGAGAGATTGAACTGATATTAGCAGATATTGCAAATGAGCCAATCTACGCTGAACTCAAGCCAATCAAAGTTCTAACTCCAATAGGTGGAGAAGCATGAATCGTCCTTGGTGGATGTCAGGGGTTCCCTTTTCTTGTCAGCCAAATTGTGGCAAGTGCTGTGACGAACCAGGAGGAATAGTCTACCTCAGACCTGAAGATGCACAAACCTTAGCAAACCATCACGATATGGAAGTTAAGGATTGGTTGGAAAGAGATTGTCGACAGACAATGGATGGAAGATGGATTTTGAAATCTGATGAATACACAGACATATGCATATACCTCGATGAAGAAAAGAAATGCACTGTCTATCAATCAAGACCTGCACAATGTAAATCATTTCCTTTCTGGGCTGAAAATGTTCGTTCAGAGAGGTCGTGGCAACAAACTGTGAATAGTTGTCCTGGCCTGGAATCCGAAGAGGCATTTATCATCGATGGCAACACGATTAGAAAGAGGATTTTAGAGGACAGGGACGCTTTTAGAGGGTTCAGAAAATGGCCGCCAAAGCAATATTGATAATTTTACAAAACCAAATAAAATGTAATCAATAAAACTAGGTGTTGCAGATCACACCAAATTATGCTCTGCCGAACTAAATTAGGGTTGACCTTATACACAGGTGTCGAGTCCATTCGTCCGGAGGCAGAATCATGAGTGATGAAAAGTCTATTTTTGAACTGACTTCATCCCACCTGAACACTGGAATGAGGGGAATACCTGTTGGGACTTGCCGCACATCATTTGTAACTCCAACAGAAGGCGTTCATTATTGCGGATATCCAATTAGTGAACTTGCTTCTATGTTACCAGAAGATATAGTATATCTTTTGTTCAACAAAGAACTTCCCAACCAAGAGCAATCCACTGCTTTTCAAAGAGATTTAAAATCTCGAGGTGAATTGCCGAGCGGAGTCGAAGAAGTGCTAGCATCACTTCCTAAAGACGGCCATCCAATGGATTGGGTATCGATAGGAATCCATACACTCGGAATGCTTGGAGGAAAAGGAGATTGGAAAGATGACGCTTTGAATCTAGTTGCTAGAATGCCGAGATTACTTGGACTGATTTTCAGATACCGTGAAGGTAGGATAGATGATATTCCAGATGACGACCTATCATTGAGTCTAGTTGGAAGATTTACCAATACACTAGATCTTAACGATGTTGATAAGGCTGTTATGGACCAAGTTATCTCAACATATCTTGTTCTTCACATGGACCATGGTGGAGGAAATCTCTCAACTTTCACCGGTAAGGCTGTAGCGAGTGGTCATGCCACAATTTATTCTTCAATGGCTGGTGCAATGAATGCACTCTCTGGTCCATTACACGGTAGAGCGAACCAGTCATGCTTTGAATTTGTAAAGAAGATTGGAGCCTATGATGCCGTCGAAGTTGAAGCATTTGTCAGAGGAGAATTAGAAGCAAAGCGCCCTGTGTTTGGTTTCGGCCATGCTGTTCTTAGGGCAGAAGACCCAAGAGCTACAGTTCAATTCGCTTTGGGAGAAGAAATTTGTCCTGATGATGAATACTTCAAGACTATTCGAGTTCTTAGAGAAGTGGCTCCTCGAGTATTATCAGAAAATCCTAAAATCAGCAACCCAAATGCAAATGTTGACATTGCAAGCGGGACTCTTCTGAATTTTATTGGACTACGTGACCCAGAATACTATACCACTTTCTTTGGTTGGGCTAGAGTGGCAGGAATTGGTGCTCAAATCGTTGATGAAAGAACCGTAATGCGAGAAGGTAAAGGAACTCCTATTTACCGTCCAAAATACATTGCTGAGCAGCAAAATCTACGTCATTTAGGTTGAATCACAGGCCTTGCTGTTTTACCACAACCCCGATGGCCAATCATTCTAACTGCTTTCCATCCAAGTTGTTCATCACTCAACTCATGCCATGGTGCAACATCCTTTGGAACAATGCCATTGGCGAGCCCTTTCCACTGTTCATCGGTTAGAGGCATGGTGGCTGGTCTCATCCACCTTTTGCTACCACAGGGCAATTCCATCTCTGGATCGGGGTAATCGGTTAGGATTGACAAACCTGCACTTAGAAGGTCCCTCTCTAGATAAGGATGGCCTGGCCAAACATATACTGGGAAATCACCTAGCATTTTTCTTAATCTCTTCAATTGCCTACCCTTCAATCCAACTGGTCGACCAATGTGAATAAATCGCTTGATGCCTTCAAAATAATCTACTGCACAAGGCATCATTGGAGAGCCTGCTTTCTTTTGAGTGTTCATCAATCTGTTAAATGAGTAAGATACAAACTGAGGCAATGCGCGGAGTCTCTTAGAATTGTGAGATCCTGTTCTAGGCACAACTGGTAATAGTCTAGACCAAGGTCTAGTTGTACCCGATAATTTGGCAACCTTCTCCATTGGTTTGTGGAATGCATAAAACACGGCTGCCTCTTCATGGATACCTGCCTCATCCACCATTTCACTAGCTAACTCCATGATTCTGGCCATACGGTTGGTTGGATCTTTGTCTACTGACGGTAAGCATCGCTTTATTTCCAAACACGCTACTTTAGAATGCTCTTGCCAAGGAATAAGCCAATCTTTGTCAGCCATCAATTTTTCAAATGAACAAAAACCAACTCTTTCTAATTCATCTAAAGTCCATTCTTCTACAATTCTTGACCTACCTTCTAACAAGTCCTCTGGAATTGAAACAATGTGATCGTGATGAACAACTATTTGATCATCAGAAGTTAATCGTAAATCAAATTCAACCCCGTCCATACTCTGCATAGCTTTCACTAGGGAAGCATGCGTATTTTCTGGATGCTGGACGAACTCCATCGACTCGGGATGAAATGATTTCATTATTGAACCATGTGCCGGAAATTGAAAACGGCCCAACTATCATAAGCGATGAAACTCAGTGCGAGGTATGGCAGAAGACCGTAGAGTACAGGGATATTGTTTCTATGATTGGGGAAAGAGTGCATTTGAAACGTCTGTTACAACAGCAATTTTCCCTGCATGGTTTACAATTCTGTTCCTTGAAGCAAATGGATTGTCAACAAAAATTCTCGGCACAGAATGGAGTGCTGATGCGATCTTTTCGATATCCGTATCAATTGCAGCATTCATTGTAGCAATGCTATCACCATCATTTGGTGTGATTGCAGATAGAAGAATGATCAAGACCTGGTGGCTGAGAATACTAACATATCTTGGTGCAGGAGCGACGATTCTACTAGCTCTTGGACCTTGGTTACCTGTAAATTATCAATGGATTTGGTTGCTGCTTTGTTTCATCGCAGCAAATGTCGGACTAAATGGTGCAGGTGTATTTTACAACTCACTATTGCCACATATGGGAACTGAGGATGAAATGGATTCAATTTCAAACAAAGCCTTTGCTTACGGATATTTTGGTGGAGGATTACTACTAGTCGCCCACCTCGGTTTGCTAATTATGACTAACTATGCAAACTGGGCAATGCAAACCGCAATGGCAACCTCTGGAATGTGGTGGTTAGGTTTCGCAATGTTGACTTTCAAGTGGGTACCTGAACCTCATATCGAAAATGAAATGGATGAATTGGGGATGGTTGACTCCGCTAAATTAGCAATGGGGGAGGTTATTTCCACATTAAAAGAATACAAATCATTCAAGACACTATTTGTTTACATGCTAGCATATTTCCTATTCATCGATGGAATAAATTCAGTCACTGCACTGGCAGGAGTATTTGGAAAGGCTGTATTAGGACTCACCACATTTGACTTAATTTTGACAATTCTAATTATTCAGTTCGTTGCAGCACCTGCTGCAATCGGATTTACAAAATTAGCTGACAAGTGGGGCACAAAGAAAGCCCTAGAATTTTCATTGGTTTGCTGGGTCATTGTGATTTTAGGAGCACTCTCGTTTGCTCCTTTAATCCCAGAATCACACGAAGATTTTGACTTGCAATATACTTGGGATGAAGACACTGATTCCTACTTAATCACATTCGGAGCTGTTGGAGAAATAGCACAAGACCCAGATAATGATGAGCAAGAATGGGCTGAGAAATTCAAAGATGTTCTACCAGTCGAGGTTAATGAGAAAATCAAAGAAGGGACTTCATACAAATGGGCTGAGAAACAGAGTGCCACAGAAATTACCCTAATTATGGAATTACTAGATTCAATGGAAGATCAAAGATTTTCCATGAGTATCGAGGGAGGAGTCTTAGATGGTGAACAAAGAATTGGTGATGGCCACCCAACTACTCTTGGAGATGGAACTATCGATTTCATCCCTGAAACTGCAAGAGAATATGTTTGGGGCCCGCTAGGAATTAGCATCACAGTCCAATTCTTGTTGCTTGGAGCAATGGCAGGGGCGCTTTTGGGAGGAAGTCAAGGTCTTTCTCGGTCTATGTTCGGACAAATGGTTCCTGAAACAAGGTCGGCGGAATTCTTCGGATTCTTCGGATTCTTTGGAAAGGTTGCAGCATTGCTAGGTCCTCTAATCTACGGAATTATGACCGTTATGTTTGATTCAAGGATGGGCATATTGTCGATCAGTCTACTAATTGTGGCGGGTGCAATATTGCTTAGAAAGGTCGATGTCGAAGATGGCATCGCCGTCGCAAAAGCAGAGGACGAAAGAAACCGTTCA
>Ga0163110_10001535_pt1 | contig 11738 bp, 10 predicted proteins | sample CRUFie1St17metaG_FD_108703 | JGI IMG/M metagenome (GOLD analysis project Ga0163110, IMG submission 108703) | Marine microbial communities from the Costa Rica Dome - CRUD Field 142mm St17 metaG | ecosystem: Environmental > Aquatic > Marine > Oceanic > Photic zone | place: Costa Rica: the Eastern...
AGGGCATCGTCATCAAGCTCCTCCACTGCACTCCCATTGAGGTGATAAGAGCCGCTGCTGGGGCGGTCGAGGCAGCCGAGAATGTTCATCGCAGTGCTTTTGCCGGAGCCGCTGGCCCCCATCACCGCGAGATAGTCGCCTTTGCGCACGGTTAGATCAAGTTGATCCAGAGCCCTGACCAGGCCAGCTCCGGTTCCATAGATCTTGTCGACTCCGCGCAATTCAGCAACGGGGGAGCGTTGATTCGCTGATCCCTCAGCCAAGGGTGGCTCCGGAGGCATTGGCGATTGCTTGTTGAAGGATCGGGGTCCCTGCCACCGCATCACTGGCCCACTGGAAGAGTGGATTGGAGAGAATTCCGCCGACAGCGGTGACCACCACGCAGGTCACCAGAGCGACTCGGAGTGGCGGCAGTCCAAGGGTGTTCCACTGGATTGGCGGATAGGACTTCACTGCATCGGATGCTTCCTGGGGCTCCTTGACCACCATCATCTTGATCACTCCGATGTAGTAGTAGATCGACACCACTGAGGTGATCAGTCCAACCACCACCAGCAGATACTGGTGATCAGCCCAGCCGGCAAAGAAGAGGTAGATCTTGCCGAAGAAGCCCAGCATCGGTGGGATGCCTCCGAGTGACAGCAGGCAGAGACTGAGCCCAAGCGTGATCAGGGGATCTTTCTGATAAAGACCGGCGTAATCGGAGATGCGATCACTGCCGGTGCGGATGGAGAACAGGATGATGCAGGCAAAGGCCCCCAAGTTCATGAACAGGTAGGCGGCCATGTAGAGGACCATGGCGGCGAAACCGTCCTCGGTGCCGCAGACCAGGCCGATCATCACGAATCCGGCCTGACCGATGGAGCTGTAGGCCAGCATCCGTTTCATCGAGGTCTGGGCGAGCGCGACGACGTTGCCAAGGGTCATGCTGAGCACCGCGAGCACGGTGAACAGCAGCTTCCACTGTGTGTCGAAACTGCCGAAACAGCCCACCAGGATGCGCAGAGCCAGGGCGAAGCCGGCGGCTTTCGAACCCACTGACAGAAAGGCGACCACCGGTGTCGGAGAACCTTCGTAAACGTCGGGTGTCCACTGGTGAAAGGGGACTGCAGCGATCTTGAATGCCACGGTGGCCAGCACGAACACCAGCGCCAAGGCAGCAAGAGGGGTGGGACTGGTCTGCAGTGACTGCCCGATCGCCTCAAGGCTGGTGGAGCCGCTGAGTCCATAAAGCAGTGAGGAGCCATAAAGAAACACCGCAGCTGCGGCAGAGCCCACCAGCAAATATTTCAGCGCCGCTTCCGAACTGCGCGCATCGCGTTTCATGTACCCGGAGAGCAGGTAACTCGCGACTGACAGGGTTTCCAGGGACACAAAAATGCTCACCAGATCGGTGGCCCCGCAGAGCAGCATGCCTCCAAGCGTCGCTGCCAGCAGGATTGCGGCGTATTCACCGACAGGGGTCCCTCCCTGTTCGGCATACCTCCAGCTGATCAGCAGGGACAGCAGCGTTGAGCTGGCGACGACCGCCCTGAAGGCAATCGCCAGGTGATCGGAGAGAAATGCTCCCAGAAAGGATGGCTCCAGTGGGGCGTTCCACTGCAGGGCAAGCAACACCAGGGCTGTGCCCAGACCTGCGTAACAAATGGGTGGAACCCAGCGCACAGAGACTTTTTCGCCGGCCAGATCCACCAGCAGAGTGGCCAGCATCGCCAGCAACACTGCGCCTTCCGGAGCAACAGCACCGGCGTTCAGCGCAAGATTGAGAAGATCACCCGGCGCTGCCAGTGGCTGGGTGTCGAGAAGCAAGGCACCCATCTCGGGCATGGCGCGCGCAGGGCGGAGCGGTTCGGGGGACTTTAGCTGCGCTTCCGTTCCTCCTTGTGGCATCGCGCGTATTCGCTGCAACTGGAGCGGCGGTGCGATAAAGAAGGGAACGGTTATCTGCCCTCCTTTGGCGCACACCCTGGTCATCGTTGAGAGCCCCACCAAGGCCCGCACCATCCGTGGATTCCTTCCCAAGGACTTCCGGGTGGAGGCGTCCATGGGGCATGTGCGTGATCTCCCCAACAACGCCAGTGAGATTCCAGCGGCGCAAAAAGGCCAGAAATGGGCCAACCTCGGCGTCAACACCGAGTCGGATTTCGAGCCCCTCTATGTGGTGCCGAAGGACAAGAAAAAAACGGTGAAGGAGCTGAAGGACGCTCTCAAAGGTGCGGATCAGCTTCTGCTGGCGACTGATGAAGACCGGGAAGGCGAAAGCATCAGCTGGCACTTGCTGCAGCTGCTTGCGCCAAAGGTTCCGGTGAAGAGAATGGTGTTCCATGAGATCACCAAGGAGGCGATCGGGCGCGCTCTCGACCAGACCCGTGAGCTGGATATGGAACTTGTCCATGCCCAGGAAACACGGCGCATCCTGGATCGTCTGGTTGGGTACACCCTCTCGCCCTTGCTGTGGAAGAAGGTGGCCTGGGGGCTGTCAGCGGGTCGCGTTCAGTCCGTGGCGGTCCGGCTGCTGGTGCAACGGGAACGCGCCCGTCGGGCATTCCGCAGCGGCAGCTACTGGGATCTCAAGGCCAGTCTTGAACAGAGCGGCAGTGGTTTCGACGCCAAGCTCACCCATCTTGCGGGGCAGCGCATTGCCACCGGCAATGATTTTGATGAAAACACCGGAGAGCTCAAGGCGGGCAGCAAGGTCCGCCTTCTCAGCGAAAGCGATGCCCAGGCACTCTCCGAAACGGTCAAGTCAGTGGCCTGGAGTGTCACGTCCGTGGAGGAAAAACCCACGGTGCGACGGCCTGTTCCACCATTCACAACCAGCACACTTCAGCAGGAGTCAAACCGCAAGCTTCGTCTCTCCGCGAGAGAAACAATGCGCTGCGCGCAGGGTCTCTATGAGCGCGGTTTCATCACTTACATGCGCACCGATTCGGTGCATCTCTCCGATCAGGCGATCAGCGCAGCCCGCAGCTGTGTGGAATCGCGATACGGCAAGGAGTATCTGAGCAAGGGGGCCAGGCAGTTCAGCACCAAGGCTCGAAACGCACAGGAGGCTCACGAAGCGATTCGTCCTGCCGGCGAGAGTTTTCGTGCGCCCCAGGAGACCGGTCTTGATGGCCGGGACCTCGCCCTGTACGAACTGATCTGGAAGCGCACCGTCGCGAGTCAGATGGCAGAAGCCCGGCTCACCATGCTGTCCATCGATCTGAGCGCTGCTGATGCAGTGTTCCGAGCCAATGGAAAGCGCATTGATTTTCCCGGTTTCTTCCGTGCCTATGTGGAGGGCAGTGATGATCCTGATGCGGCCCTGGAAGGCCAGGAAGTGTTGTTGCCCGGCCTCAAGCAGGGGGATTCTCCCAGCCTGAAAGATGTTGAGGCGCTCGGCCACCAGACCCAGCCTCCGGCTCGGTTTTCGGAAGCTTCTCTGGTCAAGATGCTCGAGAAGGAGGGGATCGGCAGGCCCTCCACCTATGCCTCGATCATCGGAACGATCGTGGATCGCGGCTATGCCGCGCTCCAGAACAATTCACTCACGCCAAGTTTCACCGCTTTCGCGGTGACAGCGTTGCTTGAAGAGCACTTCCCTGATCTGGTGGACACCTCCTTCACCGCAAGGATGGAGAACACCCTTGATGAGATCTCTCACGGCAAGGTGCAGTGGCTTCCCTATCTCGAGAGCTTCTACAAGGGCAACGAGGGACTGGAGTCTCAGGTGCATCTGCGGGAGGGTGATATCGACCCCGGCGCATCGCGCACGATTGATCTTGAGGGACTTCCCTGTGTGGTCAGGATCGGTCGCTTCGGTGCCTATCTCGAAGCGAAACGTGTCGGAGACGACGGTGAGGAGGAGTTGATCAAGGCCACCCTGCCTCGCGAGATCACTCCTGCTGATCTCGACCATGATCAGGCAGAGCTCATCCTCAAGCAGAAGGCTGATGGGCCTGAGGCTTTGGGTGAGGATCCGGAAACCGGCGATCTCGTTTATCTGCTGTTCGGTCAATACGGGCCCTATGTGCAGCGCGGGCAGGTGAGCGATGAGAACCCCAAGCCCAAGCGCGCGTCGCTCCCCAAGGGGGTGAAGCCTGAGGATCTCAGCCTCGACGACGCTCTTGGACTGCTGCGATTGCCCAGACTGCTTGGAGAACACCCTGACGGTGGCAGGGTCCAGGCAGGCCTGGGTCGTTTCGGCCCCTATGTGGTCTGGGACAAGGGAAAGAGCGAAAAGGATTACCGCTCGCTGAAGGGTGAGGACGATGTTCTTGCCGTTGGGCTTTCCCGTGCGCTTGAGCTGCTGGCCATGCCCAAACGTGGCAGAGGTGGTCGCACGGCACTCAAGGATCTCGGCAAGCCGGAAGGCAGTGACGAGACCGTGCAGGTCTACGACGGCCCCTACGGCCTGTATGTCAAGCAGGGCAAGATCAATGCCTCTCTTCCCGAAGGCAAGGGAGCGGATGACATCACCCTTGAGCAGGCGGTGGAGCTGCTGGAGGCCAAGGCAGCCACCAAGAAGGGTGGCCGCAAGGCTTCCAGCACCAAGAAACCTGCTGCAAAAAAAGCCGCAGCCAAGAAGCCCGCAGCCAAGAAGCCTGCGGCGAAGAAACCTCCCGCCACAACGAAGTCAGGCCGTCTGCGTGCCAGTGCCGTTCGTGTGATTCGCCCGGCCGACTCCTGATGAGCACCAGGCTGTTTGTCCTGTCGCTTGTGCCTTTGATGCTGCTGCAGGCCTGTGACGGCACGACCTTCGGCCAGCGGTTGTCTGAAAGCTTTGATGCTCAGTCAGGCACTCAGACAGGGGCTCAGTCCGAGGCGGCCAGCAAAACTTTCAGCCAGCCAGATCAAGATGACGCCGGATCAGGCGGCAGAGATGTTGCTGACAAGAACACACAGCCGGCCAGTTCGATCAACAGCGATCAGGCGGGAACGAAAGACAAGGCGGGGATCAATCAAAACGAGAAGTCAACTGAGGCCTCTCGCCAAGAGCGACCGGAGCTGTCCTCCACCAAGGGCAATGGCACGGATCGCGCCACCGCCACCGATGCCAATTCCGATTCCGCTGCGACGAAGGCTGCTCCTGAGCGCACATTGCCCTATCGCATCATGATCCGCCTCTCCGCAGCTGATCCAGCTGCTCCCGCTGAGGGAGTCACGGAAGCTCTGCGGCGTGCTGGTATTGGTTTTGAGGTGGAGACCATCGAAAAGCTGCCCGTGCGCGACCTGAATCAGTCGTCCAACCCCGCGCCGAAGCCTGCCTCCTGATGCGACCTGCTCTCAGCCATCGCCAGGCGCTGCGAATGATGGAATCCTCGTATCTGGCGGCTGCGGCTGCATTGATCTGGCTTGCTCTGTATTACCTACCGGTTGGCGGAGCGCTGTTCCGCCTGGCCCTGCCTCTGCCACTTGCCCTGCTGGCGGTCCGGCGAGGTGCCCGAGCGGGGGTCGAGGGTCTGGCGGTAGCGATTCTTCTGCTCATCGCCTTGATGGGTCCCGTCCGCGGACCCCTGATGTTGTTTCCCTACGGACTGCTCTCCGTCTGGCTCGGCTGGTGCTGGGTCCACCGCTGCAGCTGGTGGCTGAGCTGGGGGATTGGCCTGCTGATCGGTGCTGGTGGTTTCCTCGTGCGGGTTGTTGCTCTTTCGCTGTTGGTGGGTGAAAACCTCTGGGTGGTCATCACCCGCGCCGGTGCGGGACTACTCGACAGGTTGCTGGAACTGCTGCAGTTGCCACTCGCCCCAGATCTGCTGCTGGTTCAGTCGATGGCTCTCGCTCTCGTGATCATCCAGCAGCTGGTGTACGTCCTCGCTCTCCACGCCCTGGCCTACTGGATTTTCCCCCGACTTCAGGCCCCCGTTCCTGACCCTCCCCCGCTGCTGCATGGACTGGTCGCCCTCGACCCCCTCTGACCTTCCGGTTGGTGTGCGTCGTCTCACAGGGTCGGCCACTACGGCTGACGCAAGCCGGTTTACAGCCATCTGGTCTGAGTTCGCCAAGCCTTTGCCGGACCTGCTTCTGGTTCTTGCGTCGACAAGGACAGCCGAGCAACAGGGAATCTCCGCCGCTGGGTGTACGCCAGAAGCTCGCCGCACAACGGCTCTGGCCGATGCGGAACTGCTGCTGACGGGGCCATCAGTACCGCCCTGCTGGTCACTGCCACCTCTTCCGGCGGGCGTCTCACCCGCCCTGATCAGCTGGGTGGTCTGCCAGCAGCTTGGTCTCGATCCGCAGGTCGCTGCTCTCGGCCTGCCCGTTCCGCCACACTTCCCCCATCTCCGCTTTGAAGATCCATGTGCCGGCCCCTCGGAGTGCGTCTCCAGCGGCTGTGCCATGCAGCTCGAACGGGTGCAGCAACTGGTGCATCGCGGTCGTCGTCTCGGGCGAGGACTGCGACGGCCGCTGGTGCTGGCGGAATCTGTTCCCGGCGGGACCACCACAGCCCTGGCTGTCCTGACAGGGCTGGGACTGCCTGTTCAGGCACTGGTCAGTGGCAGTGCCCTGCATCCACCCATGGCGCTCAAGCAGCGGCTGGTCAGCGAGGGGCTGTCTCGGCTTCCCTGCCGCCGTCACCTCGACGCACAGGCATTGCTTGCAGCAGTGGGTGATCCCTTTCAGGCCCTCTCCACAGGCATCCTGATCGGGGTGCTCGAGGCTGATCAGCCCGTTCTGCTGGCCGGTGGCAGTCAGATGGCTGCGGTGCTTGCACTGGCTCTTCATGCTCTTACAGAGGACCGTCGGCAGCAGCTCTGCGATCGGGTTCTGATCGGCACAACTGCATGGCTTGCCGCGGAACGGCTGCAGGCTGCAACGCCAGCCTCTTCCCTGGTGACGCTGCTCAGCAATCTGGAGCAGCATTACTCGGTCTCACTGCAGGCCTATGCCGCTGGTCTGCGCTTCTCCTCCAGTCGTCATTCCCGTCTGCGCGACTTCGAGCAGGGCCATGTGAAGGAAGGAGTAGGGGCTGGTGGACTGGCCCTGCTGGCTCAATGGCGAGGTGTTTCCGTCGACACACTGGTGCACTCCTGTGACCGGGCCTTCGAGCAGTTGCTGGCGACAGACGACAAGGACACTGTCGCCCCGTAGGTTCGGATCATGAAGCCAGTTGTTCCGGCGCCATTGCTGAACCGTCGTCGGTTTCTCCGATTCGTCGCTGTGACAGCAGCGCTTGGGCTCAGCGGCTGCCGTCGGGGTGGTGCGGTTCCCACTCTGCGCTCAATGCCGGAGGTCCTGCCGGCTCTCTGGCGTCGCGATCTGCCGGCACCCTGGCGTTTCACCGCGCTCTCTGGAGCAACTCCCCTGAAGAGTCCCTGGCCACCTCCAACGGACCTGCTGGCGCTGAATGATGGCTGGCTGTCAGTGATCAGCCCCGATCGTTTGCAGGCGATCGCCGCGGACGCCCTTCTGGCGAGGATGGGTTCCTCGGGAGAACGCTTCCTCAACGAGATGCCTTCGGTTTGGAGGAGCCTGCTGTTGCCGGTGGCGTTCAGTCCCTGGGTGATGGTGTTTCGGCGTGAGGGGAAGAACGCACCCGCTCCTGATGCCGGCTGGGATGCCTTGCTCGACCCGGCAGTCAAGGGCAAGCTGCTGCTGCCATCCAGCCCGAGGCTGCTGTGTTCAATCGCCCAGAGAATGGGTGATGGCGACTCCTTGCGGCGCCTGCGTCAGGCGGCCATCAGTTTTGATGACCGCTTCGGCATGAACTGGCTTCTGCAGGGTGATGCCAGGGTGGCCGTACTGCCTCTGCAACGCTGCATGGCGAGCCTTCAGCGTGATCCCAGACTCATCGCTGTGTTGCCGGAGCAGGGTTCGCCGCTGCACTGGACGCTGCTGGTTCGGCCTTCCCAGACCGCTGAACCCATCCCGCAGGACTGGGTGCTGAAAGCGTGGAAGCAACCGTTGCTGTCTCGGTTGTTGGCACAGGGTTGGATTCCGCCGCTGCCCAGGGACGAGCTCATCTCCGCAGAGACAAGGATCCCTCAACGGCTTCGCTCCCTGGTGCTCCCTCAGGAATCGCTCTGGCAGCGAAGTTGGACGCTGCCTCCGCCTGACCCTGCCGAGGTGCAACGTCTGCAGAAGCTCTGGGAAGCATCAGCTCCATAGCCGCCGGCGTGGAGCAGCTGCCAGAAGCCGATGCGTCTCCGCCAGCAGATCAGGAATCGGTAGCTGGTGCGGGCATCGCGGCAGGCAGTCACCGCAGCGGTCGCACTGGCTTGCATCAACCGTCTCCCACCAGTGACCGGCCCGCCCGATCAGGTTGTAGCGCTCCCCTGCGAATTCCATCAGGTCATGACCATGGGCAAGATTGCGCAACCTCAGAAGCTCTGGGATGGGTACATCGTTGGGACAGGGCAGGCAGGCACGGCACTGACCGCACAGCTCATGTCCCAGCCGACTCCCGCGCTGCTGCTCAAGATGAGCGAGTGCCCTCTTCTCCTCCGGATCCAGCGGACCGTCACTGGCAGCCAGCGACCGAGCCAGTTTGAGGTCGGCTGCGTTCCTGGCGCCCACAGTGAGTGTGCTGATGCCCGCCGCCAGCAGAAAGCGATAGGCCAGCTGCAGGGGCTGGAAGGGAGTGCAGTCAGTCTTCAGCTGCTCACTCGGCGCCTGGAGACGACCACCCTTGTCTGCCGGTGAAATCGCCAGCACGCCCATGGATCGATCGAGGGCCAGCTGTGCCAGCGGCATGCGCGTTGGGTCCAGGAGATGCAGATGCAGGCAACAGAACCTGAAGCGGTCACTGGCGATTGCACGCTCGATCAAGTCATAGGAGCCATGGCTGCTGAAGCCAACCTGGCGGACCCTGCCGCTTGTGAGGGCCCAGTCGATCAGCCGGGCTCCCTCTCCCTGGAGCACCCAGTCGAGATGGCTGTCCAGGTTCAGGCCATGTATGGCCAGGTTATCCAGCGTGTCGATTCCGAGCCTGTCCAGGCTGGCTTCCAGAGCTCTGGTTCCCGAAAGAAAACTCTGCCCGGGAAGCAGCTTGCTGGTGATCACCCAGCCACCGCCGGAGGGAGCAGCTCCTTCCCTGTTGAGCTGTGCCAGGGCCTTGCCCAGAAAGGCTTCAGCGGGCCCGTAGGCCGGGGCTGTCTCGAGATGGTTGATGCCAGCAGCCAGGGCTGCACGCAACACCTGCAGCATCTGGTCGGGAGCCTGCAGGGCGCGCATGGTGCCGAGTGTGAACAGGCTCACATCGGCTCCGTCGCCGAATGGGCGACGCAGAACAGGTCGGGGCAGTGTGCTGCTCAAGGGGCAGGAGGGTCGCCCTGGGAGTCCCTCGGATCTCCCGGTTGCCGTGATTCAAGATGTCGTCCAAGGGCTGCGGGACTGATCCCGTCGAGAAAGCGTCGGAATTCATCACGGTCCTCCGCATCCGCTTCAGCGTCCACTGCGATCGAGGCTTCCGCGACGACCTCCTCGAGCATCCAGATGCTGCTGCCGGTGCGAATGGCCAGTGCGATGGCATCACTGGGGCGTGCATCGATCTCCAGGCGGTTGTCATCCGGACAGACAGCAGGATCAGGCTCATCCGTTTCGGCCGCCGCGGTGTCGTGGTCGCTGTCGCACAGGCGCAGCACGGCTCTGAAGGTGCTGTCTTCGATCGCGTGAATGATCACACGCTCCAGCTTCAAACCACCTGCGTCGAGCAAGGAAGCCATCAGGTCATGGCTGAGGGGCCGTGGCTGAGGCGTGTCACTGAGGCCGGCCATGATGTTGTGCGCCTGTGCCTGGTCGATCCAGATCGGCACCTGACGGCTGCGGGAGGGATCACGCAGCAGCACGATCGGACTGCGGCTGCTGGCATCAAGGGCGATTCCCGCCACGCTCATCTCGATCAAGTACGGCTCCGCCGCTGTCTCGATTATGACCAGTGCAGAGGGGATGGAGATGGGCAATGTTCACGGGGTTGGTCCAGGCGGTGGGTCAGGTCGAACGACGTGGCCGCGCTCTGCTGGTCGACGGCTGCAGTGCTTTTGCTCCCCTGCAGCTTGGTGACAGCGTCGCGGTGGACGGGGTTTGTCTCACGGTGGCGTCACTGGTGGGAGACGGTTTTCTTGCCGATGTGAGTGAAGAGACGCTTCAGCGCACCACTCTCGGCGGGAAGGCCGCAGGAGGAGGATCTGTGAATCTCGAGCCGGCTCTGCGTCTCTCTGATCGTCTGGGAGGGCATCTTGTCAGCGGCCATGTGGACGGTATCGGTGAAGTGGTCGCTGTGGAGTCTCTGCCCCAGTCATGGCATCTGGAACTGCGCTGGCGGGATGCGGACTTCGGTCGCTACATCTGTGACAAAGCCAGTGTCGCGGTGAATGGCATCAGCCTCACGGTGGCGGGTTGTGCTGATGCAGGAGCACGCTTCTGGCTCGCCGTGATTCCGCACACGTGGTCGGTCACCGCCCTTCGTGATCTGCAGGTTGGCGATGAGGTGAATCTCGAAATCGATCTGCTGGCTCGCTACACCGAGAGGTTGATCAGTGCCGGGGGGGGCGAGAGCGAAGCACCGCCGATCAGCGCTGCCTGGCTCGCAGAGCACGGATGGAGCTGACCCTCAGGCACGAACCATGGCGGGATTCGTGAGGTCCCAATACCTTTCGGATGTTGTTCACTCTGAACTGTTCATGAATTCCGAGGACCGCTCCGAATCCCTGGGCACCTTCAAAGCCTTCTCGATCGCAGAGGGCATTCTTCTGATTGTTCTCGGCGTCCTGGCCCTGATCTTCCCAGTACTCGCGTCGTTCTGGACCACAGGTGTGATTGCCGTTCTGTTTCTCGTCGGTGGTGTGGTCGGCTGGGTCAGCAACCTTGCGCGTTCCGGCCGGATGGGTCGCTGGATCTGCTTCTGGCGTCTTGTGGTGTCCACGTTGTTCATCGTTGCCGGCGGCTCGATGATCAGTAACTTCCGTGATCCCGGTGACGCCGCAGAGCAAGTTGCTGCGTTTGCCTTGGCCATCGGCATCGTTTTTCTCGTGGAGGGCGTCGTGGCCTTCTTCAACGGACTGGCCAACAGCGGTCAGCCCGGGGCTGGATGGGCCATCGCCAACGGAGTCATCACCTTCATCCTCGGCCTGCTGATCGTCACCCTGAAGTTCTGGGGCCTGCTCTGGGTGCTCGGAACCCTGGTCGGCATCAGTTTCCTGTTCAGCGGAATCGAGCTGATTGCGTTCAGCTCCAGCATCGATGACGGTCAGGATCCCCCTGCTGTCGCTTGAACAACACAGGCTGAAACAAGCCTGAAGCAACAAACCCAAGGAGCAGCTGATCGCTGTCTCCTTGGGTCAAGGTCATGGCTGAACGAACTGCGTGATCGATGCCCTGACAAAAAAGTCAGGGATTTTTAGTCAGCTGGATTCGGCAAGCGGCAGAAGCGTGATCGTGCCGGAATCCCTGTTCAGTTCAATCCTGAATTCCTGGCCTGGAACAAGATCAAGGCGTTTGGTGTAGGCATGACCAATCAGCAGATTGCCGTTGCCGTGAACACGAGTGCGGAACTCTGCCTGCCGTCCTCGGCTGCCGCCGCCTGAACCGCCATTGCTGGAGGGAAGTTTGTATCCCTTGGCTTCCACAAGGGCTCTGTAGAAACTTTTGCGCATCAGACGGCCACTCGGACCGACGTAACCGCAGCCCCGTGCAATTTCATCTTCCGGGCGGTTGCTGAGAGCCCGCGCCTTGTTCAGTAATTCCTCTCCAACCAGCATGTCTATCGGAAAAGACACAACAATTCTGACTCCAGACTGCAACCCGGGCAAGGATTC
>Ga0163110_10001537_pt1 | contig 11734 bp, 9 predicted proteins | sample CRUFie1St17metaG_FD_108703 | JGI IMG/M metagenome (GOLD analysis project Ga0163110, IMG submission 108703) | Marine microbial communities from the Costa Rica Dome - CRUD Field 142mm St17 metaG | ecosystem: Environmental > Aquatic > Marine > Oceanic > Photic zone | place: Costa Rica: the Eastern...
GGTGCGCACAAGACAATTACTTTTCCAAACATTACACTGTATTTAATACTTGTTCCCTTAGTTTTTCAAGACAAGTTTTCATCTCAACAACCATTGTTTGTATCTGAGAATTATTGGCTTTTGATCCAATCGTATTGATTTCTCTCCCGATTTCTTGGCAAATAAATCCTAATTTTTTTCCTTTTTCAACTTTTTCATCATTCATGATATCATTAAAATAATTGAGATGACTTTTTAACCTCACCAACTCTTCGTTAATATCAATTTTTTCTAAATAATAAATAACTTCTTGCTCAAATCTGTTTTTATCAATATCAATGCTTAAATCATTTATTTTCTTACTTAAGTTATTTTTTAGATTAATTGAATGGCTTTCAGATAATTGAATAACATCATTTAATATTACACCTATATTGTTTGAATTAGTTTGAAGATCTGCAGCAATACTTTTTCCTTCTTTTAGTCTAAAAGCAATGGCATTGTCAATAACTTCGTCAATGGCTATATATAATTTCTCTAAATCTAATTCTGAAAAATTTAGTTCATTTTTATCAATTGAATTTGGTAAATTGATAATTGCTTTTAATAGATGTGATGAATCAAAATCAGATACTTCCTTAAGCTCATCAAAATAACTTTTTATGACTTCTTTATTGAAGCTTATTGAATCCATATAATTTCCATTACATTTTATCTTTAACTCTATCTTTCCTCTCAATAATTTATTTTTTAAAATATTTCCAATTTCAAGCTCTCTACTTGACAGAAAGTTTGGTAAAATAATTTTACTGTCAAAAAACTTACTGTTTAAAGTTTTTATTTCAATCTCAAAGGATAGATTATTTGTATTGAACGAAGTTGACCCATAACCGGTCATTGAGTGAAGCATGTTCAAATTTAAGAAACTATTTTTAGTAATTTTTATAATTTACGTAACCAAATATTCCTAAATGAATTTTGAGTACAACAATGATTTTGTAATGAAATAGGTCCATCTCCATGTGCAACGTTTTTGGGAGGTCCAACATTTTCTGTAGTTCCTAAAATTTCAACATGATTATGAATTAGGACTCCGTTATGAAACACTGTGAAGTATCCAGATTTAATTTTTTTACCATCTAAATCAAATTCTGGTGCTTCAAAAATTATATCATAAGATTGCCATTCCCCAGGCTTTCTTGACGAATTAACTAATGGAATGTATTGTTTATAAACCGATCCTGCTTGACCATTTACATAGGTTGGATTATCATAACTATCTAAAATTTGAATCTCATATCTGCCCTGTAAAAAAACTCCACTATTGGATCTGCTTTGGTTTTTGTGTGAAATATCCTCACTTGTTTTCCATTCTAAATGCAATTGAACAGATCCAAAACTTTCTAATGTTTCGATACCACCAGAACCATCAAAAACAACAGTTACAGATCCATCATCATTAATTTCCCAACCAGTTTCTTTATCAGACCATTTTGCTTTCCATTTTGATAAATCTGTACCATCAAATAGTACAATAGCGTCGTCTGGAGGAGCTGAATCTGATGCAGAATAAACTTTTTTAGGAACAGGTTCCCAAATTTCTGTATCCTTAGAGGACTGTCCATTACACGCAATAAAGAAAACAGTCAAAAATATTGTTAAATATAATTTCATAGTCCTAATATTTTTTTGATCTGTTCTTTGTCGATATCTGCTCCTGCAAAATCATCAAATGACTTTTCAGTAACTTCTATAATATGATCAGTAATAAATTTTGAACCTTCTTTTGCTCCTTGCTCAGGACTTTTAATACAACATTCCCATTCAAGAACTGCCCATCCATCATATCCGTACTGACTCAATTTTGAAAAAATTGATTTAAAATCAACTTGCCCATCTCCTGGGGATCTAAATCTTCCCGCCCTATCTTTCCAGTCCAAATATCCACCATAAACACCAGATTTACCTGTTGGATTGAACTCTGCATCTTTAACATGGAACATCTTAATATAATCTTTATAAAAATCAATAAACTGCAAATAGTCAAGCTGTTGTAATATAAAATGACTGGGGTCATATAATATTTTTGCTCTACTGTGGTTGTTAGTCGCTTCAAGGAATCTTTCAAATGTCACCCCATCGTGGAGATCCTCACCTGGATGAATTTCATAACAAATATCAACCCCCTTTGAGTCAGCATGATCTAATATTGGTTTCCAACGTTTGGCTAATTCTTTAAACCCCTCCTCAACTAAGCCAGCAGGTCTTTGAGGCCATGGATAAAATGTATGAAAAAGTAATGCTCCAGAAAATGATGCCATTGGAGAAATTCCTAAATGATTACTTGCATTAATTGCATTATTCATTTGTTCGACAGCCCATTTTGTTCTCTCTTTTACGTTTCCATGAAGAGAATCAGGTGCAAATACATCAAACATCAAGTCATAAGCTGGGTGACTAGCAACTAGTTGACCCTGTAAATGGGTAGAGAGTTCACTAATTTCTAAACCTTGTTCTTTTAAAATCCCTTTTACTTCATCACAGTAATCCTTACTTGATCCAGCTTTATCTAAGTCAAATATTCGTTTATCCCAAGTGGGAATTTGAACAGCCTTATATCCAAGACTATTTGCCCATTTCCCAATATCTTTTAGGTTATTAAAAGGTTTATCGTCATCGCAAAACTGAGCTAGAAAAATAGCTGGTCCCTTAATAGTTCTCATATTCTTAAATTAACTTTTCGAGTAGTTTTTTTGTTGCAACAATTCCATCATCTTCACTCAATATACTGCCCTCGTACTCAATTCCAACATAGCCTTTATAGCCTGCTTTTTTTACAATGTCCATCATTTTTTTATAATCAATAGTTGTCTCATTTCCATTTTCATCAAAATGGTAGGATTTTGCACTTACTGCATGAGCATAAGGCATAAGTTCATTTACACCGTTGTACTTGTCGTACCATTCATTACAATTCCTTGGATTACCATCAACACAGAAATTGCCAAAATCTGGAAGCGTACCACAATTAGATAAATTTACATTAGCCATCACATTAGCTAAATACTTACCATTAGAGGATAACCCACCATGATTTTCAACTACAATATTTATATTCTTGTTATAATTACTTAAAGTTGTTAACGATTTTACAGAATTATCAGTCCATTTTTCCAAGATTTTTTCACCACTTAGATTTAGTCTCAATGTTTCACATCCTAATTTTGAGGCGAAATCAATCCATCTTTTATGATTTTCAATTGCTTGTAATCTTTCTTTACTATTTGAACTAGCTAAACTTCCCTGTGCATCAATCATTATTAATACATTATCAATCCCATAATCATTTGATCTTTTTAGAAGTTCATTAGACAATTCTTCCATAGACATCGAATCAAGCAAATTAGAATGGTGAGTGTATAAACCTGAAACATATTCAATGCCTTCTATTCCAAAAGATCTAGATTTTTTTGCAAAGTCTAATCCTGAAAGTTCTCCTGACTTGATCGCTTTATTTAATGACCATTGAGCTAATGAAATTTTAAGATCAGTAGTTGGTTCTGATGTGCATGACATTAATTGACCAGGGGCAAACCCAATTAAACTGGTTAATGCTGTTAATTTGGAAAAGTTTCTTCTGTTCATTTGATTGTTGTTTTTACTTAATAAATATAGCTATTAAATTTTCATTCAAAAAACAATGAAAAGAGTGAAGAGTTATTTTTTTCGGTATGTGTTTTGTATTGAACTAATGAATTGTAAATTTGAAAAAAAATAATTATGAAAAAGTTATTAGCTCTCTTTAGTTTGGTTTTATTAGTCTACAGTTGTGGAAATGAACCAAAAAAAGAGAAATTCTCTTATGAAAGGGTGAAAGTTGAAGAAAAAACAAATAATAATGAAAATAGTCTTGTTATAAATTCTAACGACCAAATGTTGTTCGATAAAAGTATCTTGAAAGCTAAAGCTGGTGAGGAAGTTAATCTAATATTAAATCACACAGGAAAAATTGGTAAAGAATTTATGGGTCACAACTTTGTATTATTAAAAAAAGGAGTTGATGTAGACGACTTTGCACAAGCAGCTATGCTAGCCAAGGAAAATGAATACATTCCGGATGGAGATGACACAATTGCCTACACCTCAATGATTGGCGGTGGACAATCTGATCAAATTAGTTTTACAGTTAATGAGCCTGGAAAATATGTCTTTTTATGTACTTTTCCTGGCCACTACCAAATAATGAGAGGTGAATTTATAGTTGAATAAATGAAATTTAATACTAAAGTAATTCATGGCGGTCAGATAAAAGAAAAAGCTTATGGTGCTGTTATGCCACCTATTTATCAGACTTCAACATACGCTCAAGCCAGTCCAGGAGAACATAAAGGATATGAATACAGTAGAACGCAAAATCCAACAAGGCATGCCCTTGAAAGATCAATTGCTAGTTTAGAAAATGCCAAACACGGATTAGCCTTCAGTTCTGGTCTATCAGCGATTGATGCGATTATGAAGTTGTTCAAAGCTGGAGATGAAATAATTTCAACCAATGATCTGTATGGAGGATCTTATAGATTATTTAATAAAATTTATAAAAAATTTGGTTTGAAATTCATTTTTACTGATTTAAGAGATATTAGTAGTGTTGAAAATTTAATTAATGAAAATACAAAACTAATATGGGTTGAGACTCCTACTAATCCGATGATAAACGTTATTGATATCAATGGCCTATCAAATATTTGTAAATCAAATAATCTTCTATTAGCGGTTGATAATACATTTTCAACACCATACCTTCAAAAACCAATAGATTTAGGAGCCGATATTGTTATGCATTCAGCAACAAAGTTTCTAGCTGGACATAGTGATGTAATATTAGGGCTTTTAGCTGTTTCAGATGATGAACTCGCTGACAAATTATATTTTATGCAAAATTCAAGCGGTGCTATTTGTGGGCCTATGGATTCATTCTTAACATTAAGAGGAATAAAAACACTGCATGTAAGGATGGAAAGACATTGTGAAAACGCTAGCAAGATTGCTAAATACTTAGAAAATCATGAACAGGTTGATAAATTATATTGGCCTGGGCTTAAAATGCATACTAATCACGACATTGCCTGTAAACAAATGAAAGATTTTGGAGGTATGATATCATTTACTGTTAAAAATGGAAATTTTGAAAAAGTAAAAAAAATAACTAGTAGTTTCAAGGTTTTCACTCTAGCAGAATCATTAGGTGGTGTTGAAAGCTTAGTCAATCATCCTGCTACTATGACTCATGCCTCAATTCCAAAAGTGGAAAGAGATAAAACTGGTATTGTAGATTCATTGATCAGACTCAGTGTTGGAATTGAGGATGTAAAGGATCTAATTGATGATCTTGATCAGGCAATTGGTTAATTATGACTAATTTTATATAAATCATTGTAAATGAATAAAATAATTAATCAGTTTTTATCTGAAATAGACAACAGAAATTCTCATGAACCAGAATTTATGCAAGCTGTTAAAGAGGTCTCTGAGGATTTAATACCATATATAGTTAATCAAGATATTTATCATGGTAAAAACATTTTAATGAGAATGGTTGAGCCTGAGCGAGTTGTCATGTTTAGAGTCAATTGGATCGATGATAACGGTGAAATTAGAGTTAACAGAGGATATAGAGTCGAAATGAACTCAGCAATCGGTCCGTACAAAGGAGGATTAAGATTTCATCCTAGTGTTAACCTAAGTATTTTAAAATTTTTAGCATTTGAACAAGTTTTCAAAAATAGTTTAACAACACTACCAATGGGTGGAGGAAAGGGTGGAGCTGACTTTGATCCTAAAAATAAATCTGATGGAGAAGTAATGAGGTTTTGCCAAAGCTTTATGACAGAACTTTTCAGACACATAGGTCCCAATACTGATATACCTGCAGGTGATATTGGAGTTGGAGGAAGAGAAATTGGATATTTATTTGGACAATATAAAAGATTAAAAAATGAGTTTACTGGCGTTTTAACAGGTAAAGGTGTCTCATGGGGAGGATCATTAATAAGGCCGGAAGCTACAGGATATGGAACTGTATATTTTGCGGAGGATATGTTGAATCACATAGGTGATAGTATTAAAGGAAAGACAGTAACAATCTCTGGATCAGGTAATGTTGCTCAGTATGCTGCTGAAAAATGTATTCAGTTAGGAGCCAAGGTTCTTACAATGTCTGATTCGTCGGGTTATATTTTTGAAAAGGACGGGATAAATCAAGAGAAACTTGAATATATTATGGATATCAAAAATAATAAACGTGGTAGAATCTCTGAGTATGTAAAAAAATATCCAAAATCAGAATTTATAAAAGGTAAAAAACCTTGGACGGTCAAATGCGATGTTGCCCTTCCATCAGCTACTCAGAACGAATTAGACGGAACAGATGCTAAAATACTACTCAAAAATGGTTGTATATGTGTTGCAGAAGGAGCAAATATGCCATGTGATCATAATGCAATTAAACAATTTAAAGATAATAAAATTTTGTTTGCGCCTGGGAAAGCTTCTAATGCCGGGGGTGTTGCTGTATCGGGACTAGAAATGGCTCAAAATTCTCTTAGATACTCATGGACAAGAGAAGAAGTTGATGAAAAACTAAAAGAGATTATGATAAAAATTCATAAAAAATGTCTTAAATATGGAAAAGAGAAAGATTATGTAGACTATGGAAAAGGAGCTAATATTTCATCATTTATAAAAGTTGCAGATGCAATGCTTGCTCAGGGCGTTGTTTAATTCATAACAATGCTTACTAACTCTGAAGCAATAATTTTAGGTTACATAAATTATTCAGAAACTAGTGTCATTCTAAAAACTTATACTAAGGATTATGGTTTTAAATCATTTATTGTAAGAGGAATTCGATCAAAAAAAAGAAAAAAAATCACACTCGGACAACTTCAACCCTTAACTATATTAGACATAGAATTTAATGATAAGGGCACGAAACTATCTTATTTAAAAACAATCAAAATTATTGAGCCATATAGCTCAATAAATGATGATATAATTAAAATTAATATTTGTCTTTTCTTAGCTGAATTTCTTTCAAAAACATTAAAAATTGATCTGAAAAATGAGCCTCTTTTCGAATTTATAAAACAAAGTTTACTATGGTTTGATAATTCTAATAAAGCTTCAAATTTTCATCTACTATTCATATTAAAATTTTCTGATTATCTAGGTATCATGCCCAAATATTCATCTGAGAAGTCTTTATACTTTGATATTGAAAATGGCATATTTACCAATACTCCAATGTCAAGCAACTACATAAAGGATCGTGTTGTAAAAGATTTACAGGATATTTTGGGCATAAAATTTGATTATAATAATGAAATAATGACAAACATTAATCAAAGAAAAGACATGCTAAACTTCTTGATTTCATATTATGAATATCACGTTCCTGGTTTTAAAAGACCAAAATCTGTCGACATCCTAAATGAAGTATTTTCATAATATATTTTTTCTTATATTTTTTTTCTTCTGCTCTGAACTTGTTTCTCAAAAAATTTCAATTGTAGACTCAACAAGCGGAAGGCCAATCGGAGGGGTTTTTGTCTATGATATTGAAAAAACAAATAGAAAAGTTTCAAACCGTGGCGGATTTGTCATTTTAGAAAACTTTAAAGATTCTGATTCGATTGTTTTTGCTCACATAGTTTATGAAAGAAAAACTGTTGCATATAAATCTATAAAAGAAGGTGATAAAATAATTTTATCTCCTAGATCTTTAGGACTAAGTGAGGTTGTTCTTTCGGTTGCCAGAAATAGACAAAATATAAACACTCTTTCAAGAAGAGTTTCTGTTATTGATCAGAGGAGTACTTATTTAGAAATTCCAAGAAATACAGCAGAAATGCTCTATCATGGTGGTGGAATTCATGTGCAAAAATCTCAAAGTGGCGGTGGAAGCCCTGTTTTAAGAGGTTTTGAAGCAAATCGGGTTTTGTTAGTTGTAGATGGTGTTCGAATGAATAATGCTATATACAGATCTGGACATGTGCATAATGCTATTTCTATTGATGCAAATTCTTTGGAAAGAACTGAGGTAATTTTTGGACCCTCATCAGTAGGATACGGGTCTGATGCGTTAGGAGGGGTAATTCATTTTTACACTAAAACACCTAGGCTTGATAAAGATGAGTTCTTTGATTATACAAAATCAATCTCTTACAACTTGAGAGATCGATCAAAAGTCAATAATTATTCCCTCGAACTTAGTACAAAAAATTGGGCTAGCTATACCAGTTACACTAAATCTTTTTTTGGTGACGTTTTCATGGGTAAAGTTAGAAACCACGGATATAGTAATTGGGGATTAGTAAACTATTACTCTAAAAATGTAAATGGTAATTTCTTTGAAAACCAATCGTCAAATAGCAATCCGAATTTGCAACGGAATACATCTTACAAACAAAAAGATTTAATTCAAAAGTTTAATATAAGACTTGCTAAAAATGCAAGATTAGTTCTAAATTTTCAATTTTCAGAATCATCTAATATCAACAGATTTGATAAGTTAAGTGAAAAAAATGATGAAGGAACTTTAAAATATGCAGAATGGTACTATGGCCCTCAAAAGAGGTCCTTTATTTCGTCAAAGTTTAGCTTTCAAGGTCAAAGAACTTTTGACAGAGCAGATATAATTTTTGCTTACCAAAAAATTGATGAATCCAGAAATAAAAGAAAGTTTGATTCAAGTTTTCTAAATGTACATGATGAAAATTTAGATGTTTTTTCAATAAACTCTGATTTTTTTAAAAGAATTGATAAACAAGAATCAATAACTTATGGATTTGAGTTGACCAACAATCAATTAAATTCAAATGGATATCAATCTTCAATTAATTCAAATCTCATATCCAAATCCATTTCTAGATATCCAAATGATGGTAGTACTTATAAATCTATAGCAGGATATTTTAATTATAAAAAATTTATAAATAGAAAGACAAATTATGATGTCGGGTTGAGAGTTTCAACGATCAATATCAGAGCTAATTGGGACTATGATTTTTTCAATCCTGAATACGATGACAAATACGATACATTATTTTTTCAGCAATTTGATGGTTTAGAAATGGTCAATTCTTCTTTAACTGGAAGCTTGGGAATTGTTCACAGAATGAATGATTTTAATAAAATTTCGTTTAACGCCTCAAGCGGATTTAGATCACCAAATATTGATGATATAGGAAAAATTCGAGAAAATTCTGGTATTCTTAATGTACCAAATATGAATTTAAAACCTGAGTATGTCTATACATTAGATTTTGGATGGTCTAAGTTCAATAAAAACTTTAGAACAAATTTTAATATTTATTATACTATTTTGAATGGTTCAATAGGACGTGATTTTTATGATAGTAATGATAATTTGATTTTATATGATGAAGAATTTGTTCAACCTATGGCAAATTTTAATTTAGGTACTTCCAAAGTGTATGGTGGGAATTTTGACTTTAAATCAAGGTTGATGAACAACCTGCTAATGACTGGAAGTTTAACCTACACAAAAGGCTCAAAATTAAGAGATGTGTTACCAATGCCCTCAATTCCACCATTTTTTGGTAATATTAAAATAAAACTTCTCAACGAAAAATCACAATATCAATTATCATACAGATTTTCTAGCTCTAAAGATCCTGAAACATACAGTTTTGCAGGGGAAGATGGTCTAGATGAAACACCTATAATTATTGATCAAAATGGAAATATTCAATATGCTGGTATGCCTGCATGGGGAGTTTTTCAGTTTTCTAGCTCATTTAAAACAATGGTTTTGAAAAGATCTATTGATCTTAAAATAATATTAGATAATATTTTTGATATACACTACAGAGAATTTGCATCAGGAATTTCATCTCCGGGAAGATCATTAAACTTGGTAGCAATTTTCAATTAAGTCCAGTTTATTATCCATAAATTACATAAAATTAATTACTTTCGTTTTTTGATTTTTTATGTCGTTTAAAGAATATAAAACATTAGATCTAATTAAGATTTCTGAGCATATTTCATCTTTTTGGGAAGTTGATAAAACATTTGAAAAGAGTATATCTACCAGAGATGATAAAGAATTCATTTTCTATGAGGGTCCTCCTTCAGCGAATGGAATGCCTGGAATTCATCACGTTATGGCTAGAGCAATTAAAGATATATTCTGCAGATATAAAACATTAAATGGTTTTAAGGTCAATAGAAAAGCTGGCTGGGATACTCATGGACTTCCTGTTGAACTTGGTGTTGAAAAAGAGCTCAATATTTCCAAAGAGGATATTGGATCAAAAATTACTGTAGAAGAGTATAATGAAGCTTGTAAAAAAGCAGTAATGAAATATACTGATGTTTGGAATGATTTAACTAAAAGAATTGGTTATTGGGTCGATATTGATGATCCATATATAACTTATAAATCAAAATATATTGAATCTGTATGGTGGTTATTAAAAGAGCTTTACAGTAAAAAATTAATTTATAAAGGATACAGTATTCAACCATATTCTCCAAAGGCAGGAACTGGGCTAAGTTCACATGAACTAAATCAACCAGGAACTTATCAAGATATAACGGATACTACTGTTACTGCTCAATTTGAATGTGTAAGCGAATCTGTTCCTGATTTTTTGAACAAATACTCGAAAATCTATGTTTTAGCATGGACAACTACTCCATGGACACTTCCATCAAATACAGCACTTACGGTTGGTGAAAAAATTGAATACTGTTTAATTAAGACATTCAATTTATATACTCACCTGCCTGTAAATGTTGTGTTAGCAAAAGCATTAATAGATAAAGTTTTTAAAACTAACTTTATTGAGGTTAAAAATGATGATGAACTAATTTTTAATAACGATAAACAAATTCCATTCATAGTTAAGGAAGTTTTCTTAGGTAAAGATCTAATCGGTATCAAATATCATCAGCTTTGGGATAACGCACCACTTCCCGATAAAAATCCAGAAAATGCATTTAGAGTAATCTCGGGTGATTTTGTTACAACTGATGATGGTACTGGTATTGTACACACTTCACCTACATTTGGTGCAGACGATGCGATGGCAGCAAAAAATGCAAAACCAGAGGTTCCCCCGATGTTAATCAAAAATGCCAATGATGAACTAGTTCCACTTGTAGATCTCCAAGGAAAGTTTGTAAAAGAGCTTGGGCCTTTAGGCGGAAAGTTTGTTAAAAATGAATATTATGAAAAAGGTATGGCTCCTGAACGTTCAGTTGATGTTGAAATTGCAATCAAACTTAAAGAACAGAACAAAGCATTTAGAGTAGAAAAATATACTCATAGTTATCCAAATTGCTGGCGAACAGACAAACCTATTCTTTATTATCCCTTAAACTCATGGTTCATTAAAGTAACTGAAAAGAGAAAAGATTTAATCAATTTTAATAATAAAATTAATTGGAAACCTAAGTCAACTGGAGAGGGTAGATTTGGTAATTGGCTTAGTAATGCAAATGACTGGAACCTATCAAGATCAAGATTTTGGGGTATTCCTCTCCCTATTTGGATTTCTGAAGATGGATCTGAGACCAAGGTTATTGGGTCAGTAAAACAATTAATTGAAGAAATAAATCATTCTGTTAAAATTGGAAATATGAAATCAAATCCCTTTGGTGATTTTGAAGTTGGAAATATGAGTGATGAAAATTATGATAAAATTGATCTACACAAACATACTATTGA
>Ga0163110_10001539_pt1 | contig 11727 bp, 13 predicted proteins | sample CRUFie1St17metaG_FD_108703 | JGI IMG/M metagenome (GOLD analysis project Ga0163110, IMG submission 108703) | Marine microbial communities from the Costa Rica Dome - CRUD Field 142mm St17 metaG | ecosystem: Environmental > Aquatic > Marine > Oceanic > Photic zone | place: Costa Rica: the Eastern...
CAGACTGAACAGTTGCAGCCTCGTCCTGAGAGGGGAGTCCATTTGCTTTAAGGTATGTAACCTGAACCTTTCCCAGAACTCCCTCTGGCCTTGGTAGAACCCATGCTCTGGCAACACCAGACTGGGCCTGAGTCCATGCAATGTAGTCGTAGGGGCAGCCGCCTTGAGGAGGCCTTCTAAGCCTTGATATCAGCCTGTTTCGGAGGCTTCGGTCAGATTCAATCTCAGTGCCGGTTTTGGAAATTTCTTTTACCTTGGCGTCTGCTGAGAGGTTTGGAATTGTAGCTTCAACGGTAAGGATCTCTCCCACCCTTCTGTTGCCTACCTCTCCGATAGAGTCACATTTCAGAGTTAGAAAAGCCGTGAACTTGTCTTCCATTTGCCGGACATCAACTGCCTCTGTGAGGCTGTAGTAAACCTGTGACTCTTCAAATTGCCACCTGGTACCAGCTGGAATGACCAGAGCTTCTGTAGCTTCAATCTCCACTTTAATCTCAGCGTGTTGAGCAGGCTTTCTGTCGATTCCGAATAGATCACACCATTTGTTTAACATGGTAGTGACCTTGGAATCTGGGAGGGTTGCAGATGCCAAGTATTCAATATACCCATACAGCATATGGGCTGTGCCTGTTATCACTTCTGACATTATTTTGCGAAGGGAATACCTGACTGTGCTGGGCAAATCAACTCTGACTCTGTTGTAAATATCTCTTAGTGTAGGTCTGTTCATCGCGTGTACTTCAGGTTAATTGGTTCATTGTTATGGTTGATAATTGCTTGGATCATCAAGTCATCCCCTGACCAGGATACGCTAGTCTCAATGGAAGAAAGGAGACCATCGTCAACCATCCATCTGACAGCTTCCTCAACGTAAACTTGCGCCCTTTCTCGGGTCTCTTCGTCTGTAGGGGATCGCTTGAGAAGCCAAAGTTTTGAGCCGGAGCCAAGGGAATCAGACCTGAGCTTATCCCCCCAGTAACCCCGCTTCGATTTCTCCCAATCCCTCACCTGCTCCCATTCTTCATCTGTCGCCCGTGCGTCAGTAAACAGGCTAAGAATCAGGGCAGTAAGAATCTCGTCTCCCTCTTCAGAACCCAGATCAATGACTCCCTTCTCGATTGTCAGGTTCATTGGATTCTCCCTGGTCCAGAAGTGGCACCGTTGCCACCTGATGTGGTAACCGCTATACCCTGGGGGACAATTGCGTTTGCCTTAAAATGGGTAACAATGGCTTTCCCGACCGACTTCCAATGTTCCTCTGTAGGGTCTTGTACAGGCTCTTCTTGGTCGTTTTTATTGACCGAGAGAGCTGCCCAAATTTCCTTGCCAAGCTTTTCTCCATCAAGCATCCGTTTGCTCCATAAATTTTGCTATCTTGTCTTTGGCGGTCTTAAACAGGCCTTTGGTAGACAGGGCCTGTGGGCCAAGCATGGTGGGGGTTACAGCCAGTTCGAGGGCTTCAATTACATCGTGGATAATCTGGACCAGATCATCCTGAGAGTCTTTTTGAATGATTGAAAACTTTCCTGATTTGATCTCGATTTTATTGCCACGCTTCAGGTGGATGTGGTCCCCCTGATCGGTATAGAGGGCTACCTCTCCGTTCTCAATCTGAAATCTGTAACGCTTATCCTGAGTGGCTATGATGATCAGGTCTTCCCGGTTGCCGTTGCAAACACCCACCCCTCTAGCCCCTTTTAGGGGTCGTGAGGTGAACCCGTAATGCTGGATTATAGGTGTTTTATCAATAGCTTCAGATGGAAGAAAGGAGGCTTGAGCCTTCTGGTTTTCATCAACGGAGTGAATCAACCCTGTTCCAGTAACCAGGCTCAATTTGCGCTTAAGATTGTTGATCAGTTTCTGCAATGCACACTCCTGTATTTCAGGAGTTGATTATTGCTTAAGTGGAAAAGACTTTCAGAGAGTAGTGCCCAGAGTGGGCACAAGTTATCGAATGACGAACGTTTTGCCCCAGAAAGCCAGTGCCTTCAACAACAGAGCCTTTGCCTGGTCCTCTGTCAGGGCTATAATTTTATTTAAAAGACTCATCATCTCTGGGCTGGGCTCATAATCGTCAAGATCACGGAGAGGGGAGCTTTCGCCAAACCATTTCAGACCGTAATTTTCATAAATATCTGCATCCATAATTTGAAAATACAGTTTAATCTTGTCGGTTCGATGAAGCTCAACTCCCCAGGAGTTTGTAAGATCATATATATAACCCCATTCTTTGGTGGACAGGCTTAAATCTTGGCATTCTTTGTATCTTTGCTTTAGCCAGTAAGTTAGGGATTGCCAGTTATCTTTGCCGTACTTTTTTGCAACAAAATCCTGACTTTGTGTCAATTTACCGTCTGTGTCTAGCTTGTGTTCTTTAGCTACATTTTTGATAGGTTGGATGTACTGATCATAAGTAGGGTCATAAGTGACAGTCATTACTAAAACTCTCCAAATTTTCGCTGTATCTCTTTAGCAACTCTTGAGGGAAACAGCATTTGGTGTCTTAATAAGCTGTTTGAGAGGATTATTAACCAACGTTGCAAGGTAGGGCTAATCCAAAGCCGGGAGTGAACATAAATTCCCGGTCACAATCCTGTCAATCTTTTTTTTATAGGGAAAATCTCCCTCAAGGAGCTGTTTGCGCCTTCTCTTTCAAACGCTCGTCTTTAAATATCCTTGGTTTTGGCTGGTAGGCATTGGCTTTAGCCAGAGACAGTGACGTGGTGGTGCCGTCTTCATCAAAAGTATATGTGACTGAGGTTATCAGCAGATCTAGCTCGTAAATCTCATTTTTTGGAGAATGGACTTTTATAATCGTATTCGGAAGCCAAGGCTTACCGTTGTAATCCCAACCCTGGACGATTGCTGAAGCCTCGAAGGCTCTTGCTGCCCTGACAGACATTTCCCAATTGATTGCATCCTGACAGGCATTTGGTGTCATTTTAGAATCGGCAATAAGGGTCAGTGGTCGGTACCGTCTTACGTTTTCATCTCTTGCAAACTTAATTATTGTCTGAGGGTTCTTAACCTCCCTTCTATCTGCAATATCCAGCTCATCATCTCCGGCACTGGCATCGGGGTCTGACTCAGGATCATAGCTGGTTTCTTTTTCAGTACTGGGTAGCTCAGCGATCATTGAGTAATGGCTAAACCTTGAGGAATTATCATAGTTTGCATAACAACTCAGGAGCTTTTCCCCTTCGACCAGCCATACAGACTCAGTAACATCAGGAAGCATGGTTAGCAGTAGCCTTCCGTCTCCCGAAGGCTGAAACAGGACGCCAGTTTGGGAGGCTGCCCGCTCTAGGGCATCCCAGATTTTTTCGCCTGGATCGTATTTAAAGTTTTTCAGAGCTGGCGTAGCATCCAGTTGGGAGACAAGATCCATATTAAACTGAGAAATAAGCTCTCTGGCAATCGCATCAATTCGATGAACGCCTTTAAATTCGGTTTTATTGCCATCGTATGTACAGTCTACCAGATCGCATGTGTTGTCCCGACCTGAGACAATTATTGTCCGGTCTTCTGCATCCAGATCCGGGCCGATATAGTCCACAAAACCTGTAATAAGAGGGGTTCTTTTGTGAAAAATCTCTATCTGGTCCCCCTCCAGCAATGGGAGCCAGTCGGAACCAGTGGACACTAGGTTAAACTCAAAGCTTCCTGCAACGGACTCCAGCTCTTTAGTCACTAACAGGTTGTTCCAGTCTCTAAAATACTTGTCATTTACCTTTATCGAGATATCAGACATTCCAGTTCACCTCTTATTTCACCGGGGTAATCGAGCCTGTGATTGCGCCTGAGAATGTCAGGTTCTTTGTCCAAATCCTCGAACTTTTCGTAGGCTAACACAAGGCTGGGTACCGGATGATCTACCTGGATTTGCTCGGTTTCAGGCAAAAATACGATCTGTTTTAGCGAGGCTTTCAGGGCTTGCAGCCTGACATACCTGTCAGGGTCACTCGTATCTAAATCTGACTCGATAGAAGCAATCAGCTTGTCCGTATACCCTTGCGCCTCAGCATTGCTTGAAAATTGTTCCTCCTGCTGTGTAAGTTCCAGGTCTGCAACTTCTTTTCTTAGCCTCTCAACCAGTCGTTCCACAGCTACGACAGTTGCAGCAGCGGCAGAGTAGCTGGCAATGGCATTCTTAGCTTCAATGATCTTCTCTTCAGTTGGAGTTACCCCGGTAGGAACCGGAAGTACCACGTCATTCCGAAACGCGCTGTGAGCCTCTATAGCGTCCTCACCTCTCAGGTGACCTAGAGCATCCTTGATTTGATTTGCTAGCTTTTCTGGAGCATTCAGAAGGCTTTCGCCCTCAGTCTGGATTGCCAGAATGGCATTTTTGAAATCTGTAATCGTGCTGCCAATGCGGCCCAATCCATTTTTGCTTGTTATGAAATTCGCAACTTTATTGAGCATGCCAGCTACATTTCCAAGAGCATATGCTGGCAAATCGAGAACTGCCATGGCATCCACCATACTTGCCATCGAATCATTCAGGAAATCGTTTGCAGTGTTTAGGGCATCCAACAGCATGTCGGGGCTTTGCATGTCAATCGGCTGAATATATTCAACGAATTCCATCGAGACATAGATTTTACCAACCCTGCTGAAATCCTCTCTGATCCGAAGAGATTTGCATTTTGCATCTATGAATCCAATTTGCGGATGCTGAAGCCTTCCAGGCTCTCGCTTCCTACATGCGGAGATCAGGAGATCCCTGGTATAAGCTGCATCTGGGCCAATCAGGAAAGCTTCCAGAGGAAAGATCTGAGGCTCCTCGGAAAGCTCCTCAGGCTGGGCTCTGGTGTACTTCTTATTGTTATTCATTCCAGGAAACACATGGAGCTTGTATTTAAAGCCCATTGCCCGCTCGGAAACTTCAACATTAAATTGAATTCCCCGGAACGATGCTTTTTGAATTATTTGTTCGTACGCCATCAGATAGATCCCATCATCATTCTGCCTGTGTCGACTGAAACCCTTGCAGGGCCTTTCCTGCGGGCTGTTACCCTAACGTCGGCAGCCTCTCTTCCTGAGAGATGGACATTGATATCCACTTCCTGTTTTTCAGTTTTGCCTGGTCGTTGGATTTTGCTGATGTCGTAAGAGGGCTTGTACCCTCTCAGATCTTTTCGCATCTCTGCCAGCTCTTCCTTGGAGGGCATGACTTTTTGAAGTGGTCCGTCTTCCTCACGTGTGAAGAAAACATCACTGAAACCTTTGGTTATAAAATCTGGAGCAACAATAGTCGGGATTTCGCGGGCCATAGGCTCCCAGACAAGCAGGGGAAGAGGGGATGGCCGGTACTTGGATAAATCTATGATATTATCCGTGATTTCGATCCTGGATTTATCTTCGGTAGGATGTATATATTCACTTGGTGGAGCAGGAGTGACTTTGAGCTTGGGATTAACTTTTGCAAGCTCCCGGTTCATTTCATTGGCCAGTCCTTTTTTAAACAGAAAGGGAATCATTTTTCTGAAGTTGCTTAGCTTCGTTTTGAGTCTGTCCCAGCCTTTAGCCCAGCCATCTGATATTTTTCCCCAGTTTTTATATAGTCGCCACAGACCGTATACCAGTAGGCTAACACCTGTGACAAGGGCAATAATTTTTATACCGATGATTGTAAATCCACCAGCGACACTCAGAAGGAATGGCCCAATCGTGGCAAATGCAACTGTCACCGCTCCTATCGCAGATGCGAGAGGTCCAACTACCCCTATAGCCAGAGCTGCGATACCTGCGAACTTCAAAAATGTTTTGTTAGACTGAGAAATATCAGTTGTGAGGTAAGCCAGAGACCTGGAAACAGCATCAACAGTGTCAAGAAACCCCGTTTTTCCCATAACAATAGCGAGTTCACCAAGGGCGCTACTCAACAGTTTAAATCCACCTTCTGCTCCTGAGTTTCGGATCTTAGCGTGATACTTAGCCAGATCCTTCGAGTCATTGAGAAGGCCCTGCATGTACCCGCTTAGCTTCTCAAACTGCCCACTCAGACCAGCTATATATTTACCGGCATCCTGTCCCATGATCCGGGTATAGTCGTCCAGTTTGGCCCCGCGGCTGTCCAGGAGCTGGATGAATTTTATAAAGGGGATCTTGTAGGATGATCGCTTGTCACCAGTAGTGTGTATAAATTCCTCAGCGTTAATCCCCAGGCTTTTGAGGGTCTTGGTGACCATATTCTCCTTGCCGGATTTCAATGGGTCGAGAGTAAATTTTGCTATCCTGGCAACTGCCCCAGCTACTGCTACACCGGCATTTTCAGCTTTATGGCCAGCATCGGCCAGGCCCATCATGGTTGCGGTAATATCCTCAAAGCCAAGGCCAGCTTTACTCGCAATACCCCCCGCTTTTGCCAGACCGTGAGCCAGTTCAGTAAGGGATGTATTTGAGTTGGTGAAAGCATAAGTGAGCTTGTCTCCTATCTCACCCATTCGGTTGTTCTTTATCCCAAATCCTGTAAGGATATTACTGGCATAATCAGCCGTATCAGCTAGTTCCAGCCCTGAAGCAGAGGCCAAATTCAGGACTCCAGGGAGAGAGGCCATGATTTGCTTAGTCTTGAAACCTGCCATCCCAAGGTAGCCCATCGCATCAGCAGATTGCCTTGCCGAGAACTGAGTGGAGGCTCCCATCTGGCGAGCTAAATTTTCCAGGGATTTGAATTGCTCACCCGTGGCCTGAGTCAGAGACTTTACTTTCAACATTCCCGACTGAAAACCAGTAGCAGTACGGACTATGGCCACGCCGGCAGCTGCTATTGGGAGAGTCAGGCCAAGAGACGCTTTTTTACCAAATCTATCCATTTGCCGGCTAAACCGGTTAAGCCTGGTAATGATAGGCTGAAGGGCTCGTTGAGTTTGCCGAAGCTTACGGTTCAACTTATCCACCGGAGCCATAATTTTTTGAAAGCGTGCAGAGATCTTCCGGAGACTGGCAGTAGCCTTTTTCTCCTGGGCTGTAATCTCAAACGCTACTCTTTTACGTCTAGCCATCTTTAAAAAACTCTCTTGCCTGCTCTGCCCGGTCTAACCAGTAAATTATCTCTGACTCATTCATATTCCACAGAACATCAGGGGAAAAGTGGAACAGGTATGCAATCAAAGCATGGGCTGTTTCGTAGTCTACAGCCCATCCTCTAGCAGGAAACCTACACGATCCACCAACTCCAGAGCGTCTTTTTTGCTAAGGTTGTCAATCACCCTCCGGTTGGTCTCACAGAGCTTCTGGCCTATATCCAGCAGGTCTCCGAAGGTCATGTCACCATTCAGTTTCAGAGTTCTCATTTCCTTACAGGTCAAATCCCGAAGTTCGAGCTTGTCAATTTCCTGTTTCCCGAACTGAATTGGCTTTTCGAGTATAATTTCATACGGATTGTAATCTGGATCTTTAATTTCTTCGCTCATGCTACGATGTCTCCTTCCATGGCTTCGAACCTGACTTTCAGGCGGCCCTTAGTTGTAAATTCTCCCTCACCGCAGAAATAGGCTCCAGTGAGAATGACTGTTTTTTCATTAAATAGTTCTATGGTTACGGTTGCATCAGCAGTGTCTAACAATGCTTCTGCATCCAGTTCAGGGGTGTCATAAATCTCACCGTCTATGTATGGAACCTGAGCTTCAGCTGAGAAGCCAGCTACCTTTAGAGCCCCGCTTTTCTCTGCCTGAAACTTCGGCTTTCCGATGTTATAGGTAAACTCTCCCTCAGTGGTTACGATGATTTTACCGTTCACCTTCAGGTAAAATATCCCTCCTAGTTTCATGTCATCTCCTTACGGTGTATAAGCCAGTGTTGTGATTGTTCTCCGTAGCTGACCCATAAGCTGAATAGGCAGGTAAAATTTCAGAGTGTCGTTTGCCTCATCATCAATTTTTACCCTTATCAGCTTCTTAAATTGCTTACCGGGGTCCTGAACGTATTTACGATTTTTCCAGGCATTGTGCCGGGCAATCACCAAATCCCGGGCAGACATGGGAGTTGCTACGTCACCATCTGCCTGGGTTTCATCAGCGCTCAATGCGTGTCTCGGGTAGTGATCCTTCAGAAACTTGATAAAGTCATACCGCAGGAAGCTTAAAATTTGCTTCTTATTAAGATCCTGATAGGCCCTATCGTCGGTGTAATATGTGACAACCCGGTCAAGCTGGACAGCTCCCCCTACTACCCTGTGGGTGCTGATACCTGCGTTCAGCAGGTCGTTTCTCTGAGCCAGAGTATACTGGGATGGAGGAGCTTGAATCTTTCTTCCCAGAGGCAGAGACCCATAAGGCAGGTACGGCCTGTAAGCGTGACTGGCGTTGACCGCGGCCACTGTAGCCGCCCAGACTGCTGGCTCTGTTTGCGAGTCAGAGGAGGCCATAATTGTTACGTGGAATTTTTTGGCCTCTTCCTTGGAGTACTTAGCTGTAAGCTCAGTTACGGTACCTCGATCTGCCACGAAGAGATGTCCATCGATTTGCCTGTCATTGTCCCATCTGTCAGCAAGCTCAAAATTAAGCACCCTCAGGTCTTCCGGGTCACTGAAACTGGAAGCTATCTGTGTAAACTGTTGGTCATACGGAAGTGCCGCAATTACATCTTCCATACTACCTACAGCAGCAACTCCGGGAGTGAAAACAGAGTTAACATTCAGGCCGGTTAGCAGGTTTTTGACCCCCACGGCCATCTCATTGCCCATTGTTGTAAATGAGCGGGATTCCAGGGTTAAACCCGTACCATCTTCGCTCACAGACACGTTGTAGGGAACCTTGCCGATGAGAGCTGCGCTCAGCTTACCTGTGAGAGCTTTGATTGCATAGTTTGGTGCCGGGTCTGGATCAGCTTCGGGATCTGTGAAATCCTCAGGCTTAAACTCAACTTTGATAGGCTCAGAACCACACACACCAAAGACGAAGGTACCCGTATCGGTGGGAATCTCTGGCAGGTCAAATGTAAATACCCACTTTGCTTTTGTCGGGGTTACATTGCTAGTCACTGCGATAGCAAACTTAGGAGTCATCGGGTTTACATCAAATGCAGCTTCAAGCATTTTAACAATGGTTGACTTGGTGTCATCATTGTTGAGGGGCTTATACAGCTTCTCAATCTCTTCAAAAGAATTGACAGGCTGCACTCCGGTTGCCGCCTCTCCAGTTTCGTGAGCCCCTATAATCAGTAGAGTTTGAGGCTGAATTGTAAGAGTATCCGCGGATGGGTTTGGGACCATACCAGCATAGTGGTAAGGCACTAACCCCGGATCTACATGGATTTCACTGGGCATAGGCCCCTCCTTCAGTTTTGTAGCCCTTTAAGATAGGTAGATTAGGATCTGCCTTAGGGGTTTTTTGTTTTTCGTATTCACATTCATAAGTCAATCGCAGGAAACCTAAAGTGGTGTCCCCGTCTTCGTTTTTGCCTGTCTCAGTTTTGGTTAACAGGAATTCAGAAACAGTTTTTCCGAATGTCTCATCCTGTTCAATCAGGGCTTCAATGTCTGAGGCAATGTCATCAAGCTTGTCATATATATCTTCTTTTTCAGCTGTAGCCAGAACATCTATGACTACCTTCAGGCTGTGACCTGTAGATCTAATGGAGTTACTGATCAGCTCGGAATTGTCGTCAGGAGTTGAGACCTCCAGATAAGGATAGGGATTACTGAAAAAAGCAGGGTTGATGTTGATCCGATCAGCAACCGCAGTCTTATTCACAATCCTGTCTTTAATAAGTTTTCTCAGTTGCTTACGGACCTGCATCACTCGCCCTTTAGCTTGTGCAATTCAATTTTTGCCCCACCCTGCCCGTCAGGAATTATTTCCTCAGCCCTGTAGAACTGACCCTTTCTCCTGATCCTGTCTCCACCAATAATGGGTTGCTCACCTTCTTTGTAGAAGACTCCAATAGATGGATTATTGGTTCGGACAAGCACCCCTGAGGCGGCGTCAACCTGTATGCTGGTCTCCTCAAAAACCGCATCTCGGATATGCACCGCGCCTTTGACAGGAAAGACTTCCACCTGCTCACCCTGAAGAGAAAGCAGAGAATCCCAGGCCAGTTCTGCAAGAGAATCAATCAATTTTCACCTGCGCTTTTTTATCTGTTGCAGTAGAGCTGATCACAAAGATACCAATCAGGGTATGGTTAATATCTTCTGTGGAGTCATCAGAAGTATTTTCTGGGGTGCCATTATCATCCGTCACGGTATGCTTATCATCCTTAGTGACCTGCTTTGTGTCAGACCTGTAGTAGGCTTTCTGACCCTGTTCAACAGCCTGGTTATCCTTGTCGAGTTCGTACACGCCTTCAGTGGAGATCGTGACATCTTCACCGCTTTTTGCTGAAATAGCAGCAATTCCGTATAGATCATTAATAATTACAACCTCACCGGATACCACATCCTGAGGCGCTTCAACGACCAGCGCTGAACCGTTTCTTACATAATTTTTCATTCTGAAGCCTCCGCTTGAGGGACGATAAATCTGTTGGCATTTTTTTGATCTGCGAGTGTGGCACCTTTACTTTTATGGACAGCTTTCCAGTCACCTGTTGTCACTCCAAAATCCAGATCCGCCCGGATTTTGATGCTGAGGGTATCGAAATCAACCTTCTGCATAGTCCTTGGCTCCCGTCGATCGTTCAGATAGGCCATCCATAAAACAGGTAAGACATCAGGGTCACAGGTCAGGTACCAGGGATATTTAGAGCTAGCTGTCGGGTTCCTTGGATTGAGCCTTGCTTCCGAGATCACATCAAACCTGTTCTGGTAGATGTTTACATCCTGAACCTGTGTTGGGTTGTATTGGCTGTAAATAAGCCTTTTAGCAGTGTTTTTTAGCCTGGTGCCAGTGATCAGGAACCTTGGAATGATGTTTAGCTCGTCCCCTTCCCTTTGCTCGGCATCTAACCCTTTTTGAATGGACATCATGTATTCTGCCTCTTCAAGGGCATCATGAGTCAGGGCAGCATCTGACAAGTTTTTGTGGTCGCCATGAAACCAAGGAACACCAGCGCCCATTCGGTTGCCTTGAGCGTCAATCTCATAAACACGGGGATTATCTTTAAATATGTTCCAGACCAGGTTTGATTCGAGGTTTGCCGCAGCCGCTCCGTACATGGTCATTGCAGAGAATATTAAATTTCTCTGGTCATTCACCATCAACTCATATGATGCAGCGAAGGCCTTACCATATTTGCCAATTGCCCATTGTTCAGCAGCCTCTGAAATGGTTCCATAACTGACAGTTGCAGACTCAGGCAACTTCTCCAGAGTCGGGATCTCTCCCATTCTCATTTTCCGCATTGGCAGAAAGTTTTTTGCGTTTTCGTACCGGACTATGGGCCTGAAAGTCTGTTGTTTCACCAAATTTAGGTAGCTTTTGAGAACTGCTGCCTCTCCGGCTAATCCCATTACTAAAGGGAAGTCAGAGGTTGAGTGAAATGCCCTGGTAACCAGCTCGTCATCGCTGTAATTGCTGACTTTTTCGCCCCGTCTCTCCAGCTCCATAGCGATGATCTGTGGAATAGACTTACGGGCATACATCCTCACATCGTCATGGATGTTGTCAGAGCTAACCAGGCGCTGATCCACAGACATCAGGATTCCATTTTTCATGGACTCTCTTCGGGTTTGAACCTCGTCAAGGTCACCTGCCTGGACATAAGGGGTCCGACCCTGATTTTGGATCATATCGTCCAGAGAACGCTTGGTGAGTTCGTCCAGGATCAATTTATTAGCCC